>ERZ780148.1392-NODE-1392-length-16439-cov-4.809814_pt1 | contig 16439 bp, 13 predicted proteins | sample MGYA00510984_ERZ780148 | MGnify/ENA primary metagenome ERZ780148 (study PRJEB29588, sample SAMEA2160902) | human gut metagenome | biome: human gut; feature: human-associated habitat; material: faeces | place: Denmark | collected 2008/2010 ...
AAACTTCTAGCATTCTACCTGTATCTTCACATATAAACGGTGCAGCCTTCGCAACATCACATATTTCATCCCCGTTTAGTACAAAGTTATGATCATACTCAGTAACAGTCTTTTCATCCTTGTCAAAAGCACCAAGTCCATCACGAATCTTTTTGCCCTTTCTAAAATCAAGTGCCGTATTCTCAACACTCTTTATCTCACCTGTAGGAATTAAAATATCATTTACAGGTGTATAATTATCCGCATAAATGGTAACTTCCTGGTCAAGAACATCTTTACACTTATGACCGCCTTTTCCAAGATTAAAATATGAGTGATTTGTAATATTCACAATAGTATCAGCATCTCCCACAGCATAATAATCTATCATAAGTTCATTCTGATCGTTTAATGTATATGTAATCGCAACAGTAAGATTTCCCGGCAATCCCTGTTCTCCATCAGGGCTCATTCTTGAAAATGTAATGCTGTCTCCATTTTCTACCGAATCTGTCTCCACATCATACATCATACGATTGTATCTTGTATTTCCACCATGCAGACAATTTGTATTGTCATTCATATCAAGTTTATATTCTTTGCCGTTTAAAGAAAATGATGCATTTGAAACTCTGTTTGCATATCTTCCTATTGGAGCACCAAAGCTTGGCATATTCACCTCATAATCTGAAACTTTATCATAGCCCAGGACAATATCATCAACATTGCCATCCTTATCCGGCATCATAATATTTGTGATAACTCCGCCCAAATCAATAAACGACACCTCTAAACCATTTGTATTCTTTAATGTATATTTCGTAACTTCCTTACCTTCTTTTGTAACTCCGAATTTAGACTTTAAAATACTCATACACCGTTCCTCCTAAAAAATATTTGACTTTATTATAACAATATTTGACTTTATTTACAACTTAATAAAAGGTAAGTTTTTGATAATATTTTCATTTCTACAAACACGCCGCTGTCAATTTCTTTATAACCTCTTTGACATACTCTTCCGGTTTTGCCACCTTTTTTGCTATATCAGGTATAGACATATCACATTCTTCATATAATGTCTCGATTTTGCCCTTAATTTTACCTTCAAGTTCTCCTTCAAGTCTCCCCTCATTCTTGGCATTATTTATTGAATTTTCCCACGCTCTGCACATATCTACAACCTCCTCTTTTTTCTTCATCGGCAATCTGTGAACCAGTTATGAGATTTATAATCTCCACCGCTTCTTTCTCTACATGTTTAAACCTTGTTTTTCCTTTTATCCAACTGCTGTCTTGGTCTGACTGATTTTTCAATTCCAAGTACAACATACACCGCCTCGTCATCCATAGCCATAGTCCACAGCATAAGATTGTCTCTCAATTTCTGTATTGCAATATCTGCGTCATTTCCATATGGCAGTAACACTTCAGTATTATCTATCTTTTGCAATTTTTCAGGCTTTATCACCTGTCTGCCGTCATAAATATAGAAATTGAATGCATCTGCTATAACATCTCTATGCGACATATATTGCTTCGTTGCTATATCTACCTTCCCCATAAGCTGCACCAACGTATATTATGGTGGCACCCAGGTTTCAGAGGAAGATTTGGAATGCAAAGCGATCATTGACCATCTGCATACTGATAATCCTACTTGGGGAGCCCGTCAGATGTCTGCTCAGCTTAAGCTGCGCGGATACCAGGTTGGTCGCCGTAAAGTAGGAAGATATATGCACTTAGACAGATTTATCCCAAAATAAATCTGTCTAAGCGCATGAAGCAGGCAAAAGTCTGTCCGTATCTGCTTCGTAACGCAGTCATTGACCGTTCCAATCAGGCATGGTCGATTGACATTACATACATTCCAATGAAGCATGGATTTCTTTATCTGACAGCCATTATCGACTGGTACAGCCGTTGTATCGTTGGCTGGGATGTTGATGATACTCTGGATACCACTATGGTCATCAACGCCTGTAAAAAAGCATTTAAAGTAGCTAAGCCGTTAATCATCAACTCGGATCAGGGAAGCCAGTTTACCAGTGACAAATACATCGAATTTATTCGAGATAATGGAATTCGGCAAAGCATGGATGGCAAAAGTCGATGGGCAGATAATATCATGATTGAACGCTGGTTCCGCAGCTTCAAGTATGAGGAAGCATATCTCACGGAGTATGCTAATCTCAAGGAAGCAAGAGAAGCCATTGGAAGGTATATCTACACCTATAACTTTGAAAGATGCCATCAGTCCATTGGGAACAAACGCCCTGCCGAGGTATACTATCCGGTAATGCTTCTGGATGCAGCCAGAGCAGCCGCATAATATAAAAATCCGGAAAATGCTTCACACATTTTCCATGTAACTCGTCAACATATCAGTTCATTATAAAAATATCAAATTTTTGTCTTGACAACTGAGCCATTATACTGGGACACCATGCCGATGGCCGTCTTTACTTTTTTTGAACAATTTGCTGAATTAAACGATGATGTATTGTTTGGAGAGGTATGGTCCAGAGAGGACAAACTTTCTTCCAAAGACCGAAGCATCGTAACCGTAACCACCCTAATGGCAAGCGGTATCCTTGATAGTTCTTTGAAATTTCACCTCGCAAATGCAAAAAAACATGGCGTAACACAAGAAGAAATTGCTGAAATTATCACACACGCCGCTTTTTATGCCGGCTGGCCAAAAGCCTGGGCTGCCTTTAATATGGCAAAAGAAGTCTGGAAAGAGAACTAATTATAAAATCAACATAGGATACTCCACATATTTTCTGTGGAGTTTTCTTTCTTCCTACTCTCCAATCCCATACTCCTGTAACAATTCTTTCTGGTATTCTGTATCTATGATTGCTTTTTGTATATCGTCCATTCGATTATCTGCTAATAGGCAATGATATAATGTGTTGATTTCCTCGATTCCTTGTGAAATTCCCTTTGCCATTCCACGCGCCTCTCCTTGGACAATTCCTTTCTCTATTCCTCGTGCTTCTCCTCGTGCTTCTCCTCGTTCTTCATACATATCTAACAATACACACATATTGATTTTTCCTCCTTTTCCTTCAGTTTCTTCAATTAATTCCTTTGCTTTCCGATATCTCGTGTCGTTTGTCACCGCAGACAACCAGTCTAAAAACGCTTCCGGGTGGTCTAATTCAAACTCTGTTGTTTGAAAATATTCATCCAGTTTCTTTCTGTCATTTCCACAGGACAGATAACGGACTATGTATTTAAAATCTGATTGATACTGGCAAATTGTCGTTTCCGGCTGGCTTGCTAGGTTAATCACACAAACCGAATACGAGGGTATCCATGGCTCCAACTCACATTTCATATCCTCCGGGAACTTCAGCATATCATTCAAACATCTTGGCTTTTCCCATTCTTTCTGACTGTAATTCAAAACCAGAGTGATGACCGGGCTTAACTTCTGTGAATCATTAAGTTCTTTTGTCATCGGATTTGGATAATTGCCGGTTTTCCGATTACTTTCTTTCGCTTCCTTGATCTGCTCCATATATTTGGCGTGCTGGTACCCCATATCACGCACCGGCATAACATTATTTTTGTCACTCTGATTTTCCAGACATAAGAAAAAACTTCTATTGTGCTTCTGACACTTCATTGGCACATCCATCTGTAACTGGCAGAGTTTATCATCTGAAACGGCTTTCGTAATCATCTCGCCGGGTTCCCGCGACAACTCTTCTGCTAACACATAACATCTGCCACCAAATAAGTTTACATTTACAATGTCTGAAAATACATCTTTGTATTGTAGTAAATTTTTCTCTGCTAAATCTTTTGCTCCCAAACAGTATCCTCCTTAATTACCTAAATTCTTTTATTTCTATCACTACAAGGAGAACATCTGCGCCCCACCCTTGTTTGTATATATACTAGCACAATCAAAGTACAAAGTCAATATATTTGCTTACAATCGTCAGACGACTTACGCCCCTCAAAAAGAGTCATAAATTATGCAAAACACGCCAAATTTCGGCATATAAAAAGAGCGTAAAACGACACCCCCAATAGAAGGGGCGTTCTACGCTCAAAGTTTTTATAAATCTTCCAATTGAATCTTTACAATCCATTTATCAATCGGAGTTAATTCCGTATTTGTTGCATAATAGTGAACAGTAGTCAAATCATCCTCTACAAAAAGCGTGAATAATTCATATTTTGGACATGATAAATCATGTTCATGCTAATTACACTATGCTAAAGTATAACCATAAAATTATATGAGGAGGATTTATCATGTACATATTAAAAAAACAAACCATCAGCATCGGTTTATGCTTTGCGCTTGCCGTATCGACACTTAGTGTCTTTACTCCGGCAACAGCGGCTGCAAAAGCAAAACTGGTCAAAAAGAAACTTACATTAACCGTTGGACAAAAGAAAAAGATTGCGATAAAATCAAAAAAGAAAAAAGCAAAATATTCTTTCAAAGCTTCCAACAAAAAAGCTTCCGTAAGCAAAGCCGGCGTTATCACGGCAAAAAAAGCCGGCAAAGTTAAAATTACCGTAAAAGAGAAGTTGAAGAAAAAAACAAGAAAGGTGGGAACCATTACGGTTACTATCAAAAAGAAAATAGCACAAAACACGACGGTTCCGGCACTTAATACGCCAACACCTGTCGTTACAGCTACCCCGGCGGCGTCTCCGAGCAATGAACCAACTACCGAACCGACCGCTACCGCTACTGCAACTGCAACACCGACTCCAAAAGTCACCCCTACTCCATTTCCTGAGAACCCTGAATTTTCGAATATTCCAAAAGGTTATACCGCAAAAAATCAGGCTAACAAAGGAGAAGTAGAACGCTTTGAATATGAATCAACAGAATACATCAGTGACGATGAATCTGCAAAAAAGACACCAATTGACCGCTATGCTATGGTTGTTCTTCCAAAAGACTATTCAAAAACGAAAAAATATCCGGTTGTTTATATGCTCCACGGATTAAGTGACACGCCGGAATCCATGGTCGGAAACGGAATTCTTAACGATGGTGCATGTACACAGTATGTGGTATGGAATGCCATTGCCAATGGTGATGTCAAAGAATGTATCGTCGTTTACCCATGTGTATGCTGTAACGAAGAAGGAAAAAGCAGTTTTAACACAGATGCAAAAACAGCCTCTTATTATGACTACATCATTAATGACTTAACAAAAGTATTAATGCCTGCCATTAATAAAGAATATTCCACACTGACCGGACGAGAAAACACGGCGGTTTGTGGATTTTCTATGGGCGGACGCGAGACATTGAACATTGGTATAAGACGTCCTGATTTATTTAGCGGTATCGGATTATTTAACCCGGCACCGGGTGCTTTAGATGGCGGTGACATGCTTACAAAAGCGGATTTAAAACTTGCCGATGAGTACATAAACAGCACTTATATTCAGATTACAAAAGGTGCTACTGACACAGTTGTTGGCAGTAATCCAACCAATTATTACAATGCACTAAAGGCTGCCGGCATCCCATGTTCCTACTATGAAACAATGGGCGGCGACCCTGCAGGCAAAGGAAACGGTGGCCACTGGGCAACCGTTTATCATCATGGTTTGTATAATTTCTTAAAACGTATTTTCAAGTAAAAAAGAAAGGGGATTCTGAAACATGAAAAAAACATTTCTCTGCTTCAGTTTGTCCTTTGCACTTTTAGCATCTGCCCTGAACCCGTTGTTCTCGGCAGATGTTTTTGCAAAGGCAAAGTTAGCAAAAACAAAAATCACATTAACCGTAGGACAAAAGAAAAAGATTACAATAAAGGGAAAAAAGAAAAAAGCGAAGTACACATTTAAGGCTTCTAACAAAAAAGTTTCGGTAAACAAAAAAGGAGTTGTTACCGCAAAAAAAGCCGGAAAAACAAAAATTACCGTAAAGGAAAAACTTAAGAAAAAAACTAAGAAGATTGGGGTCGTTACAATTATAATAAAGAGCAAAGTATCAAATAAAAAGTCGATTGCAAGTGCGCAGCCGGCAGCCACAAATTCCGGAAATACCGGTGAAAAACCAACGACTGCACCAACAGCATCAGCCACACCAACACTGCCCCCTACTCCAACCGGCTCTCCGAAGCCTACTGCCACCCCGCGTCCAAAAGAAAATCCGGATTATTCTGATCTGCCATCCGGATTCATGAATAAAAACGAGGCTAACAGTGGCACTCTGGAAGAATTCTACTACGACTCTACAGAAGTGTCAGAGGGCGAAACCGTAAAACGTCATGCACGCGTTGCACTGCCAAAAGGATATACCGAGTCAAAAAAATATCCGGTCATCTATATGCAGCACGGTATTTTCGGTAACGAATATTCTCTTACCGGAGACAATACACAATATGTTGCCTGGAACGCTATGGCAAATGATGATATGAAAGATTCCATTGTTGTTTTTGCTAATGTTTGTGCAAACAAAGAAGGAAAAGGAACCGGCTTCAGTTTGGAACACTATAAAGCCTATGACAACTTCATCAACGACTTAACAAAGTGCCTTATGCCTGCTATCAACAAAAAATATTCCACACTGACAGGTCGTGAAAATACTGCTGTATGCGGATTTTCCATGGGCGGACGTGTGAGTTTGCAAATTGGATTTGAGCGACCGGATTTATTTGGTTACATTGGTGCTTTTTGTCCGGCTCCGGGTCTTTTGCCTTACACGATGAATGGAGTTACTGAACCCGGATTTTATACGGATTCCACATTTACGCTGCCAAGCGAATATTTAAATGACACTTATGTACAGATAACAAAAGGATTTAAAGATGATGTTGTAAAACAGCACCCACTTTTGTATCATCAGGCTCTGCAAAAAACAAACACACCTCATGTTTACTACGAAACGATGGGTGGTGATCCAAGCGGCAGCGGCAGTGGCAACCATGAAAAAGCAGTTTACCAGCATGGTTTCTACAATTTTATGAAAAATATTTTCAAACCAAATGTAACTGTTCCGGCAGGTGCATTAAGAAAAGATGGAGTAAAAGGAACAACGGAAGAATTCGAATACGAGTCCACTGCTGTAGCAGAAGGAAAAACAGTGACCAGAAAAGCCTTAGTTGGACTTCCGGATGGATACAATCCAAAGAAAAAATATCCGGTTGTCTACGGTTTACACGGTTATGGCTGGGGCATCTATAATCTTGCTCAAGATGGTGCCACAGATGTTGTTTGGAACGGCTATGCCAATGATGTAATGGATGAAGTCATTATGGTATTTCCTAATATTTGTGCAAATGAATCCGGTCAGGGAAACGGTTACAGCCAAGAAACCTATGACGCCTATGATAACTGTGTCAATGATATCGTAAAATGCTTAATGCCTGCTATTAACAAACATTACAGTGTCAAAACCGGACGTCTCAATACAGCCGTCTGGGGATTCTCAATGGGTGGCAGAGAAGCTTTGAATGCAGGATTTAAACATCCGGATAAATTTGGTTATATCGGTGCCTTTTGTCCCGCTCCTGGCGTTCTCCCATATAGTGCAGAAAAAGGGATTTTTACCGAAGATACTTTCACACTGCCGGATGCTTATAAAGAAAACACGTTAGTTATGATTGTAAAAGGGAAAAATGACACAACGGTAGGTAACAATCCTATCCTTTACCATAAGGCCTTGGAAAAAAATAATGTTCCGCACATTTATTATGAAACCATGGGCGGAGATGCTGTAAACCGCGGAGGTGGCGGCCACCAAAATGTCGTTTATCTGCACGGATTGTATAATTTAATGAAACGGGCTTTCCCATGCAAATAAATTTATACACAGGTCAAAAATATCACCATGTTAAAAAACAGTCGCCTTGCTTAAAATCAAAGCGACTGTTTTTTAGTCTTTTAAACAACCAACAGGTATAATCTTTACCCCTGAATCTGTTGTATACGCCATATTCGCATTTGCACAAATTACAATTAACGCTGAAGGTTCTCTATATACATCTCGTGGATGTTTTTCACTTGCCAAAGCCTTTTGATTGTATTTTTGAATAACATCCTTGAATTTCAATAGCGATTTCTCAGCTTCCGGTATTTTATTTGCCCCTATTTTTATCTCAACAAGTGCATATTTTCCATCAGCCATCTGATATACTGCATCTGCTTCCAGACCTGTATCATCCGTATAATGTAAAAGACGTGCATTGTGTTTTTCAGCATAGACCAATAAATCTCTAAGCACCATATTTTCAAATACGTGTCCAAACAAATCCAAATCATTTATAAAATAATTCGGATTGATTCCTAATGCTGCAAGACCGATTGAAGGGTCAATAAATATATGCTTTTTGGCAGATCTAATTGCTGTTTTCGAACGAAGATGTGGCGTCCATGCATCAATATCTTTGACTACAAACAAAGCTTCCAATGCATCAACATACGATGCAAGAGTTATATCTGTAACATTCTGTGTTGCTTTTACATCTGCAAAAATATTTTTTCGTTTTGCACTTGTAGCCATATTTCTTGCATAGGACCACAACAAACTTCTCGCCCATTCTGGGTTTCTATTTATGCCATCTATCGCTGATATATCCTTTTGATAGATTTGCCTATAATAATCTTTTGCAATTTCTAATTTAGCAGTATCCTTTGTTAATGCCATACACCTTGGCCAACCACCTCTGCAAGCGGCAAAAAATAAATTTTCCAATTTCAAATCAGACACGATGCCATCAATATCATAATTTTTCTCATTTAAAATTTTAGACAAAGATATTTCCCCATTGGATTCACCTGTCTCAAACAAAGTCATAGGATACATTGTTACTTCTGTTATTCTTCCTGTCCCCGTATGCGGTGTACTGATTTTTTTACTTGCAGAGCCCGTCAAATAATACTCGCCAACTTTCTCCGGACTATCATCACATGCTTTCCTTATGGTGCCCCAGATTTTAACTGCATCTTGCCACTCATCAAATAAAATCGGTTTGGGGTTTTTAAGAAATAGTTTGGGAGCGGTTTCTGCTACAGCAATATAACCATCTCTTTTATCCTCATCTTGAAATTCGATAACCGTTTTGCAACGCTCTTTCGCTGTCCTTGTTTTCCCACACCCCTTTGGACCAGTTATACTAACTGCATTAAATGCCTCCGTTCTCTTATCTATTACGTCATCAACAATTCTTCTTATATACTCCATAATTATTCCCCCTCGTACCATTAAATATATTTTACTACATATTCATGACTTACTGCAAGCGTATTTTGTATTTTTCGGCAAATTTATTTTACTTTTTTCGGCTATTCTATTTTGTGTTTTTCGGCAGATTTATTTTACTTTTTTCGGTTCTTTCTTTACCCACCATACACAGCGCACTCGCCAAGTTCTTCTTCAATTCTAAGAAGCTGGTTATACTTAGCCACTCGGTCCGTGCGCGCCGGCGCACCGGTTTTAATCTGTCCGGCATTCATGCCGACTGCAATGTCTGCAATCGTAGTGTCTTCCGTTTCACCTGAGCGATGACTGACAATGGCATTCCATCCGGTCGTCTGTGTCATTCGAATCGCCTCGAGAGTTTCTGTCACGGTTCCAATCTGATTTGGCTTGATTAAAACCGCATTTGCCGCCTGAAGTTTAATTCCCTTTTCGATACGTTTGGTATTTGTAACAAACAAATCATCACCAACAAGCTGCACTTTATCTCCTAATTTATCCATGAGTTTCTGCCAGCCCGACCAATCCTCTTCTGCCAGCCCGTCTTCAATGGAAACAATTGGGTACTTGCGGCACAAATCACACCAAAAATCAATCATTTCATCAGTACTTTTGTACTCACCGGATTTCCAGAACAAATACTCGCCCGGTCTTCCTGCTTTCACAGCCTCCTCATACATTTCTGTGCTGGCACCATCCATAGCAATCGAAAAATCCTCGCCCGGACGGTATCCTGCTTTTTCAATAGCCCCTGTAATAAAAGAAAGCGCCTCGTCCTCATGAGCAAGATGCGGTGCGAATCCACCCTCATCACCAATGGAGGTGGCAAATCCCTTTTCTGCCAACAGTTTCTTCAAGGTAGCGTATACATTCACGCACCACTCCAAACACTGGTGAAAAGAAGATGCTCCTATCGGCATAATCATAAACTCCTGAATCGTTAAACTACTGTCCGCATGTTTTCCGCCATTCATAATATTCATCATCGGAATCGGCATAACACGCGCGTTTGGTCCGCCCAGATACTGATACAACGGAACACCGAGCTGTTTTGCTGCCGCCTTTGCCACAGCAAGCGATGTACCCAAAATTGCATTAGCACCCAGTTTTGCTTTGTTTGCGGTACCATCTTCACGTATCATCAGCGTATCAATTTCCACCTGATTTAATGCATTTTTCCCTTCCAATTTATCGGCAAGAATGTCATTAATATTTTCTACCGCACGCTTTACGCCATTTCCACGGTAACGCGGCAATTCACTGTCTCGCAGTTCCACTGCTTCAAACGCCCCCGTAGACGCTCCGGAGGGAACGGATGCTCTGCCCGCTGCCCCTCCGCACAATTTTACCTCTACCTCAATCGTTGGATTTCCTCTGGAATCTAAAATCTCTCTTCCTCGTATCGTATTAATTCGAAATGTCTGTATCATAAAAAAAGCCTCCTGTTTTCGATTAGTATAAACAGAAGGCTTCTTTCCTATACGATTATTTTTTGTGCTTTTTATTTTTCTTATTTTCCTCGTCCTCAAACGACTTATCCAACTGCTCTAACAGTTTTTTCTGCTCTTTGGTAAGCTTTGTCGGCACATCCACAACCAAATCCACATAATGGTTGCCTCGCATTTTGCGGTTACGAAGGGACGGAACTCCCTTACCACGCAAACGAACTCTTGTACCGGTCTGCGTTCCTGCCTTTACATTGTATGCGACATCGCCATCAATTGTCGGGATAACCACATCTCCGCCAAGAACAGCTCTTGGATAAGAAATCCGTACGGTTGAGTAAATATCATAATCCATGCGCTGGAAATCTTTGTGGCGTTCTACATATACTTCTACAAGCAAATCACCGCGGGCACCGCCATTTTTACCCGGTTCTCCTTTGCCACGCAGACGAACGCTCTGTCCGTGGTCGATTCCTGCCGGAATGCTGACCTGCAATTTCTCTTTTTTGCTTGTAGAACCCTGTCCGTGACAAGCCGGACATTTTTCCTTAATAATTGTACCTTTACCGCCACAAGCCGGACATGTAGTAACATTCTGCACCATTCCGAAAAGTGACTGCTGTGTCTGAACAATCTGTCCTCGTCCGCCGCATCGCTCACATTTGACCGGGCTGGTTCCTGCTTTGGCTCCGCTTCCCCCACAAGTTTTACATTCAACTTTGGATGGAATTTCAATTTCTTTTTCCGTACCAAAGCAAGCTTCTTCAAATGTAATTTTTACCTGTGTCCGCAGATTTGCTCCGCGCTGTGGGGCATTCGGATCTGCACGCCGGCTTCTGCCGCCGCCAAATCCTCCACCGAATAAATCTCCGAAAATATCTCCGAAACTGCCAAAGATATCATCCATATTCATATTGGTGAATCCACCGCCGCCACCGGCACCACCATCAAAAGCGGCATGACCAAACTGATCATACTGGCGTCTCTTTTCCGGGTCACTTAATACGGCATAAGCCTCAGAAGCTTCCTTGAATTTTGCTTCTGCTTCTTTATCACCCGGATTCGTATCGGGGTGGTACTTTTTGGCTAATACACGATAGGCCTTTTTCAGCGCTGCCTCATCGGCATTCTTGTCTACGCCAAGGACTTCGTAATAATCTCTCTTGTCTGCCATGTCTCCTCCACTCTCTTTCTATCCTTTTACGTGCAAATAACCCGCGTGATTCTCATCATCGCGGGCATTCGCCCTTCTCACGGTTTCTGGTTTCCTAATGAGCCGTGATTCTTCGCAACAAATTACAGTTCGCGGTAGTCTCCATCCACTACATCGTCGCCACTGTTATCCTGTGCTGCTCCCGCTCCAGGGTTTGGTCCGGCACCTGCACCGCTCATGTCAGGGCCTGCTCCCTGTGCACCACCGGCAGCCTGCTGTGCCTGCTCGTATACTTTTGCGAATACCTGCTGTGCATTTGTCATCAAAGATTCTTTTGCTGCTTTCAACTCATCAACATCGGCATCGCTCATGTTCTCCGGTGTTGTACGCTCCAAGATTGCTTTTACTTTATCAATCTCAGCCTGTACTTTTTCTTTCTCTGCTGCATCTACGCCATCGCCAACGTCCTGCAATGCTTTCTCAGTCTGGAATACCATACTGTCAGCTTCGTTGCGGGCATCAATGCCTTCTTTTCTCTTCTTATCCTGTGCTTCGAATTCAGCAGCTTCTTTAACTGCTTTTTCGATTTCTTCATCATTCATGTTAGAACCAGCAGTAATTGTGATGTGCTGTTCTTTTCCTGTTCCCAAGTCCTTAGCGGATACATTTACAATACCATTGGCATCGATATCAAATGTAACCTCAATCTGTGGTACTCCACGCATTGCCGGAGGAATACCATCCAAGCGGAACTGTCCAAGAGATTTATTATCTCTAGCGAACTGTCTCTCGCCCTGTACTACGTTAATGTCTACAGCGGTCTGGTTATCTGCTGCGGTAGAGAAAATCTGACTCTTCTTAGTAGGAATTGTTGTATTTCTCTCGATAAGTTTGGTAGCCACACCACCCATTGTCTCGATAGCAAGTGACAATGGAGTTACATCCAGAAGAAGGATGTCGCCGGCACCGGAATCTCCAGCCAGTTTACCACCCTGAATCGAAGCACCAAGTGCTACACACTCATCCGGGTTCAAGGATTTGTTTGGCTCATGTCCGGTCAACTGTTTTACTTTATCCTGTACAGCAGGGATACGTGTTGAACCACCAACTAACAATACTTTTCCTAATTCAGAAGCGGTAATACCGGCATCTTTCAATGCGTTCTGAACCGGTGTTGCTGTTCTCTCTACAAGGTCAGCGGTCAATTCATCGAATTTTGCACGTGTTAAGTTCATATCAAAGTGCTTTGGTCCCTCAGCTGTAGCTGTGATAAATGGCAGGTTAATGTTTGTTGTAGTTGCAGAAGACAACTCTTTCTTTGCTTTCTCTGCTGCTTCTTTCAAACGCTGCATTGCCATCTTATCAGTAGAAAGGTCAACGCCCTCTGCCTTCTTAAATTCAGAAACCATGTAGTCACATACTTTATTATCAAAGTCGTCACCACCAAGTTTGTTATCACCGGAAGTAGAAAGTACTTCGATGACACCATCACCAATCTCAATGATGGAAACATCAAATGTACCACCACCAAGGTCATATACCATAATCTTCTGCTCGCCTTCATTATCCAAACCATAAGCAAGTGCTGCAGCTGTTGGCTCGTTGATAATACGTTTTACATCCAAACCTGCAATTTTACCTGCATCTTTGGTTGCCTGACGCTGTGCGTCGTTAAAGTAAGCAGGAACTGTAATTACAGCCTCTGTTACCTTCTCACCACCAAGGTAATTCTCTGCATCACTTTTCAATTTCTGAAGAATCATAGCGGAAATTTCCTGTGGTGTGTATTTCTTGTCATCAATTGTTGCACGGTAATCCGTACCCATATGTCTCTTAATAGAAGAAATCGTCTTCTCTGCGTTTGTTACTGCCTGACGTTTTGCCGGCTCACCAACTAAACGCTCACCAGTCTTTGTAAATGCTACAACAGATGGAGTTGTTCTTGCGCCCTCAGCGTTTGCTACAACAACCGGTTTGCCGCCTTCCATTACTGCTACACAACTGTTTGTTGTTCCTAAGTCAATACCAATAATCTTGCTCATAATAATACTTCCTTTCTGTCTATACCATGACTGTTATTTTCTTTATTAGTTTAACACTTTAACCATACTGTGTCTGACTACTGAATCTTTATACATATAACCCTTTTGGAATTCCTCAATGACCTGATTGGATGCATCTGAATCATCTTCATCATGCATAACGGCATTATGGAAATTCGGGTCAAATTCTTTACCAACTGCCTCAATCGGTGTCACACCGATTTCTTCTAATCCAGTAAGAAGCTGTTTGTAAACGGCCTCAATTCCTTTGGCAAATGGTGTCTCTTTTTCTTCATCGGAAAGTCCGTCAAAACCTCGCTCCAAGTTATCCACAACCGGAAGCATCTTTTCAACAACTGACTTCGCACCAATTTCAAACATGGCACTTTTTTCTTTTTCCGAGCGGTTTCTAAAGTTTTCAAACTCTGCCAGATTTCTCATCAGGCGGTCATTCAACTCTTCAATCTTTTCATCTTTTTTGTCTTTTTTTGCTTTCTTCTTAACCGCTTTTTCTGACTTTTCCGTTTTTTTCTTTTCTTTTGTTTCTTCTTTATCGGCTTGTTCCACCGTTTCTTCTACGGTTTCTTCTTCCTTTACTTCTTCTTTAACGTCTTCGTTTTTCATCTCTTCAGCCAATTCACTTCACCTCGCTATTTCTTTTTAAATATGTCATCTAGCTGCTGCATGCAGTTTTCCAATGTGCCAACTACTTTTTCGTAGTCCATACGCTTTGGTCCGACAATACCTATCTTTCCATAAACGCCTTCTTTAATTCGGTACGTGGCAGTTACAACGGAACAATCTTTCATTGACTCTACCGGTGATTCCTCACCAATGTACACCTGAATGCCATGTTCTTTGTCATCCTCCGGTGGTTCATCGTTGGCCCATGCTGACAACATCTGTTTTTCTTCAAATGTGGAAAGCAGTCCGGTCATTTTCTCCTTATCCGATAACTCCGGATATTTCAAAATATTCGTGGCGCCCGATGTGTAAATCTCTGAGTCATCCTCTTCTGTCATAACTTCCGAAATACAATCCAAAATGCTAGATGCCAATTCTCCGTATTCCCCGGCTTTTTCCTTGATTTGCTGCATAATCGCCATGTTAATCTCAGTAAAATCAAGTCCGGTGAGTGCCGTGTTCATCAAAAAATTCATCTGAGCAATCACATTCTCATCGGCATCCGTCATAAGGTTAATGAACTTGTTGCTTACGTGGTTGTTATCAAGAACAACAATCACAAGCAGCTGTCGTTCACTCATCTGATTTAGCTGGATAAACTTAATCCGCTTATGCTGATACTTTGGCTTGGTCACCATGGAAGTGTAATTCGTATTCTGTGCAAGTAACTTTGCAACCTGCTGTAACAGAAGGTCAATCTTATCTGCCTTCTCGACCATCAACTCCTTCATCTCAGACACTTCTTCATCTTTTCTCTGTAAAATCGTGTCTACATATAGTCGGTATGCTTTATCCGAAGGAATTCTGCCGGCAGAAGTGTGTGGCTGTAAAATGTAACCCATCTCTTCCAGATCCGCCATCTCATTTTCCCACTGGCTTACCACCTCATCGGTAGACATCTTCCGGTCATCCTTTAAGTAAGCAGTCAGCGTTGCGCCGGAGCTGGTCATGGCAGACATACCGCTTCCACCGGAGGTTAACATATAGGAATCCAGGTCTTCATCCGCGGTAACGATCTTCTCTACCTGCTCGTAAATCCGGTCTTCCTCCTCCAGGGTCAGACCCGGACGGGTTTCAATGCTGACAGAGATCTCACCGGTATCATCGGAAACCATCAGCTCCATGCGCAGCTGAGAAGCCATCCAGAAGGCAGCCACCAGCAATGCAACAGAAGTGAAGAGGACGGTTTTCTTTTTCTTCAGCAGCACCTTCATGATGCTGCGATAGCCATTCTGCATGGCACGGATCAAAGCACCGACCGGAGATTCCTCCTTCTCCTGCGGGCGGTAGAAGCAGTAACAAAGCGGAACGATGGTCATTGCACTGATGAGGGATGCCACCATACAGAAGATGAACGTAAAGCCTAACGGCTTGAACATCTGGCCTGTCAGGCCCTGAAGCAGAGCCAGCGGCAGGAATACAACACAGGTGGTCACGGTACTTCCGATAATGGACTGCAGCACAATGCCGCTTCCCTCCAGGGCAGCCTCCCGGTATCCCACAATGCCTTTTCCCTTGGTGGAACGGAAGCAGCTCTCCAGCACTACAATGGAGTTATCTACCATCATACCTACACCAAGTACCAGGCTCGATAAGGTAACTACGTTTAAGGAGAAGCCCATAACCTGGATCAGGATCAGGGCAGCCAGGATGGAGATCGGGATGGAGGTACCAACGATCAGGGATGCCTTGATCTCACCAAAGAACAGGAAGATGATCAGCATGGAGACCACAACTGCCATCACCATGGTCTGCATAACGCTCTTTAAGGAAGAGTTGATCTCATCACTGGTATCACTTACGGTGATGATCTCCAGATTCTCATCTGCATCGGTCAGATTCTTGATGGTCTTCTTGACTGCCTTGGAAACATCCACCGCAGAAGCGCTCTGCTGCTTCTTGATACCGATGGAAATGGTATCCTCACCGTTATAACGCGCAAT
>ERZ780148.1398-NODE-1398-length-16399-cov-11.022638_pt1 | contig 16399 bp, 17 predicted proteins | sample MGYA00510984_ERZ780148 | MGnify/ENA primary metagenome ERZ780148 (study PRJEB29588, sample SAMEA2160902) | human gut metagenome | biome: human gut; feature: human-associated habitat; material: faeces | place: Denmark | collected 2008/2010 ...
TATAAAATTAAAATATATATTAATCCAACTATTCCACCATTTATTATTCCGTTCTTTTTTATACTTTTTGTACTAGTCATACTTCCTATTAAAATGCTAATTCCTGTAATTGTAAATATAACTGGTTTCATTGTCACTTCCTTCAAGTTTGTATAGCATAATAGTAGTGCAAATATTATCAATAATATTGCAGAAATAATTATTGCAAATATACTGCCTTTTAAAATTCTGATTCCATTTGTCTTCATTTCATTTTGTTCAACAACAATATTATCTTTTCCCATACATATCTCTCATTTCTTTTTTATCTATTTTTATCTTATGTTAAAATAATTTTATTTAGAACTAAAAAGACATATTCTATATAGAATATGTCTTTTTTAAAATTTTATTTTTATTGTTGTACATTTTGATTGTTATTTGTTGGATTTGTTGTATTCTGTGTTGCATTAGTATTAGTGTTTGAATTTTGATTTGCTGTATTTTCGTTATTAGTTTGTTGATTTGTCTGGTTAGTATTTTCTGTATTGTTTTGAGTATTTTCAGTGTTTTCTGTTTGTGGATTGTTCTCTTGTTGTTTTGGTCTTACATAAGTTTCAATATATGTAATTACATTCATTTCTTGGTCATTATATATCATGTGATATGTTTCATCACCTGCAGATATTGTTGAATAAATAGATTGTAATGCTATTGGTAATAATTGTTTTCCATCAGCATCAATTAATCCATACATTTCTTTTTTCTTTACAACAATTCCTTCATATTTAGGTACTAACAAAATGTTATTTGTATTTTTGTCATTTAAATTTGTACTACCTGCACTGCATCCCAAATCATCATATTGCTCTTTTGTTATTTTTTTACCAGTCTTGTCAAATAATTCCCAAATATTATTTTTCTTTACAGGAATACATTTTTCATATAACAAATATTGATTTTTTATATTATTAGATGCATATTTAGTTCCGTCTATTCCAATTTGGTCATATTCTAGATAAATAACAATGCTTCCATTAGAATTAACAACACCTTGTTTTTTGTTTTTAGTAACTAAATATAGTCCATTATCTTTGTCTATTTGTTTGATATTATCATATTCTGGACTAATTTTTGTTGTAGCATTATATGACATTATTCCCATTTTATTTTCTAATGTTGTTACAATAAATTCTTTAGTACTCTCTATAAATTTAACTTTTGCATATTTAGTACCTAAAATTTCTTGTCCATTTAAACTTTGTACTCCATAGTTTCCATTTGCATTTTTTACAACAAGCATATTATATAGTAATGCCTTTTGATTGCTAAAATCTGCATCTTTATCTGCAATTCCTGAATTTTGAGATAATGCAGTATAATGTGCAACTAGATAAGGCAAAGTGTATACCGTTATTTGATTATGTTCTTTGTTGTATCCCATTGAAATGTTAAATGCAATTTGTGCACCTTCAATAGTAGTACATAATTGATTTTGAATTATTTTTACTGGCTCATTTATTTCAAAATATTCATAATCATTATTATTATTATCTAATAATGTTTTATATATTTTATTAGATCCTAAGCTGAATGATGCAACCTCATTTTGTGACTGTACATAACATTTAGTTGTATCTTCCTCATATTGTTTATAATCACCACTATATGATTCATATCCAACATAAGATGCAAATACACGGATTGGTATATATATTTGATCTCCTTCAAATATAAAAACATTTTTTAATTTAGTATTTGATTTTCCATCAACTGTAATTTTTAACTCTGTTGTTTGAATATAGTACATTAAGCAGATTAATCCTATTGCCGCTACAAGTAATAGTCCCAAAATTATTCCAACTATTTTCATCCATTTCTTTGCATTTGCTTGGTCTTGTGTTTGTCTACCGCTATTATAGCCTCCACCACCAATAAAATCATCCATAAAACATCCTCCATCTCTTTAGTATAACTTATTTTTCATAACCATATTTTTTATAAAATTCTTCTTTAAATTTTAATAAATTATCATGCTCTATTTCTATTCTAACTCTTTCCATCAGTTTAGTCAAGAACCTTAAGTTATGAATTGATAATAATCTTACAGCTAATATTTCATTTGCTTTTACTAAGTGCCTGATATAAGCTCTAGTGTAGTTTTTGCAAGTGTAACAATCACACTCTGGATCTAGTGGAGTAAAGTCTCTTTCATAAGTTGCATTACGTACTACAACTTTTCCATTCCATGTCATTGCCGTTCCATTTCTTGCAATTCTTGTTGGTAATACACAATCACACATATCTATTCCAGCTAAAGCTGCTTCTATTAAATAATCTGGTGATCCAACTCCCATCAAATATCTTGGTTTATTTTCTGGCATTAGTGGTGCTGTATAATATAACATTTTTAAATATTCTTCTTTAGGCTCTCCAACGCTTATTCCTCCTATTGCATAACCAGGAAAATCCAATTCTATTAAATCATTTGCAGATTTTTCTCTTAAATCTTCATAAAATCCACCTTGTATTATTCCAAACAATGCTTGTTTTTCAACATCTTTATGTGCTTCCTTACAACGTTTTGCCCATCTTGTAGTTCTTTCCATAGATTGTTTAGTATATTCATAAGTAGATGGATATGGACAACATTCATCAAATGACATTATAATATCTGCACCTAGTGCTTCTTCAATTTCCATTACCTTCTCTGGAGTAAATAAATGTTTGCTTCCATCTAAATGAGATCTAAACTCAACCCCTTCTTCTGAAATTGTTCTTAAATCACTTAGACTGAAAACTTGAAATCCACCACAATCAGTTAGAATTGGTCTGTCCCATCTCATAAAATTATGAAGACCACCTGCTTCTTTTACAATTTCATGCCCGTGGTCTTAAATATAAATGATATGTATTTGATAATATTATCTGAGCTCCTACTTCTTCTTTTAACTCCTCTGGAGTCATTGACTTCACAGTAGCTTGTGTTCCTACTGGCATAAATACTGGAGTTTGTATATCTCCATGTGGTGTATGTACAATTCCTCTTCTTGCACCTGAATTTTTATCTACATGTAATAATTCGTATGTTACTGCTGGATTCATCTTTTTTCTCCTATATTAATTTTTTAGAAAATATATAATATTAAAAGAAAGCGTAGTCCGCGTAAGGTGGAGCGAAGCGTAACAGTTGGAGAGTTCCGTCCGATAGTGTCCAAAAACAAATTTATTTGTTTTTGTGACATCCAAAGGAAGGAAGCTCGACACCAAGGACAAGCGATTTTAATATTATATATTTTGTGTAATAATTTAATAAATAAACATTGCATCTCCAAATGAGAAAAATTTATATTGCTCTTTTACAGCTTCTTCATAAGCCTGCATTATAAAGTCTTTTCCTGCTAATGCTGAAACTAGCATTATTAAAGTTGATTCTGGCAAATGAAAATTAGTAATTAAAGCATCTAAACATTTAAATTTATATCCAGGATAAATAAATATACTAGTATCTCCTTCTACTTCTTTAACATACCCATTTTCATCAGCTATACTCTCAAGAACTCTACAAGAAGTAGTTCCAACTGCAATTACTCTATGTCCTTCTTTTTTTGCTTTGTTTATTTTTTCAGCATCTTCTGCTTTTATATAAAAATGTTCTGAGTGCATATCATGTTCTTCAATATTCTCAACTTTTACAGGTCTAAAAGTTCCAATTCCTACATGAAGTGTAACATTTGCAACTTCTACTCCTTTTTCTTTTAGCTTTTCAAATAGTTTATCTGTAAAATGTAATCCCGCTGTTGGTGCTGCTGCAGAGCCTTCATATTTTGCATATACAGTTTGATATCTGTCTTTTTCTTTTAGCTTTTCATGAATATATGGAGGTAATGGCATTAAGCCTATTTCATTTAAAATTTCATTAAATATACCACTATATTCAAATTTTACTTTTCTATTTCCACCATCTAACTTTTCTAAAATTTCTGCTTTTAAAGCTCCATTTCCAAAGTTAACTCTTGCACCAGGCATTAGTTTTTTTCCTGGTTTAACCATTACTTCCCAGATGTCGCCTTCTATTCTTTTTAATAGTAAAAACTCAACATTTGCACCCGTTTCTTCTTTCACTCCATACAAACGAGCAGGAATAACTTTTGTGTTATTCCTTACTAAGCAATCTCCTGGCTCTAGATAATCAATAATATCTTTGAAGATTTTATTTTCAATTGTTTTATTTTTTCTATCAAGTACCATTAATCTTGATTGATCTCTATTTTTTATTGGAACTTGAGCTATAAGTTCTTTTGGTAAATTATAGTTAAAGTCTGAAACTTTCATTTTGTGTCTCCTTCTACTATTGTCAAATAATTCTGTTCTTGTTCAATCTTTACTGGCCTACTTTTAAATAATTTTTTTATTCTAGAAATAATACTTTGTGTTACTTCTATGACACCTTTTGGTTCTTCAAATGAATCCATTGGTAGTCCATATTTAAAATTACTAGCATGTACTGGTTTCTTAGTATAAATATCTTCTGGAAGTCCTATATATGTTCCATTATACTTTATTGTTTTATTCATATATGCAATATACCATTTTTTTAGTCCTTCTCTAGCATCTTCGGTATAACCATACTTAGCATAATTGTGTAATTCAGGTATTTCATAATTATATTCTTGCGAATTACGCTCTAATGTATGTAAAAACTCATGTATAAAAACTTCTTCAGGAAATGTATTTATTCTATAGTTAAATTTATACACTAAGTTATTTCTATCATCAGGCATACGTATATTTGAAAAACCTATTCCATAGTAGTCCATTCCGCCTAATCCAATCCAATCATTTACTAATATGTTCTCGCCCATTTGTGTATCAGCCATTCTGAATGCTACATAAATATGATCATATTCTTTTTCCTCAACATAAGAATTTATATATTCATATACATCTGAAGCTGATACAAAAAATCCATTGTCTTCATCATGTGAAAGTGTTTTAATAGGCTCATTTATTACATAAGAGTCATAGTTTATAATCATTTTTTCATTGCTTAATTCTTTTATAGAAGATTTAAATCTTAGCAAATTTGTTTGCATTGTAGCAATATCATCATCTGACATTTGTAAGCTAACATGTTGTGTTTTACCATTTATATCAACATTTACATCTATATTTGGAAATATAAAACATGCCATGTTCCATATATTAGATGTTGTTGCTACACCTTTTTCCATTTTAAAATCTGAAAACCAAACTTTTCCTTTTGATAATGTATCAGACCCGCCTAGTCTAAAACCAATATCAACTTCAGTTTCATTTTTAGAATTAAACATAAATGTCATTTCTTGCCAATCATTTGTCCCTGTTATCGCTCTAGACCTTTCTTGGGTGGTTGCCGAGCAAATGTGGGCACCACCCTCAGATGTTGCATCTTCGTTTTCAACATTTTCAGTTTTAACCATACATGTTACTCTATATGGTGTATTAGGTGTAACTTCAACATGCATTGAAAACATTGCATCATTATATTCTTTATTATTCATAGAATAACTTGTCATTTTAGAACATTTAACCTTATTATCTCTAACAAATTCAGTTGCATCTTTAAGCCTTATGTTTTTATCAAAGTTATTAAAATTATATTTATTGTAAAAAATTATTAATACAATAATTGCTACAACCATTACTATATAGCTGAGAACTTGTCTTACTTTTTTCATAAGTAACTTTCCCTTTCTTTTTCAAATTTAGCTAATTGCTTCTGCACATCTATGACATAATGTAGGGTGTTCATGGTTTTCTCCAACTTCTGTTGAATATTTCCAACATCTTTCACATTTTTCTCCTTCTGCCACTTCAACTTTCACACCAATTTTGTTTTCGTCCTTACGTTCATTTTCTTTTATTTCTAATGCTGAAACTATGAATATTGTTGTTAAAAGTTCTTTGTTCTCTTCTAGGAACTTATATTCATCCTCATTAGCAAATAAAGTAACTTTTGCATTTAAAGAGTGTCCTATTACTTTTTGAGCTCTTGCAACTTCTAATTCTTTTGCAACTAATTCTTTTAATTCTAAAATATGATTCCATTTTTCTTCTAATTCTTTATTATCATATTCTGCTACTACTTCTGGCCAATCACTTAACATTACACTTTCAACTTGTTCATTTTTAGTATGTGGCATATATTTCCAAATTTCTTCTGCTGTAAAGCAAATCATTGGAGCAACCATTTTAACTAGCGCATCTAAAATTATATACATTGCTGTTTGTGCAGAACGTCTTTCTATTGCATTCTTTTTTGATGTATATAATCTATCTTTTATAATATCCAAATAGAAGTTACTCATGTCTGTTACACAGAATTGATTTATATCATGATATACTAAATGGAAATTAAAGTTCTCATAATTCTCTGTACAATCTTTTACTAATTTATTTAATCTTGATAAAGCCCATTTGTCAATTTCTTCCATGTCTTTATATTCAACTTTGTTATCAGGATCAAAGTCAGAAGTATTTCCTAAAATGTATCTTGCTGTATTTCTTATTTTTCTATATGCTTCACTTATTTGTTTTAAAATATCTCTTGAAACACTTATATCTGATTTGAAGTCTGATGATAATACCCATAATCTTAATATATCTGCTCCATACTCTTTTATAATGTCTTGTGGACTAATACCATTTCCTAATGACTTAGACATCTTTCTTCCATCTTCATCAACAACCCATCCATGTGTTAATATTGCTTTATATGGTGCAACACCTTTTGTTGCAACTGATGTTAGTAATGAAGATTGGAACCATCCCCTATATTGATCATGTCCTTCCAAGTATAAATCTGCTGGGAAAGGTAATCCTCTTTCAACTAATACACCTTCATAAGTAGATCCAGAATCAAACCAAACGTCCATAATGTCTGTCTCTTTTTTGAATTCATGACATCCACAGTTTTCACAAACTGCTCCTTCTGGCATTAATTCTTTTTCATCTAAATCAAACCATGCATTTGAACCTTTTTCCCTGAATATTTTTGATACTTTTTCAAAGCTTTCATCTGTAGCATACTCCTTTCCACATTCTTTGCAATAGAATATTGGAATTGGTACACCCCAAGTACGTTGTCTTGATATACACCAATCATTTCTGTCTTTTACCATGCTTGCAATTCTTTCTTCTCCCCAAGTTGGTGTCCATTTTACTGTTTTTATAGCATCTAATGTTTCTTTTTTGAAGTCATTTACAGATGCAAACCATTGGTCTGTTGCTCTAAATATAATTGGATTTTTACATCTCCAACAATGTGGATATGAGTGGTTTATTTTTTCTTTTCTTAATAAGTATCCGTTTTTGTCTAGCCAATCTATAATAGCATCATTTGATTTTGCATAGAACATACCTGCAAAAGGACCTGCTCCTTCTGTTTGATATCCTTTTCCATCAACTGTAACTATAATATCTAAGCCATTTTTTATTCCACATAAATAGTCTTCTTTACCATAGCTTGGTGCTGTATGTACTGCTCCTGTACCAGTGTCTAATTCAACTGCAACTGTATCATCACTGCCTAATACAACTTTTGAAGTTCTATCTAAAAATGGATGCTTACATAAAATTCCTTCTAGTTCTGTTCCATTTACAGTTTTTATAGTTTTATATTCAGTAATACCTGCTAAACTCATAACTTCATCAACTAAACTTGTAGCCATTACTAATTTTTCTTTTCCTGTATCAACAACACTATATTCATATTCTCCACCCACTGTAATACCTGTATTACCTGGCAATGTCCATGGAGTAGTAGTCCAAATAACTATAAATGTATCATTATCTAAAACTCCTTTTCCATCTTGTACTGGGAATTTAACATAAATTGACATTGTATCACAATCTTGATATTCAATTTCTGCTTCTGCTAAAGCTGTTTCGCAGTCTGTACACCAATAAACTGGTTTTAATCCTTTATATATATATCCTTTTTTGTACATTTCTGCAAATATTTTTATTTGGTTAGCTTCTAGTTCTGGTTGTAATGTTATATATGGATGTTCCCAGTCTCCTAATACGCCTAGTCTTTTAAAGCCTTCTGTTTGCTTATCAACATAACCTAAAGCAAAGTCTTTACAAGTGTCTCTAAACTTAGAAACACTAATTTCATCCCTGTTAATTCCTAATGCTTGGATTGCTTTTTTCTCTGTTGGAAGTCCGTGTGTATCATAACCAGGAATATAAATTGTTTGATATCCTTGTAGACTTTTAAAACGATTTACAGTATCTTTTAATACTTTGTTTAATGCATGACCCATGTGTATTTCGCCATTTGCATAAGGAGGACCATCATGTAATATATAAGTTTTATGTCCTTCATTTTTCTTTAACATTTTTTCATATAAACCATTATCAAAAACCTCCGCTTTTGTTTTTGGTTCATTTTCTGGTAAATTTCCTCTCATAGGAAACTCTGTACTTGGCAAATTTAAAGTTTTGCCATAATCTTGTTTTTCATCTGCCATTTTTTATTCCTCCTTTTAATTTACATTCAAAACTAAAATACAAAAAACGGATAACAAGAATTTCTATACAGTGCAAACTGTTAGAAATTCTAGTAATTCGCATATTTGTCTTCTACAGAATTTATTCCTACTAGGAGTAAATTCCTAGAATACAAAAAAGCCATTTCGTCATAATATCATAGGACGAAATGGCTTAAATTTCCGCGGTACCACCTAATTTAAAAGAATTATTTTCTTTTCTCTTATTACCCTTTAACGCAGGAATACGATTTCTTTTACTATTGTTTCAAAGAAATAGCTAAAAGGTGATAACAATAATTACCAAGTGCTTTCAAACTCTCACCATTATGTTTGATTCTCTGTTAAGTTTTTGTAAAAATTGTGTTGTCCTTTATAACTGCTTTTACATTATGTAATATAGTTTACCACTTTTAACATGTTTTGGCAAGAATATTAATAAATTTTTTACTAAGTTATTCTTCCCACTCAAGTTCCCAATCAGAGATTTGCACTAAATCTCCATCTTTGATTCCAAGTGACCTTAATCTATCATTTACACCTAATTCATTTAATCTTCTATGGAAATAATGCAATGATTCGTTATCTTCCAAATTTACTGTTCTCATAAGTTTAGTTATTACATCACCACACACTATATACATTCCGCCTTCTTTTTTTACTGTAATATCTTCTTTATCTTCCAATGTATATACTTTTTTTATTTCTTCCACTTCAACTAAATCTTCTTTTGGTAATGTTTTTAATACTTCACTTACTCTTGCAAGTAATTCTTTTACACCTTGTTTAGTAGCAGCTGATATTTTATATATTTCTAAACCTTTTTCTTTTGCCAATTTTTCCAATTCTAAGTATAAATTTTCATCTTGCATACTATCAGCTTTGTTTGCTACTATTATTTGTTTTCTTTTACTTAATTTTTCACTATATTTCTTTAACTCTTCATTTATAATCTCAAAATCTTTTACTGGATTTCTTCCTTCTATTCCAGATACATCTATTACATGAAGAAGTAGTCTTGTCCTTTCAATATGACGTAAGAATTGAATTCCAAGTCCAACTCCTTGGCTTGCACCTTCAATTATTCCTGGAATATCTGCAATAACAAAACTGTCTCCATATTCTCCTTTTACCACTCCTAAGTTTGGCTCAAGTGTAGTAAAATGATAGTCTGCAATTTTAGGTGTTGCATCAGTTACAACTGATAATAGTGTTGATTTTCCTACATTAGGGAATCCTATTAGTCCAACATCAGCTAAAAGTTTTAACTCTAATATAAGTTCTTTTTCTTCACATTTTTCTCCTTCTTGAGAAAATCTAGGTGCTTGTCTAGTAGATGTTGCAAAGTGTGAATTTCCTTTTCCGCCTCTGCCACCTTGTAATATAAGTTCTTTTTGTCCTTTTTCAGATAAGTCAGCTAAAACTTTTCCAGTTTGTGCATCTTTAACAATAGTTCCTAAAGGAACTTTTATTGTTAAATCTTTTCCACTTCTTCCATATCTATTAGCACCTTCACCATTTTTTCCGTTTTCAGCTTTAAATTTTTTTTGATATCTAAAATCTATTAAAGTATTAGTGTCTGGATCAACTTCAAAGTATACGTTTCCGCCTCTTCCTCCGTCTCCTCCATCAGGTCCACCTGCTGCAACATATTTCTCTCTTCGGAAAGAAACAGCTCCATCACCGCCATTTCCTGCTTTTGCAATTATTTTTACATAGTCTGTAAACATTTTATTCTCCTTCAAAATAATCTAGTCTCATTGCTTTTTTAACTTTTCTCATTGTTTCTCTTGCTGTCTGTCTTGTTTTCTCTGTTCCATCTTTTAATATTTTTTCAACTAGTTCTGGTCTTTCTTCATAATATTTTCTTTTTTCTCTAATTGGTGTTAAAAATTCATTTATATTTTTAGCTAGTTGTTTTTTACAAGCTACACATCCTCTTGCACCTGCCTTGCATTCTTCACAAACGGTTTTAACTTCTTCTTCAGTGCTAAATAATTTGTGATAATATGCAACCATACATACATCTGGATGTCCTTTATCATCTTTCTTAATTCTAGTTGGATCTGTTACTGCACTCATTACTTTTTTATTTATCTCTTCTTCAGTATCTGCTAAATAAATAGCATTTCCTAAAGATTTACCCATTTTATCATTTCCATCTAGTCCTTTAATTCTTTTTGCACTTGAAAGTACAGCCTCAGGCTCTGTTAAAACCTCTCCATATATGCTGTTAAATTTTCTAACTATTTCTCTACATTGTTCAATTAATGGTAGTTGGTCTTCTCCTACTGGAACTAATGCTCCATCTACTACAGTAATATCAGCTGCTTGGCTTACTGGATAACCTAAAAATCCATAAGTAACACTTTCTCCAAAAACATCTCTTTTTTGTGCTAGTTCTGTTTTTACAGTTGGGTTTCTTTCTAGTCTAGCTATTGTTACCAAATTAGAATAAAATACTGTAAGTTCTGCTGTTTCTGGCACCATTGATTGGATATATATTGTTGTTTTTTCTGGGTCAATTCCAACTGATAAATAGTCTAATATAACTTGCCTTACATTTTGTCTTACCTTTTCTGGATTTTCAAAATTATCAGTTAAAGCTTGAACATCTGCAATTAAAATATATGGGTCATATTTGCCAGTATTTTGCATCTCTACTCTTGTTTTTAGAGATCCAAAATAATGACCAATATGTAATCTACCTGTTGGTCTATCTCCTGTTAACATACGTTTTTTCTTTTCTTCCATTTTTCATCATTCCTTCTTTAATAGCCTATATTTCTTCTAATCTATCTCTTAGTTTCTTAAATTCTATTATATATTCACTTTTTATTTTATTATAAATATCTCTAGATGCTTTTTCATCATATAAATGTGATAGTAAATTCCTAGAAAGCATTATTTCGATCCATTTTTCTCCATCTTCAATTATGCCATGTCTAAAGCCTAGTTGTATATTTTCTCTTGGACTTCCTGTTTTGTCTACTAATCCCAAATATTCCAATGCATCTTTTATAGTTTCCCAAGCAAGTTCAAATGTAAATTCAAATCTGTGTAACACTCCATCAATAACTATTTCACTTTCTGGTTCTTTTAGTGCTTCCTCTAATCTATCTACAGCACTTTTATAATCAGATAATCTTTCTTGAAATCTACTCATACTTAATTTCCTCCTTATTAATGGATGTTATTAATTCTTGTTTTTGTAATTCATTAAAAAACACAATATCAATCATATATGGAACATCTAATAAATCAAAATCATTTAATATTTTCATTTTATCTTCTTCATTAATGTTTCCAAAAACTGCGATATCAACGTCTGACTCCTTCTTAAAATCTCCCCTAGCTCTTGAACCATATATTTTAAATTCGTAACTAGAATATTTTAAAACTACATTTTTAATTTTATTATATATATCTTTTGATAACCCGAATTTCATTATTTTTCCCCTTATATAGTATGTTCATATTATATTCTAGTATCAATATATTTTCAAGTATATAATAATAAAAAACTCCACATAAGTGAAGTTTTTTATATATTATTCAGCTTTACTTCCTTCTTCAACAGGATATACGCTAACTTTCTTTTTATCTCTGCCAAGTCTTTCAAATTTTACTTTTCCAGTTACTTTAGCATATAGTGTATCATCACTACCAATACCAACATTAGTACCAGGATGAATTTTTGTTCCTCTTTGTCTTACTAGTATGTTACCAGCTGGAACTACTTGACCATCTGCTCTTTTTAGTCCTAAACGTTTAGACTCACTGTCTCTACCGTTCTTAACACTACCTTGACCTTTCTTATGAGCCATCCTATTTCACTCCCTTCAATTTTTGTTTTAGGGTATTTTCTATCTTTCTAATAGTTTTTACCATAATATATTCAAATTTTAACTAAGCCTCTTTTTTAGTTGTAGCTTTTTTTGTAGTAGCTTTAGCTGCTGTTTCTTTTACTTCAGCTTTTTCTACTTTTGCTTCTGCTTTTTCAGTAGGCATTTTTATTTTTGTAATTTCTACTTTAGTGTATGGTTGTCTATGTCCTTGAGTTCTTCTGTAGTTCTTTTTAGCTTTGTATTTATAAACTAAAATCTTTTTACCTTTACCATGAGAAACTACTTTTCCTTCAACCTTAACACCTTTTACATAAGGAGCTCCAACTTCTACTTTTTTGTCGTCAGATAATAAAACAACATTATCAAATGTTACTTTTTTTCCTTCTTCAGCTTCTAATTTTTCGAAGAATACTACATCCCCTTCTGTTACTTTGTATTGTCTTCCACAGCTTTCAATAATTGCGTACATTCTTTGTACACCTCCTATTTTTCGTATACTCGCTAAGCATAAATAACAAGGCAATTGCTTAAAGCAATATTTAGTTGCCCGACTCAGGCGGCTTACAGTTAAATATTGTACCATATTATGGTATCAGTGTCAAGGATTTGATGAATTTTTTATAATTTCCTTAATTTGCCATGCAAATTTTTTCTTTAATTTACTAAAATTGTACCACATTTTTTTTTATTTTTAAATACAAAATTAAAAGAAAGTGCCTAAAATCAGGAACTTTCTTTGACATATTCAATTTTTTTATTAAGTAGAATTTACTTTAAAAACTAACCATTTTACATAATTTTTGACTTTATGTGAAATATGTGGTATAATAAAGGTACAACATCCAATAGGATGTTAGTATAAGAAAAGAAGGTAATATTTATGACGACAACTGTTGAAAAAATTAAGGATCGGGAATCCCGTAAGAAAGTATGGATTGAGGAGAAGAAACGAAAAAAGACAAAAAGGATTGCACGAAGGATTCTGAAACTCCGTGCCCGCGGAGTGAAATCTTTTCGAGCAGATTCTAAGCTTGGAGAAAAAGTTTACGAGTTAAATGGGTTCCGGTGTTTTGCTGAAGATTCTCTTTATGAGGAGCTTCGACAACTCGGAATAGAACTTTCCGACGAGGAAAATATCATAAAAATTATCATTTAAAAAAGCATAGTTTTCGTCCCGTTAAGGGCGTCTTCTGAGAAACCTTCTGTGGAGAGGGGGCAAATGCCACCCTCTTTTTTTTGCTCCATTTTGGCGGGCGATTTTAATCACCCGTTATACTAGTTAGATAAAAAATTCCCATAAAAAAGCCTTGAGTTTAATTCCTTAAACTCAAAGCAAAAATTTTTAATAATATTATTTGCAAAAATTCCAGGCGCGTCTGGAATTTTAGAATACATTAGATAGAATTTTCTCATATTAAATAAATTACTTTTTGAAAATCCTTTTCCAATTTCCTTTGAAAGTCTTTTTGAAACATTTAATAAAACAGACTTTCCATATTCAGCTTTTATTTGTCCTGACTGTTCTTTCTCTACTATTACTTCTCCTATATTCCAATAAGTATCTATTAATGTTTCATTTACTTGTTGTGCTACTTTATTTCTAGCATTTATTATCAATTCTTTTATTTCGTTTACCAATTCATTTGTAATTTCATCTTTACTAATCAATTCATTTGACATTTTTACCTTCTTTCTAATCTGGCAGACAATGTCTGCCAAATTAAAATATTTATTACTGCTTATGATAATGTCATATTTTCTATAATATTTCCATATTTTTTGAAATTTTACTTGTAAACCTTAATTTCTTTTTTAAATTCTACTTTTTGAAAGAGTGGATTTTTTACCAACAATTTTTTTCTTAAGAATTCTATATCTTTTTTAATATTTTTTCAAAACATCTAAAAAGGTCCAGGCACTTTAATTTTTTCATAGCATATAATTTTATATATTGATTTGGAGGTATATATATGTTTGCCTTTTCTATTAGTGGTCTTTTAGCTTTTTTTAACTCTGCTGTTTTTTTAGTTGGATATATTTCAAACAATTCTTTATTTCCAGAACCTTTAAGCAGTATGGATGAAAAAAAATATTTAGAACTTATGAAAAATGGAGATGATGAAGCCCGAAATATTTTAATTGAGAGAAACTTAAGATTAGTTGCTCACGTTTGTAAAAAATATAGTGCCACTAAAGTTGACCAAGATGACTTAATTTCTATTGGTAGTATTGGACTAATTAAAGGTATAAATAGTTTTGACAGTTCAAAAGGAGTACGTTTAGCTACTTATGTTTCTCGTTGTATTGATAATGAAATTCTTATGTATTTACGAAGTACCAAAAAACTTGGTGCTGAAGTTTATTTAGATGATCCTATTGGAAAGGATAAAGACGATAATGTTGTTACTTTACAAGAAGTTTTAGAAAATAATGATAAAAACATTGAAGATGAAGTAGACTTAAAATTTAAAATAAAAAAACTATATGAAAAAATGAAAGAAGTATTAAAGGATAGAGAAAAACTAATTCTTGAATTACGCTTTGGTTTAAATGGTGAAAAGCCAAAAACACAAAATGAAATTGCAGATTCTATGGCTATTTCTCGTTCCTATGTTTCACGAATCGAAACCAAAGCAATTAATAAATTAGCTAAAGAATTCAGAGAATAAATTAAAAGATCAATAATTTTAAGGGATTATTTGCTTAAAATTATTGATCTTTTAATAATGCTAATTATTTAATTATTGATACTAATAAATCTACTAATTCTGTTTGTGTTATTCCTGATGTTTCTATATCAAAATATACATCATTCATTTTAAATTCTGCTAAATATAGTTTTTCATATTGTGTTATTATGACTTCTGTATCTTCTATTTTTGATATTTTTTCTTCACTACTCAAATAATAGTCTCTTAATGGTTTTCCAATTTTGGAAAATGCTATTCTTATTGTTCTGTTTTCTGCCTCATTTGAATAGTCCCAAATATAGTCATGAGCTATAGAATAATCTTTATCCGAAAAATCTTTTCTAGTCATTACAACTTTATTTACACCGTAGTCTCTCAAATCTTTTGGCGCATTAATATCTTTTTTTACAAACGAAAAATCTTTCTCAAATTCACTATTCAGTTCAGTATTTGCTTCTTTTATATCTGCATCCAACGTCATCATACTTTGATATTCAGCCTTATTTATATTTAATTCCAATATTCCTTGTACTGTTGGTGGCATAACATTTTCATTATTACTTTTTGGAACATTATATGCAACAATGCCAACTAATAATGCAATTGCTACAAGACTTGAAGCTAAAACATAACTCAATTTTACTTTCATATTATCTCTCCTCTCAATTTTTGATAAAATGATATTATAATTTTTCTTTTTGTCAAAGTTCTTTTGTATTGTATCTTTCAAATTATTCATTTATATCACCTTCAATCTTTACATTTTCTTTAATGTCTTTAATTGTTCTGTATAAAATATTTTTGACATTAGATTCAGACATGTTTAATTCTTTTGCAATTTGTGATATCTTAATTTCTGTACAATAATATAAATAGAAAACTTTTACTGTTTTTATATTTTTGCTTTTAATATAATTCCATACCGCTTCTGCATTTAGCTTTTTAATTGTTTCCGTTTCCAAATCAAAATTATCTGGCAAATCTATTTCTTCGTCCTCTGCTTGATAAACATTATAATTTTTTAATTTATATAAAAGACCATAATATTTTTGAATTTTCTTTTTAGCTATTCCTATTACAAAATTAGGACAGTTTTCTAAATATATTTCTTTCTTTTTTTCTAGTATGTTATATAATTCTACATATGTATCTTGCACTAAATCATTAACATCGTCAATATTAGAGCATTTACAAACTATATATCTCAATGTTCGTTCATATGTTGAATTATATATTTCTTCAAAATTTTCTAAAGATATTCCGAGTACTCATTGTTATCTCCTTTCACATATATAGTGCTTAATTATTGTAAAAAAGTTTCAATAATTATAACATATTTTTATTTTTT
>ERZ780148.1402-NODE-1402-length-16363-cov-5.969463_pt1 | contig 16363 bp, 14 predicted proteins | sample MGYA00510984_ERZ780148 | MGnify/ENA primary metagenome ERZ780148 (study PRJEB29588, sample SAMEA2160902) | human gut metagenome | biome: human gut; feature: human-associated habitat; material: faeces | place: Denmark | collected 2008/2010 ...
AGGCTACGCGTTTTTGCAAAACGCTCTTTCAGCACTCCACAGGAGTGCGCAGCCATCACGGAACGTGATGTTCATAGGGACTGGGATTGCATCCCAACAAGCAGAACCCGCACGGCAAATTTTCAATGCCGTGCGGGTTTTGGCCTTTGTGCGCACAAAGGCACTGCTTGCGGGAGAAAACATCCCATGAAGGACAAATGAAAACCGTATTGTTTGATTTGAAATTGCAAGGTCACGAAAGTTACTCCACGTAAAACCATGAGTATTTTGACTTTACTAGCGATGTAAAGAAGAGTATACTTATACCATAAGATATGTTTTAATCGTCTGATTATTCACTAAAAGGAGTGGTTTAATGGCTCTGTATTGCGAATTGGAGAACATCATAACAGAAAGTGATGTTGAGCAGAAGTTTATTTATCCATTTCTGAAGGCAGAAACGCCGATTGGACTTGGATTAAAAGATTCGGAAATTTTAACTAAGCACATCCTCCGGAAGAAGTTGATTGATAAAGGACAAAAACAAAAGTACTATTTCCCGGACTATCTGGTTGCAATTAGAGGCATTCCCACGCTTATTCTAGAAGCGAAGGCTCCAAATGAGCTACTGGCTAATGGTTATTCTGAGGCTAGGTTATACGCACAAGAGGTCAATGCGTCTTTTCCGCACAAAATAAATGCGTGTCAGTATATTATTGCGTCAAATGGTTGCGAAACATGGATGGGATATGTCGATCAAGCAGAGCCTGTCTTACGACTAATTCATAGTGACTTCAATATTGAAAACAAATTGTTCTGTGAACTGGTTGAGCATTGTTCACATGAAGCTCTTCTCAATTTGGCAAATAGGTACTATGTGGACTTGAGAGGAAATGCGCGGTTTAATTCGCCAGTATCACAATTGGGCGGGAAGCGTGTCCAAAATGAAGAAATGGTAGAGAATTCGTTTGGGCGAACATTAGTATTTGAAAATAGATCAATATTTGATCCTGAAACCGAACAAGATCGAACAGTTATCGTCAAAAACGCATATATTCCATCTCCAAAGCGTGAGCAACATATCGAGCCAATCTACAAAGAAATCAAACGCTTTGATTTGCCTAGTCGAAAGAATTCGACAGCATTGTCTACCGAAACACCAGTTGAGCTTGTTGATAAACTTTCGGAAAAAATACTAAATAACCAGGAAGCCTATTCTCTAATGTTGCTAATCGGAAATGTTGGAAGCGGAAAAACAACATTTACACGTTACTTCCGATATGCATTTCTAGAAGAAAAATATCCGGAACTTGCAGCAAGATGTGAGTGGATTTTTATTAATATGAATTTGGCGCCCGTATCAAACAACGAGATATATAACTGGCTCAAAAAGCAGATTATTGATTCTATAAAAGAAACGCATAATGATTTGGATTTTGAGGATTTTGGAGTAATAAAGAGAGTGTTTAGGCGTGAAATATCACGCTTTGACAAAGGATTAGGCTCATTGTTGTGCGGAAGCGATGTAGAACGAAACAGAGAATTATACAAAATTCTCAATGAAGCAATAAGAAATGTGGACTCTTATTTGGAGGCATTGCTATTTTTTATAAAGGAAAATTATGCCAAAATTCCTATTGTGGTATTGGATAATTGCGATAAACGGAACAAAGGTGAGCAATTGCTAATGTTTGAAGTAGCACAATGGTTGCGTGCACAATATAAATGTATTGTAATTCTGCCTATGCGTGATGCGACTTATGATACATATAAATCTGAACCACCGCTTGATACTGTAGTGAGGGATCTCGTTTTTAGAATTGATCCACCAGATTTATTGAGAGTACTTCAAGCTCGACTTGACTATATCACAAGAATAACCGAACAGAGCAGTAATACCTATATACTGGAAAATGGTATGCGAGTTGCAGTCAAACGATCTGAACTTATTGAATATTTCAAGTATATTATAGTTGCTATTCGCAAAGATCGTTGGGTCGCAAATTTGTTCTATAGATTAGCAGACAAAAATACACGTAATGGCATTCAAATTTTTGAAGATTTCTGTAAAAGCGGGCATATGAAGGAAAAGGATATTCTTGCAATGCGAGTGCTTGGCGATGATGCGCAGATTCCTGCGTATCGGTTTGAAAATGTCCTTCTTCGTAAGAACCGTCGTTTTTATAACGGTGATGAATCGAATTTTGTGAATTTGTTTGCATCTGATTACAATGACGATTTTCCGGATCCGTTTGTTCGTGCCGATATATTGAATTGGCTATATCAAGTGCAAGCACTGAGTGGTCCAACGGGTGATAAAGGTCTATTTCAAGTGTCAGAGCTTGCACGAAGCTTGCAGGTATATGGTCATAGCCTTGCTGTTATTTATCGTGAATTGGCTTACTTGGCAAGGAAGAATTTAGTGCTTTGTGAAAATTCGGCGATGCCAATTGAGGAAGGCGATTTGGTTAAGATTACTATCCCGGGTGCCTTACATTTGCAAATGTTAAGAAACGTTTCGTATCTTTCGGCATGCGCAGAAGATACTCTCTTTAAAAACACTGAGGTTATGACGCGTATATCTAATCGACTTAAATTTCATGAAAGTGATTCGAAACTTGTTGTTGCACTAAATGCAAGAGATTTGGTGAATTATTTGATTGAATATCGAAAGGAATATTTGACAAATAGTGACGAACTAGTGTCGGAAAAAGCAATTATAAGTTCTGTTGATTTGAATGATTCGCTTCATGCTGTTGAACAATGGATTCAGGCAGATGAAAACCTTAAAAAGACAATCAGTGAGATTGATTATTTTACAGTTGATATGGATGTAGATGCATGTGTGGTTAGTAAAAATAGTGGCGGTGTAGTTTGTACGATTGCTGATAAAGATGTAAAAGGATTCATTTCAAGCTTGGAACCCAAGTACTCATTTCCGCGCGATGTTTATTCGAAAATCAAACCAGGAGACATCTTGAAATGCAAAGTAATAGAATTTGATTTTACGCATAGAAGCTTTCAGCTTAAATATTTGAACTGAAAATAAGCATAGGTGTTTCTCTAACATTACGGAGATGCATCCATGCTTTTGTAGTGATAGTTGATATATTCAATGATAAATATTGTGGATTGAATAACGCAAGGCTTCTGTAGCTGTTGAGTATAATAAAGAACCGATTTTTAATTTAAATGTATAATTGATCCCCATACAGCAAATTGGTAATTTTTGTAAAATTGCAACAATAAAAATCTGGACGATGGATTTCATCCCAATGTCGCTCGAATCCGTTCTAGAATCGTCTGGTCAGCCGGGAGCCAATGTACAGAACCCAGTTCGTCCTTTGTCAGCCAGCGCGCGGCCTCGGCTTCTTTCAGAACAAGGTCACCGGAAAGGACCTCGCACCAGAAGCAGTCCATGGAAAGATGAAATGCCGGATAATCGTATTCGATGGTACCAATCTTATCGAGCACCGCAATTTCAGTATCCAGTTCTTCTTTGATTTCTCGTTTCAGTGCCTGCTGCGGAGTTTCACCCGGCTCAATTTTGCCGCCTGGAAATTCCCACTGCCCCTTGTAGTCGCCGTAGCCGCGGGCGGTGGCATAAATTTTGTGTTTGGTCTGGATGGAGTCGCAGATGACGGCCGCGACAACGCGAATGATTTTCATTATCTTTACCCCACGATCAGTTTGTTGGTCTTTTTGAGGAACCGTGCCGGAATGGGTCGGTCGAGCTTCCATGTGATGTTCATCGGGCGGGAACCTTCGTGCCGGACATAGTTCACGGTGCCAAGGTAGGTATAAGCGGCGGCACCGCCGAAACGGGAATCCGCTTTGAACTCCCGGACAAACAGCAACACACGGCTTCCTTTCTCCCGGTGATGGATATACCGCTGTCCGGTGGCAGAATTTTCGGCTGTGGTGCTCTGGCTCTGCCAGTGAAACAGGTTCTCGTTGATGGAATAATCGTTGTACATGGTGGTGGGCGAGTAATCCTTGTCGGCTTTGTTCAGGGTCACAAAGAACACATCCAACTGCTTTTCCGGCAGCCACTTCACACCTTCACGAACGGTAGATGGTTTCAGGAAATCCAGTGCTACCAACAGCTGGTCGCGGGTGTAGGTGCAGTGCAGGTCGAGCGGACAGTCGAAGCCAACGTCTACCGGTTCATCGATGAAATCAATGCGGCCGTACTGGTATTGCAGAAGGGTCTGTAGTTCACCCAGCAAGACCGGGCTGTCCGAAAGTGCATACAGATCGTCAAGTACGTCCTCGCGGTTCCAATCTTCTGCCGCTTTGCCCCAGACAGTCACATAGAACATTTGCAGCATCCGCTGTTCAACAGGCGGCAGGTCTGCAAAATTGGTGTTGTCCAGCTTCGGCAGAAGCTCCAGCAAAAACCGTATCCACCTGCGGGAATCGATGACCGCAAAGCGTGCAAAGGCTTTGGTCAGGGTCTCTTCGAGCGGCTCCGCAAAATCATCTACACCCCCCGCACGGACGCACAGCCGTGCAAAGCAGAGCTTTTTACTGTAGATTGCCCGCGGGTCAAGATGATAGTAATCGAGAAAGTTTCCGAGGGTCAGCGGCTGGCCGGTGTCCTCTGTGAAGGATGCTGCCCGTACTACAAGGCCGGAGGTGCGGTCGTAGGAGGCGCTGATGTTGTTCAGCACATATTTCGCAGCAATCTTTTCCAGCTGGATATAACAGCCCTTGGGCGCAGAGACAAAGCCCTCTTTGATCTCCCGGCTGACGCTGTGGGTGGTGTTGGAGAGCAGCGCGGCAAATTTCTCTTCGAAATTATACTTCTTGTTCGCCTGCCCGATGAAGTCCAATACGGTCAAGCATTCCTTGTTTTCGGCCAGACGCAGGCCGCGGCCCAGCTGCTGCAAAAACACGGTCAGCGACTCGGTGGGGCGCAGGAACAGCACGGTGTTGACTTCCGGGATGTCCACGCCTTCGTTGTAAATGTCCACCACAAAAATGAAACGAATCTCCCCGGAAATGAGCCGCTGTTTGGCGGTGTTGCGCTCCTCATCGGAAGAATCGCCGGTCAGCGCTATGGACGGGATGCCGTGGGTGTTAAAATAGTCCGCCATGAACCGGGCGTGCTCGATGGAAACGCAGAAGCCAAGCCCCTTTACCTCGTCAATATCGGTGACATATTTCAGGATAGAATTCACCACAAGGTCAGCGCGGCGCTGTGCTACCATGCCGCTGAAGGTGTACAGGTTGGACAGTTCGGCCTTATCATAACCGCCGGTGCGCCATTTCAGACTGCTCAGGTCGGCCGTATCGGTCACGCCGAAATATTGGAACGGGCACAGCAGTTTCCGGTCAATGGCTTCCGGCAGGCGAATCTCGGCGGCAACGCGCCCACCGAAATAATCCAGAATGCTCTTGCCGTCCATACGCTCCGGGGTAGCGGTCAGACCCAGCAAAATTTGCGGCCGGTAATACTCCAACAGCTTCTGATAAGTTGGCGCCGCGGCATGGTGGAACTCGTCTACCACGATGTAATCATAAAAATCGGCCCCGGTCTTGGCGGTGAAATCCTGCGAGTTGAAAGTCTGAATGGAGATAAACAGGTGGTCGATGCTGTCAGCCTTGTAGTTGCCGACCAACAGCTCGCCGAAATTGGCATCCTTCAGCACCGCCCGAAAGGTGTAAAGGCTCTGTTTCAGGATCTCTTCCCGGTGCGCCACGAACAGCAGGCGGCAGGGCTTGCCGGGATGCTGTTTGCAGAACCGTTTGTAGTCCAGTGCGGAGATAACTGTTTTGCCGGTGCCGGTGGCGGCCACCACTAGATTGCGATTGTGTCCACGCACGGTGCGTTCGGCTTCCAGCTTGTCCAGAATTTCCTGCTGGTAGGAATACGGCAGAATATCCAGCATGTAAATGCCGCTGTGGTCGGTCTCGCTGTACTTTTCGGCTTTCAGGGCACGGGCAAGGCGCTCCCGCTGGCCTTCGTCGTAGTATTCAAACTCGCTGGCGTTCCAGTAGCTTTCAAAGGTGGCGGCGATCTTGTCAATGGTCTCCGGCAGGTCTTTCTTCGTCACTTTCACGTTCCATTCCAGCCCACTGGAAATGGCCGCATTGGACAGGTTGGATGAGCCGACATAGGCCGTTGTAAAGCCGGTGTCCCGGTAGAACACATAGGTCTTGGCGTGGAGCCGGGTACGCTTAGTGTCATAGCTGACCTTGATTTTCGTGTTGGGCAGCTGGCGCAGCTCCTCGATAGCCTTTACATCGGTGGCACCCATGTAGGAAGTGGTAATGATACGCAGCTCTCCGCCGTTCTGGGTAAACTGCCGCAGCTCGTCCATAAGCAGGCGCAGACCGCTCCACTTGATGAAGGACACCAGCATGTCGATGCGGTCGGCAGACACGATTTCCTTTTTCAGCTCGGTGTACATCTGCGGTTCGTGGATGGCACCGGTAAACAGAGAACTTTGTGCCAAAGACATTTCCGGTCGCTCAATGTCCCTGGCCGCTCTTCCGGCGGCAAGGCGAGGGTCATTTTCCCGCAAAAGCGCAAGAAGCTGCTCTGCCCGCTGGTCAACGCCCAGCGCGGCAAAGTCAGCTTCTTTGGTGGTCGTCTGGATGGTGCTTACGATCTGGTTTGCCAGAGCAATCTGTGATTCGATGCCGCCGCCATTGTCCTGTACGTTATCCAGACCCTTTTGCACCACCTCGGTCAGGTACTGCGCCAGTACCTTGGATGCCTCTGCCGTGTCGATGGGCGCAGTGGACTTGCGGGCTTCCGGGATCTCTGCAAGCTCGCGGTTCAGCGCGTTGTTGATGACCTGTTCGTACAGTCCGGGGTGGAGCATGATGACACTTCCTTGTAGTTTTCTTCTATTATAGCGCGGACAAAAGCCCTATTCAATGCTCACAATACGGATGAGACATTGCTTAACCACTCAAAAAGCACAATAAACAGGCAGGCTGTTGACATATTTCTGTACTAATCTCTGGAAAGAAGTCAGAGAGGTGCAGCTGTGGTCTCTGCTGTGTAGATGGCGGTAAGGACTACTTGCGGCGTGTCATCAGGACCACCGAAGGCGGAAAATATGAGGACTACTGCGAAGAGCTTTCAGAGTGGGTGGAAGTTCCTGACCCGGACGATGATGACTGAACTCAAATGAACAAGACCCACAGATTGGGATGAGCATCCAATCTGTGAGTCTTGTTGTATCCATTAGCTGATACTTGTTGATACCAATTGGTATCAATATACTGAAAACCAACAAAAAGTCAAGTAAATAGGACTGCTTTAGCCCTTACTTAATGCGGATTCCCTTAAAATTGGCCGTATTTTAAGGGAAAGATGGAGCGATTAAGGGATTACTTCAACCGCAGGTACACAGTTGATTTGCCTGCTCCCACGCGTTTCAACTCGCCGTTTTCAACGAGTTTCCGCAGGGAACCCTCAATGGAACTAAGGCTCAGCGAAGGACAGAGTTTCCGGATATCCTGCTTGGTAAAGCGCCCGATCTTGTTCTTCGTAGCATTCCGAACAACTTCAATGGCTGGAAGTTTTGTTTCCACGAGGGCAAAGCGTTCTTCAAAATCGCGGTATGCAGAGAGAATGGTTCCCAAAATATATTTGATGAATGGAACAACATCCTCTGTGCCCTCGTACCATCCGCTTTGCGCCTGCGCAAGAGCGGAATAGTAGAGGTCTTTGTTCTTGGCAATCTTGGCTTCAAGCGAGATGTATTTCCCGACATAGAAACCGTTCTGATACAGCACCAGGGTCGTGAGAAGGCGGCTCATCCGGCCATTGCCATCGTTGAACGGATGAATACAGAGAAAATCATGGATGAACACAGGAATTGCGATCAATGGTTCTACTTCAAAGTTCCCGATCACACGGTTATATTCTTCGCAGATTCGGTCAAGAGCCGCTGGCGTTTCATAGGGAGCCAACGGGGTAAAAAGAACTTCGCTATGGCCATCGGGATAAGTTGCGCTGATATAATTCTGCACATTCTTTGTTCGTCCTGCGATGGGGTTGTTCATATGACTGTACAAGACCTTATGCAGCTGCAAAATATAATTCTGCGTAATCGGAATCACATCAAAATTTTCGTGAATGAGGTTCAGGACATCACGGTATCCTGCAATCTCCTGTTCATCCCGGTTGCGCGGTGTGGTTTTTTCTTCCACGAGCTGCTTGATTCGAGTGCTGGTGGTCACGATTCCCTCGATGGCATTGGAGGCCTCGGTGCTTTGCACCTTTGCAATCTCGACCAGATGTTCCAGTTCTTCAGGACGCTGCTTCAGATAAAGTTCCTGCTTACCCGCTTCTTTATAGATTGCAGCAATATAGCCGAGAATCTCGGAATCCCATTTTTGCTCTTTGATTTTGGAGTAATTGAATGCTCTCATGCCCTTACCGCCCTTTCTTTCCCTTAAAATATACTACATTTTAAGGGAAAAGCAAGGCGATTAAGGGATTCTGCTCTAAAAAAGCTGGACATCGAGAAGAACAAGTATATACGGCGACAAACGCTGACTTAAAGTGAAGGGGAGGTGAGCTCTGCCCTAACAATGATATAAATGATACTAATTGGTGTTAGCAGGCTTCTGATATTCGGCCATGATCCTTCTTGCCCTACCGCGCGTGGTATCCTCAAAGGTCTCATCTTCGCTGAAGCGCAGCCAGAAAGGATCTTCCATCAGGCAGGCATTGGTGCGCTTGACGATCTCCCACGCGTTGTAGTCAGGCAGGCCCATCATCTCCAGAATCTCCTTGCAGTCCATCCGATTCCGGGGAAAGATGCGCTTCTTTGCCCAGACGACCACATCGACCAAAGACACCTTGCGACGGTTGCCGATAAAGAGGTTCAAGGGCAGGTCGTACTGTAGCACGCCCTCATTGGCGCAGAGATACTGCCCATCTTCGCTCAGATGAGCGATTTCCTTTTCATCCAGCATCAATTTCAGGTAAGCCATAAAGACACCTCTCAAACTTTGGAGTTCAGGTATTCGACAAGCTCCCAAACGGTTGTTAGTGGATTGCTTTGTCGAGATATCAGCTCTGTGTCTTGATTCCGGACTTGTTCAGCCCGTGCTTTTGCCCGCTGGATTGCAGTGGATTTCAAAGGCTTCAAAACGTCAAAGTAATCCTTGTTTTTCTCATAATCAGGAAGTCTGCCCGGCTGTTTTAGCAATCGAATCAATGCTTGGCAATCTTCAACCTCTGTCTGCTGATTTACAAAATGTAGTAGGAACCACAGCTCAAAGGATGGATTGGAGTAGGCCAAATGATAGCCTTCCTTTTGAGCGGACTGTTTGGCGCGCAGAAGTACCTCGTTAGAATTATCGTCACGGTCAAAGACGCACCAGATGGAATCGCCTTCATCGGGATAGTAGGGATTGTTGCCCATAGTGGCTTTGGCTTTCTGCACAAGCCTGTCAGCAGACTTATACTGGGAAGAAATCGGGATGATGTCGATGTTGCAGCCCCGACTACGGAAACGCTTGAAATACCGGATCTCGGTTTCACTGCCTTCGCAGATGAGGTATACGACAGGATTTCGCTTTCTGGTTCGGGCAGGTTTGCGGCTGAGTTCTTTTATTCTGCCCATACTGCATTCCCTCCAATGAATGGGATCGCCCCATACCGGCCTTGCAGATAGCCTTTGGCGATGTTCTCACCTTTCCGGGGAGAAAACTCGGTCAGGGCGTAAATATCGGTCTGCATGGTCTTTTCGTTCTTCTCTGCAAACCAAATCTGATCGCGCCGCAGCAATGTCAGGTCGAGAAGTCCGGTATCGTGGGTGGTGAAGATGAGTTGTGCATGGTTTGTGTTAATGGCGGCATCCTGCACCATCTCGATCAGATGCCGGGTCAGAAGCGGGTGCATACTGGATTCGATCTCGTCTACTACCAAAACAGACCCGGATTCCAAAGCGGCAAGCCACATACCGATGCGAGAGAAGAAACGCTGTGTCCCAACGGATTCCTGCCCCAACGGGAGCCAGAAACCCTTAGAAGTGCCATCTTCGGCATCGAGGGTGTGCAGTGCGGAAATGATAGGCTCTTCCTTGGAGCCTGTAATGCGGATGTCCTTGATACCGAGGTCTGCATACAGCATTTCATGCAGGATACGGCTCTTTTCAGAGCCGCCCTGCCGAATGGCAGACAATGTAGCATCCAGCCGCATTTCGGTTCCCATAAAGCCTGTCAGCTTTTCAAAGAACCACAGATACGCTTTTTCGGTCTGGGGGCAGTTCCACTCGTTCGAGCTGGACAGATAAAGGCGGTTTTCAGCAGTTCGTCCAGCAAGCGTGAACTGCTCTTGAATATTCTCGCGGAACTGATAGCCATTGTTTTCTCTTGAAAAAATCAAGGCTTCCCGGCCATTCGGCCAGTGATAGAGATATTCGGTCAGGACTTTGGACTTGTCAAACGAGAACCCATAGGCATACTTGATGCCGCCATAAAAATAGATGGCTTCAAAGCTGGTCGGCTGTGTGGGCTGGTCAGTGAAAGCAAACGGCTCCTGCGGAAGGGACTCACCTTTCAGCAACTTGGCATATCGGCCACAGACCATTTCCCGCATGAGCAGGAGAGCATGGAGAACATTGCTCTTCCCGGCTGCATTTGCGCCGTACAGTGCCAGCACAGGCACAAGCTGTTTCTTCTCGTCCGGCGAAATCAGGCAATCAGACAGACTTTTATCCGTAGATGCTTTCAAGCTGATAATAGCCGTGTCCTTGATGGAGCGGTGGTTGGTGACTGAAAATTGAAGCAGCATCGCGATTCCTCCAAGACGATTTTCTGAATCCAGTGTACTCTATTCTGGGCGAAAAGTCAAATTTTGATTTTTAAATTTGCAAATATTCCGCAAAAATCAAGAATAAAATCTAAAATATCGGCTTTTGATACCATTCGGATGCTATCAGGGATCATTCTGCATACACGACTTCCCTCACCACTACCTCTTCAGCCTGCGCTTTCAGCCCGTTCATGTGCGCCACCCAGAGAAGCTGTGCGCGCTCTTTGTCCGGCGCGGGGTACTTGTCTAACAGAGTGGTCATCGTGCGTTCCAGCCACGCGCAGGCCGTTTTCTGGGCATCCTGCAAATGCGGCCAGAGCGTACCGTTCAGCAGCATCTGGTTGTACAGCATGGGGCGCTGGGTTTTGAGGTCGGCCAGCGCAGCCGCTCAGACAAAGCACAGCCGCTCAGACAAAGCACAGCCGCCAGCAACAGGACGAGCGTAATATGCCGCTTCATCTCAAATACTCCGTAAAGAATGCGTTGAGCTTTTCAAACGGAATGATGTCCATCTGATCGTAAAGGTCCGTGTGGTTTGCACCGGGGATCATGAGCAATTCCTTGTTATCGCCGGTCAGCTTGCTGTACACTGTTTCGCTGAAATAGCGGGAGTGCGCCTTTTCTCCGTGTACCAGAAGTACGGCGGAGCGGATCTCGCTGCTGTATTGCAAAATCGGCATATTCAGGAACGACAGCGAAGATGTCGCGTTCCAGCCACCGTTGGAGTTCAGGCTGCGGGGATGGTAGCCACGCGGAGTCTTATAGTAGGCGTAATAGTCCTTTACAAACTGCGGTGCGTCCTCCGGCAGCGGATCGACCACACCGCCTGCCAGAGCATAGGCGCCGTTTTTGTAATCTACAGTGCGCTGTGCATTCATGGCTTTTTTCTTCTCATAGCGTGCCGGCTCAGAATCCTCAGCATCAAAATATCCGTTGGCAGTTACACGGGTCATATCGTACATGGTCATAGCAGCGGTAGCTTTGATGCGGGTGTCAATGGCAGCAGCGTTGATCGCCATGCCGCCCCAACCGCAGATACCGATGATACCGATACGCTCGGAGTCCACATTCTCCTGCACGGAGAGAAAGTCTACCGCAGCGCAGAAATCCTCGGTGTTGATGTCCGGCGAAGCGACATAGCGGGGCATACCGCCGCTCTCGCCGGTGTAGGACGGGTCAAAGGCAATCGTCAAGAAGCCAAGCTCTGCCATTTTCTGCGCATACAGACCGGAGGACTGCTCCTTTACCGCACCGAACGGACCGCTGACGGCAATGGCGGGCAGCTTGCCCTCTGTGCCCTTCGGCGTGTACATATCCGCCGCCAGTGTGATGCCGTAACGGTTGTGAAAGGTCACTTTTTTGCGTTCCACCTTGTCGCTTTTCGGGAACACCTTATCCCATTCCTGTGTCAGATTCAGTTTTTCCATGTTCAGACCTCCTTGCCTGTTGCCTTAAAATATACTGTGTTGTCCACGGCTTCCAACCATTCATTGGAGGTTTCATCCCCTGGGACCTCTACCGTCAGATGAGAGAACCAGCTATCCGGTGCTGCGCCGTGCCAGTGCTTTACACCCACAGGAATATTTACCACATCGCCGGGGCGGAGCTCCTGTGCCGGTTTGCCCCATTCCTGATAGTAACCTCGACCAGCCACACAGACGAGGATCTGTCCGCCGCCGCTTTTGGCGTGATGAATGTGCCAGTTGTTACGGCAACCGGGTTCAAAGGTCACATTGTAAATACCGACCTGCTGCGTAGAAAGCGGTGCGAGATAGCTTTGCCCGATAAAATATTTCGCAAAGGCGTCATTGGGTGCGCCGATGGGAAAGACCATTTCATTCTGATGCTTGGCTTTTGCATCGGCGGCGTCGTCCTCCGCCCATACCTCCTTTGCCATACGAAAAGCCGCCCATGCCTTGGGCCAGCCCGCATAAAATGCCGCATGAGTCAGGATCTCCGCAATTTCCGTTTTGGTCACACCGTTGTTCTTTGCAGTTGTCAGATGGTACTGAAAGGACGAATCCGTCAGCCCTTGCGCCATCAGCGCCACCACTGTTACAATGCTGCGGTCCCGCAGGGAAAGCTTGTCTTCCCTGCTCCACACCTGCCCGAACAGCACATCATCATTCAATTCCGCAAATTTAGGAGCAAATTCCCCCAAAGCCTCTCTGCCTGCCGTTTGTTTGATTGCCATAGCTCAGACCTCCTTGCCCATCTGATAAGCTTGCTCCAGCGCAGGATGTCCGGCGATCTCACCCGCGCCGTTCACACCTCCTGCAAACACTGTGCCAGCCAGCGCACAGCGAGAGAAGCAGTCCACCCAGCCCTGCACGGCCTTCTCTGTGCCCGCCAAGATTGCCCGTGCGCCCTTGGCAAATGCTGCCGCCAGCGTTTCGGAGTTGCCACTCTTGCGGGGACTTGAGGAAATGATCAGCACCTTTTTATCCATTGTAAAACACTCCTTGCATTTCTATATTCGTTGTGTTATTCTCATAGTAGCACATAAACCTAACTTTAGGTCAAGATGTTTTTTGAAAATTTTTGGAGGAAAATTGATGTATTCGATCGGACAGGTGGCAGAGATGTTCGGATTGCCCATCTCTACGCTGCGCTATTATGACAAGCAGGGGCTTTTCCCGAATATGGAGCGAGTATCCGGCATCCGAAAATTCGGTGACACGGAGATTGAATCGCTCCGGGTCATTGAATGTCTGAAAAAGGCTGGCATGGAGATCAAGGACATCCGGCAATTCATGGATTGGTGTGTGGAAGGGCCGTCCACTTATCCACAGCGCAAGGAATTGTTTGAAACGCAGAAGGCACATATGGAGGAGGAGATCGCACGGATGAACCGCACTCTGGATATGCTGAAATTCAAATGCTGGTACTACGAACAGGCGATCCGGGACGGAAATGAGGAAAAACTCGCTGCCATGATCCCCGATGAGCTGCCGGATGACATCCGTGCGATCTACGACAGCTCCCACAAAAAATAATCCCCTCCGAATCGAAGTTGCACCACCTCCCCACGCAACCGCCCTTTTCCGCAAAACGCGGGCAAACTTCAAAAAATGTTACAATTTTCTCATGAAAAAGGGCGGTTTCCCATTGACAGGCTTGTTATAATAGGAGTGTAAAGATTTTTGAGCCAGCACTCGGCGGCTCGGATTGCTTGAAGGTTCCGATTTGCGGACTTTGGAAAAAGAAAGAGGCAACAGCATTATGACCAAGATTGATATTTTCTCCGGCTTCCTTGGTGCCGGTAAGACCACCCTCATCAAAAAGCTCATCAAGGAGTCCTTTGCGGGCCAGAAGGTCGTTCTGATCGAGAACGAGTTCGGCGAGATCGGCATCGACGGCGGCTTTTTGAAGGAGTCCGGCATCCAGATCAACGAGCTGAACGCCGGCTGCATCTGCTGCTCGCTGGTGGGCGATTTCCGCGCCGCCTTGCAGCAGGTGGTGGAGCAGTATCACCCCGACCGCATTGTCATTGAGCCGTCGGGCGTGGGCAAGCTGTCCGATGTGACCCGCGCCGTTGAGGGCGTGGCCGAGCACCTGGACGTGCAGCTGAACAGCTTTGTCACCGTGGCTGACGTGAACAAGGTCAAGATGTATATGAAGAACTTCGGCGAGTTCTACGATGACCAGATCAGCCATGCAAGCTGCATCATCCTGAGCCGCACCCAGACTGCCAGCGAAGAGAAGATTGCTACAGCGGTGGCCATGCTGCGCGAGAAGAACCCCACCGCCACCATCGTCACCACCGCGTGGGATGCCCTGACCGGTGAGCAGATTTTGAACGCTATGTCCACGAAGGACGACTTCAAGGCAGAGCTGATCGCCATGGCAGCCAAGGCCAATGAGGAGCATGCCCACGAGGACGAGGAAGAAGAGCACGAGCATCACCATCATCATTACGATGAGAACGGCGTGTGCAGCTGCGGCCATCACCATCACGACGACGAGGATGACGATGACGACGAGGACGAACATGAGCATCATCACCATGACCACGATGACGATGATCACGACCATGACCACTGCTGCCATCATCACCATGACGACGAGGATGATGACCACGATCACGATCATTGCTGCCACCACCATCACGACCATGATGAAGAGGAACACGAACATCATCACGATGAGGACGGCCACTGCTGCTGCGGTCATCATCACCACCATCATCACGATGGCCACGATGCCGATGAGGTCTTCACCAGCTGGGGCGTCGAGACCGCCAAGAAGATCGCAAAGGCTGACATCGAGCATGCGCTGACCGAGCTGGATACCGGCAAGTACGGCATGATCCTGCGCTCCAAGGGCATCGTGGACGGCGGCGCAGATGGCTGGCTGGAGTTTGACTATGTGCCCGGCGAGTGGGAAGTCCGTTCCCGCGGCGCAGACGTCGGCGGCAAGCTGGTCGTCATCGGCTCCAAGCTGGACGAGAAGGCCATTGCCGGCCTGTTCGGCTGCTGAGCCCGGACAACACAGAGGAGGAAAACCGTTTATGGCAAATGAGATCCCGGTCTACCTGTTTGTGGGCTTCCTCGAAAGCGGAAAGACCAAATTCATCCAGGAGACCTTTGAAGACCCCAACTTCGACTCCGGCGACAAGACCCTGCTGCTGGTCTGCGAAGAGGGCGAAGAGGAATACAATCAGAAGAAATTCGCCTTCCCCGGCGTGACCCTCTACAATCTGGAGGACAAGGCAGAACTGAACCCCCAGAACCTGGCCAAACTGGCCAAGGAAGCAGATGCAGGCCGCGTGGTCATCGAGTACAACGGCATGTGGCTGCTGCAGGACCTGGCCAACAATCTGCCCGAAAACTGGATCGTCTACCAGTGCATCGCCACGGCCGATGGCACCACGGCCCTCACCTATGCCCGCGACAACTCCATGCGCGCTCTGCTGCTGGACAAGATCGCCCGCAGTGAGCTGATCGTCTTCAACCGCGCCGAGGCCGTCAACAACGACGCCGCCCGTCAGGAGCTGCACAAGCTGGTGCGTCAGGCATCCCGCAAGTGCGACATCGCCTATGAGTTCGCCGACGGCAGCGTGGCCTACGATGATATCCCCGATCCCCTCCCCTTCGACCTGAACAAGCCGGTGGTGGAGATCGGCGACGACGATTTCGGCATCTGGTATATGGACTGCCAGGACGAGCCCCAGAAGTACACCGGCAAGACGGTGCGCTTTCTGGCACAGGTCTGCCAGACCAACCGCGCCGGCAAAAACAGCTTTGTGCCCGGCCGCTTTGCCATGACCTGCTGCGTGCAGGACATCCAGTTTGTGGGCTTCCCCTGCAAGTACACGGAGTACAAGAACCTGAAGCAGCGTGACTGGATCACGGTAACGGCAAAGGTGAACCTGAAATACCACCCGATTTACAAGGGCCAGACCCCGGATTCTGTCGGCCCGGTGCTGACGGCCATCAACGTGGAGCCTGCCGCGGCCCCGCGTGATGATGTGGTGACCTTCAGTTGAGCGGGGAACACCGCAGGGCAATCGAAGCCCGCGTGGCAGCCGCAGCCGCCCGGCTGGAAAAAGAGGGCCGCTACACGGCAACCCGGCGGTGCATCCAGCACGGCAAG
>ERZ780148.1406-NODE-1406-length-16345-cov-7.427563_pt1 | contig 16345 bp, 15 predicted proteins | sample MGYA00510984_ERZ780148 | MGnify/ENA primary metagenome ERZ780148 (study PRJEB29588, sample SAMEA2160902) | human gut metagenome | biome: human gut; feature: human-associated habitat; material: faeces | place: Denmark | collected 2008/2010 ...
ACAATTAGTAGAAAAATATAAAGATAAAGAATTAGAGAAAAAAGTTAAGTATAATTTATATAAAAAAGGATTTAGTTTAGAAAGAATAGAAGAAATATTAAATAAAAGACTAGATTATAAATAAAAATATTGTTATAATATCTTTATAAGATGTGGTGATTGTTATGAGAAAAAAAATATTATTGTTTGTTATAACATTTATTTTGGGTTTAGGCAATGTATCTGCTTATACCACTACTGGAGATAAATGTGTAAATGATAGAAGTTGTATGGTTGTGTGTAATTATACTAATATTGGAAAATCCAGCCAAAGTGCATCTTCGTCATATTATAGTTCCAAGTATAATACTTATGTTTCAAATCAGCATATTACTATTTATTATAATTATAAGAGTAATAATTTTGCTGTTGGATTGTGGAGTGGAGTATCAAATGTTGATGGAAAAAGACCATATTTAAAGGGGCCTGATTCTTTTAATAAAGTTTTTAGTGATTCAGGTACAAATGTATTTGTTCAGTCTGCTTTGAATTTAAATGAAAATACTTTTAAGTGCCCTGCCCACGGATATTGGGATTATGATGGATTAGTTGGTGGTAATGAAGTTTGTTTTGATAGTGATGGAAAATGGTGTGCAACAGCAAAGAAAAATGCTGGAACTAGATTTGGAACTTCAACATCAAATTTCTTATCGGAAACTAGAGATATGACTTTTGAGGATGAGATAAAGCAATATTTTGAAAAATGGTCAATTGGTGATATTGATATAGAAGATATTAAAATCGGTAAATATAAAACTGCTGAAGATTTTATGGAAAAAATATTTTTAAAAGATTTTAGAAAAAATTATTTAAATGAAAATAAAATACCTCAATTTATCAAAAATTCAGATGCATATAAAAGTGGTGTAGCTTTAGCTAAAAAACAATTTGAAGATTTAAAAAAATCTTGGTTAGCAGAGCTTGAAGATGAAAAAAATGCAGGTACATTAAGTGAAGAAGAATTTAATAAGATTAAAAATAATTTGAATTTAATTGATGAAAATTTTGAAGATGTTGGTAATGATTATTCAAATAGAATTGATGAAATTGATGTAAGGCCTGGTTCTTTAGATGTAACTCCAGTTGATATGTGTTCTAATGAAAGTACTTCTTTAAAAGTATTTCAAGTAATTGGTTACTTGCTTATTATAATTAAAATTATAGTTCCTTTGATTCTTATTATTATGGGAAGTATTGATTTTGCAAAGGCAGCGTTATCTGGTGATGATAAATCTACCAAAGAAGCCGCTGTTCAATTTTCAAAAAGAGTTTTAATTGGATTAATAGTTTTCTTTATACCAACTATTTTAGATTTCTTTTTAAGTCTTATTAGTGGTGCAAGTGAAACTGCCTCAAAGTATAATAATTGTACAAATTGTATATTTAATCCTAATAATAAAAATAAATGTAATCCAAAAGGATTAACTGAGTAGCTAAGGCTACTTTTTTTATTGGCATTTTTTTTATGTTGTGTTATAATAGTTTTTATTAAAAACGAGGTGGGTTAAAAATGCTAAATTTTGTTTTGGCAAGTGTTAATAATTTAAATATAGAAGAAATAAATATATGTAGTTCAGAAAATACAACATTGAAAGTATTTCAAGTAATTGGATATATATTATTTATTCTTAAAATATTAGTTCCAATTATCATTATAGTTTTAGGTATAATTGAATTTGGTAAAGCCGCTTTATCTGGTGATGAAAAAGCCAATACGACATCATTTAAAACTTTAATGATGAAAATAATTACTGGAATAATGATATTTTTTATACCAACTGTACTCGATTTTGCCTTAAGTATGGTTCAAGGGACTGAAGATACTGCTTCAAAATATGAAGGGTGCACAACCTGTATGTTAGATCCTTTCTCAGAAGATTGTAAACCAAAAAATTTAACTGATTAAAATGGATGATTTAATCCATTTTTTCTTTTATTATAAACTAATAAATGATATAATTATGTTATATATATGGAGGATGTCGTGAACATAATAGATGGTTTAAATAAAGAACAAAGAGAAGCTGTGGAACATATTGAAGGTCCTTGTTTAGTTTTAGCTGGAGCAGGTTCTGGAAAAACTAAAGTATTAACTACAAGAATAGCCAATATGATTAATAATGGTATTTATTCAGGTAATATATTAGCAATAACCTTTACTAATAAGGCTGCAAAAGAAATGCGAGATAGAATAAGTAATATTGTGGATGAAAATTATGCTTTTGTTGGTACTTTTCATTCTTTTGGCTTACGAGTAATTAGAGAAAATTATGAAGATTTAGGTTTAACTAAAAACTTTACTATAATAGATAGTGATGATGTTGCTAGCATAATTAAAAAAATTATGAAAGATTTAGATATAAATTCTAAAGAATATAGTGTATCATTTATTAGAAATAAAATTAGTTTTATTAAAAATGAAATGCTTAGCGATGGAGAAATAGATAAATATTTAGCTAGTCCACCAGAAAAAGTAGCAATTAAAGTATATAGAGAATATGAAAAAATATTAAAAAGAAATAATGCTGTTGATTTTGATGATTTGTTAAAAAGACCTGTTGAGCTTTTCTTAAATAATGAAAGTATATTAGGTAAGTATCAAGAAAAGTTTAAATATATATTAATAGATGAATATCAAGATACTAATGAAGTACAATATAAGTTAGTCAAACTTTTGGCAAGCAAGTATAGAAATCTGTTTGTGGTTGGTGATGTAAATCAAAGTATATATGGTTTTAGATGGAGTAATTATAAAAATATTTTGAATTTTGAGAAAGATTATCCTGAAGCTATAAGTATTACTTTGAATCAAAATTATCGAAGTACAAATACAATACTTAATGCAGCAAATAGTGTTATTAAAAATAATAAAGAGAGAAGAGAAGTAAATCTTTTTAGTACTTTTGGAGATGGAGTAAAGATAAAATACTTAAGGGGAAATGATGAAAAAGATGAAGTAAAATTAGTTATTGATGAAATTAGTAAATTATTAAATAATGGATATACTTATAATGATTTTGCAGTTCTTTATAGAACAAATGCTCAATCTAGGACAGTTGAAGATGGTATTTTAAAAATGAATTGGCCGTATAGAGTAGTGGGTAGTTATTATTTCTATAAAAGAAAAGAAATTAAAGATCTATTATGTTATTTAAGATTAATATCTAATCATACTGATGATGTATCTTTAGAAAGAGTTATTAATGTACCTAAAAGAGGAATTGGTGATACATCAATTGCTAATGTAAGAAAGTTAGCCAATGAGAATGAAACTTCGATGTTTGAATCTTTAACTAAACCAAAAGAAATTGAATTTAAAAACTTAATATTAAGTTTAAGTCAAGATGCTAAAGAGTGTGACTTAACAGAATTAATTGATAAAGTTTTGGAAAAGTCTGGCATGAGGGCAGAACTTGAAAAAGAACATACTTTAGAAGCTGATATTAGGCTTGAAAACTTAATGGAGTTTAAGAGTATTACAGAAAATTATCAAAAAGAAACTGGAACAGTTAACTTAGAAGATTTTTTAGAAGATATAAGTATAGTAGCAGATTCAGCAGATCATCAAAATTTAGAAAATGCTATAACTTTAATGACAATGCATTCAGCAAAAGGTCTTGAATTCAAAGTGGTATTTTTAGTTGGGATGGAAGAGGGTATAATGCCTCATTCAATGAGTATGAACGAAGCAAGTGAACTTGAAGAAGAAAGAAGACTTTGTTATGTTGGTATAACTAGAGCAAAAGAAAGATTATATATAACTAATGCAAAAAAAAGAATGTTATTTGGTAATACAAGTATGAACCCACCTTCTAGATTTATTGGAGAAATAGATCCTAATTTAATAGAAAAAGAAGAATCTAAGGTAGTAGAAAAATCATTTGATAAAGCAAAATTTTATAATGATGAAGGTGCTACATATAAGCATGGTGATATAGTAATGCATACAATCTTTGGTAAAGGCGTTGTAATAGATAGTGATGAAAAATTTGTTACAGTTGCTTTTAATAAAAGATTTGGAATAAAGAAAGTTTTGAATAATTATCAAGGTTTAAGGAGGATATGATATGAAAACATTAGTAATTATGGCTGCAGGAATGGGAAGTAGATTTGGAGGATTAAAACAAATAGAACCAGTTGGTCCTCATGGAGAAATAATAGCAGATTATTCTGTGTATGATGCTAAAAGAGCTGGTTTTTCTAAAGTAGTATTTATTATTAGAAAGGAAAATGAAGATTATTTTAGAACTCATATTATTAATAAGTATAAAGGAATTGATATAGTACTTGCTTTTCAAGAGTTAGATTATATTCCTTGTGATGTAACATTACCTGAAGGTAGAGTAAAAATGCTTGGAACAGGTCATGCTTTATATTGTGCAAAAGATGTTATTGAAGGAGATTTTATTATTATAAATTCAGATGATTTTTATGGTAAACATTCATATGAATTAGCATCAAAGTTTTTTGATGAAGAAACTAAAAATTATTTAAGTGTAAATTATCCTTATATTGTTACTGCAAGTAAATATGGTAAAGTTAAAAGGGGAGTTGTAAAAGAAAATAATGGTATTATAGAATCAATTACTGAAAGTGAAATTGGAGAGGAAAATGGTAAAATTATTGCTAAGCGTCTTCAAGATAATTATGAATTTGAAATAGATGAAAATACTCCGGTAGCGGTTAATTTCTTTGGGCTAAGAGAAAATTTCTTGCATATCTTAGAAGAAAAATTTAATGAATTTATTCATGGTGAATTAACACTCACTAATGAATTTTTACTTCCAGATATATTAAAAAATGGAATAAGTGAAGGCTTATTTAAAATAGAGTCTAAAGTATCTGAAAGTAGATGGATTGGTATGACTTATAAAGAAGATTTAGAAAGTGTTAAGAATCATATTAATAGTTTAATCGAAAGGGGAGATTATCCTGATGAACTATGGGGAAACTGATATAAAAAAGCGAGTAGAAGAATTAACTAAAATATTAAATGATGCAAATTATAATTATTATGTTAAAGATGAACCCACTATAACAGACCAAGAGTATGATAAGTATATGAGGGAACTTGAAGATATTGAACTTGAATATCCTAAATATGCAAGTAAAAATAGTCCCACAAAAAGAGTTGGCGGAGAAGTAATTGAAAAGTTTCTAAAAGTAGTTAGGGATAAACCTATGCTTAGTATTTCTGATGTTTTTAGTGAAGATGAAGTAAGAGATTTTATTAAAAAAGTCGAAGATGAAGTAACTCCAGAATATGTTTGTGAACAAAAAATTGATGGTCTGGGGGTATCTTTAATATATGAAGCTGGTAAATTAGTTCGAGGTGTTACGCGTGGGGATGGTTTAGTGGGTGAAGATATAACTCACAATGTAAGAACAATTAAATCAATTCCTTTGGAACTAACTAAACCTATAAATATTGAAGTTCGTGGAGAAATTTTCATGCATAAAAGCACTTTAGAGAAATTAAATAAAAAAAGAGAAGAAGAAGGTAAACCAAAATTACAAAATGTAAGAAATGCTGCAGCTGGTAGTATAAGACAACTTGATAGTAGAGTTGCTGCAGAGAGGGAACTTGATAATTTTGTTTATTACCTTCCTAATCCTAGTGATTTTAATATTAAAACTCATCTTGAAGCTTTACAATTTATGGAAAATTTAGGTTTTAAAATAAATCCTCACAATAAACTTGTTAAAAATATTGATGAAATAATTGCTTATATTGAAAAAGAAGGAGATACTAGAAAAAGTTTATCTTATGAAATAGATGGAATTGTTATTAAAGTAAATAATGTAGATTTACAAGAAAAATTAGGGTATACTGCGAAATATCCAAGGTGGGCTGTTGCTTATAAATTTCCAGCTGAAGAAGTATTAACTAAGTTAACTGATATAATATTTACAGTTGGTAGAACTGGAAGAATTACTCCGAATGCAGTTTTAGAACCAGTCATTGTCATGGGATCTACGATAAGAAGAGCAACCCTTCATAATGAAGATTATGTAAATATGAAAGGTTTAAAAATTGGGGACATTGTATCAATTAGAAAAGCTGGGGATGTAATTCCTGAGGTGGTGGAACCAAAACTTGAAAGAAGAAATGGCTTTGAAAAAGAATTTAAAATGATAACAGAGTGTCCAATGTGTCATGAAAAAATAGTTAAAAAAGATGGTAATGTAGATTATTATTGTGTTAATCCAAATTGTCCAAGAAGAAATATTGAAGGAATTATTCATTATGTATCAAGAGATGCTTTAAATATCGAAGGTCTTGGTGATGAAATAGTTGAAGAATTATATAATTTAGGTTTTGTTAAAAATATAACTGACTTATATAATTTAAGCGATAAGAAAAAACAAATAATGGAATTTGATGGTTATGGAGAAAAAAGCCTAAATAAAATTATTGATAATATTGAAGCAAGTAAAAGTAATAGTTTAGAAAGATTATTATTTGGGTTGGGAATAAAAGAAATTGGAAATAAGACGGCCAAAATACTTGCAAGTAACTTTGGTTCAATGGATAATTTAATGAATGCAAGTATGGAAGAACTAGAAAGTATTAGAGATATTGGCCATGTGACAGCTTTAAGTGTTTATAAATATTTAAAAGAAAATAAGGAGTTAATTGAAAAATTAAAGTCTTTAGGTGTTAATATGAAATACTTTGGTAAAAATATGGGAGTTAATGATTTTATAAGTGGTAAAAAATTTGTTATAACTGGTACAATTGATGGTTATGGCAGAAAAGAAATTAAAGAAATTATTGAGAGCTTTAATGGAAGTGTTAGTGAATCCGTTAGTAAGAATACTGATATAGTTATCGTAGGAAGTAATCCAGGTAGTAAATATCAAGATGCATTAAAATTAAATATAATGATTTGGGATAATGATAAAACTGTAGAAGTTTTAAATAATTTGCCAAAAGCATAAATAGATAGTATAATTATATTACTTAAGAGGTGAAAAATAATATGAAAGAATTATGGCAAAAAAATAAAGTGTTAATAGTACTTGGCTTTATTTTGCTAGTATGTTTAATTGCAATACTTATTGTAACATTTTCTTTCTTTTTCGGAGGAAATAAAAATGAGTATGGTGATAGATTAAAAGATATAGATAAATACCAAATCACAGAAACAATTAAGAATGACTATATAAGTTCTTTAGAAAATGATAAATCTGTTTCTAGTGTAAAGTTTAATACTAAAGGAAGAATTATTTATATAACTATTAATTATGTTAGTGATACGTCTTTAGAAGATGCAAAGGCTAAAGCTGCAACTAGTATAGCAAAATTAAGTGAAGATATATTATCGTATTATGATATTGATTTTACTATAAAATGTGAAAAGAGTGAAAATAGTGAAGGATTTACCTTACTTGGAGCTAAAAATGTTGCAGGGTCTGGATTAGTATGGAATAATAATACTCCGGTAGAAAGTGATGAAAAATGATGAAAAAGAAAAAAAGTATTATAATTATAATAATTAGTATTTTACTTGTTATTGGTATTGCAATAGGCTTATATTTCATTTTAAATGATAAAGATAAATTAACAGTTTCCGAAAGAAATTGGGTTAATGAAAGTATTGGTACAATTCAAAATATTAATGTTGTAAATAATGTAAATGTTTTTGGTAAAGATGGTAGTGGAGTTTATTATGATTTTATCAAAGATTTTGAAACTGAATATGGTTTAAATATTAATCCGATTACTTTTAATGAAGGAAGTAATCCAAGTGGAATAACTTTTGGAGTTAAACAAAGTATAAGTGAAAATGATATTTTATTTTATACTGATCATTATGTTTTAGTAAGTAAAAATAATGATATTATTTCTCAAGAAGAGAATTTAAATGGTAAAAGTATTGATATATTAAGTAAAGATTTAAATTATGTAAGTAAATATCTTAAGAAAGCAAGTAATGTTTCATTTAAACAATTTGAAACTATGGATGAAATGATACTCGATATCAATGAAAATGATACATATATGTTAGTTCCATTAATAAAGAATCTAGATTTAATATTAAGTAAAGATTATAAAGTAGTATATCATTTTAGTGATATAAAAGATTATTATGTTTTACAAATAAGTGATGATAAATTATCAAGTGTTTTAAAAAAATATTATAGTAAGTGGAATAATGAATTTAAAGATGTATATAATAGTAATTTATTTAAAACATTTACAAGTAATATGAATATTAGTGATACTGAAGTTGATTCAATGCAAAGTATTACATATAATTATGGATTTGTTAATGCATCACCATACGAAGTCATTTTAGGCGGTAAATATGGTGGTATAATTGCAGTTTATTTAAGTAATTTTAGTAAATTTGCAGATATAGAATTTAATTTTGTTAAATATAAAAACTTTAATTCATTTACTAAAGCTATTAATAAAAAAGATATAGATTTATATTTCAATTATTATAATTTTACAGATGATTTTGATCAAACTGATGGATTATCAATAGAATATGTTGTGGCAGCTAGAAGAGATAATAATACTGTTGTTAAGTCAATTTATTCTTTAATAGGTGAAACTGTTTATGTACAAGAAAATAGTAAAATATATGATTATATTAAAAATATAAGATTAATATTATATATGGTTAATACGATAATATTATCCTATAATTATTGATTTTGGGAATGAACAGAATAATTATAAATCTGATATAATAAAATAATATATTAAAAGACACCGGAGAGTGGAGTAATACGAAAATCTATTTTCGTATTATACACTCGTCGGTGTCTTTTAGTTTTAGTTTTTAGTTTTTAGTTTTAGTTTTTAGTTTTAGTTTTTAATTTTGTTCTTGTGTATTCCTGTTTTATCTTTTTGTTAAGGTATTGGCAGGCTGTAATTTATTTTTTAGAAAGCAGATGAGCCATAAGCCTTATGGCATATCCTACAACAGGCAGACATATGTCAATAACTATAAGTCCCTTAAGAAGTGTTCGCGCTGTTTCTGTATTAATAAATGCAACAATAAGAGTAGTCAGTATAAGTAATATCCACAATATGACGATGGCAAGAGCTGTAACCTTTTTAAATGTATTCATTATACAATCAATCCTCCGTAATCATACAGGTGTTTTTTACCTGCAATAAATAATTTAGATATTATTATACATCGGCAATAACATGTATACAATATATATTTTATTATATTATATACAAATGCATTTGTATAACAGATATAAAATTATACAGACCGTATCGGATAAGCAGGTTTACTTGTTCATATGGAAATATAATAAATGGTTGTATTATTGGGATTTTAAGGTTATAATAACATGATGGAAAAATTATCATTATAAAATAAATATATGACCTGTTGCACAAAAGGTGGCATCCGGTTTACATATATTATTATGAAAGGAATATATAATGTTAAAGAATGTATTGGACTATTTAGACATATCTGTAGAAAAATATCCTGATAAGACTGCTGTTGCAGATCAGAATAATTCATATACATATACTGAATTACAGGATAAAGCAAAGAGAGCCGGAGCAGGTCTTTTATCTGTGACACAGCCTCACATGGCAGTTCCGGTATATATGGATAAAAGCTGTGAAGCCCTGGCAGTATTTATGGGAGCTGTTAATGCAGGCTGTTTCTATGTAATGTTAGACCCATCACATCCGGCAGAAAGAATTAACATGATTCTTGAAACTCTCGGTGCAACATTTATGGTGGTTAATGAAAAGTCGGCTAAAAAACAGGCTAAGCTTGGATTTAAAGGCACGGTTGTAAGTGTGGAAGAACTTTTGTCACATGAAGTTACATCTGATGAAGAAAAGAAGCTTGCTGATATCAGACAGCAGTCACTCGACATAGATCCATTGTATTCTATATTTACATCAGGCTCAACGGGGGTTCCTAAGGGAGTGATTGTAAATCATCGTTCAGTTATAGATTTTATAGACTGCTTTACATCGACATTTAATATAACAGATAAAGATATAATAGGTAATCAGGCGCCATTTGATTTTGATGTATCCGTAAAGGATATCTATTCAACATTAAGCACAGGTGCTACCATGCAGATAATACCAAAACAGATGTTTTCGTTTCCTGCCAAGCTGTTAGACTATCTTGAGGAGAGAAAGGTAACGACACTTATATGGGCAGTTTCAGCCTTATGTATAGTAACGACGCTTAATGGATTTGAATATAAGAGACCGTCCTATATTAATAAGGTTATATTCTCGGGTGAGGTTATGCCAATTAAGCATCTTAATGCATGGAGAGCTCAGTATCCGGATGCAATGTTTGTCAATGTATATGGACCGACAGAGATTACATGTAACTGCACATATTATATTATAGACAGGGATTATGAATTAGATGAGACACTTCCGATGGGTAAGGCATTTCCTAACGAAAGAGTATTCCTGCTTGATGATAATGACAAGCTGATAGATTCTTCACGAGAAGGTGTAACTGGCGAGATATGTGTATCAGGTACGGCAGTAACACTTGGATATTTTAATAACAGGGAAAAGACTAATCAGGCATTTGTACAGAATCCTCTCAATGATAATTTTAATGAGATAATATATAGAACAGGTGATTTGGGATATTATAATAAAGATGGACAGTTATGTTTTTCATCAAGAAAAGATTTCCAGATTAAACATATGGGACACAGAATTGAACTTGGTGAGATAGAGATGGCAATTAATGCGATTGATAATGTGTTAAGAGCCTGCTGTATATTTGATAAAGATGCCAATAAGATATTAGGCTTCTATGAGGGAGATACAGATAAAAAGACAATTATGCATGAACTTATGCAAAAGCTCCCTAAGTTTATGATACCATCTGAATTTATACAGGTTACAATGCCTATTACTAAAAATGGTAAGATAGACAGAAAAGTACTTATGGATAATTATAATGCAGCTAAGAATTAATAAGTATTATAAATTAACAGGCTTATTGCTGCTGAAAAGACAATAGATATGTTATGGCTGTCTGTGCGGCAGGTACACATGCAGTTATGCAGATATAGATGGAGAAAATGTAGTTTTTACGCAATTAAAACATATATTAAATACATCTATTAAAAGTATTTATAAAAAAGCCTGCGGAATGGAGAAAAATATGCTTGAAATAGCAGATATTATAGATATTGCAGGAAAAGAGGGAACTCCTGCATATATATTTGATCTGGATGTATTAAAAGAAAGAATGAAAAAGCTTCAGAGCGTGTTAGGTGAGGATGTGAATTTATGTTATGCCATGAAGGCTAATCCTTTTCTTGTACATGCCATGAAAGAACTTGCAGCAAAGTTTGAGGTGTGTTCACCGGGAGAATTTGCAATCTGTGAAAGAGAGACTGTTGATATGAATACAATAGTTCTTTCAGGAGTTAATAAGGAAAAACATGATATATGTCATGTTATGGATGATTGTGGCGGAGTAGGTATGTATACGGTAGAATCGGTAAGTCAGTTCAACCTGTTGAATGAATGTGCTACGGAACGTAAGAAATGCATTAATGTATTATTAAGACTTACAAGCGGTAATCAGTTCGGTCTTGATGAAGAAGAACTTGAAAAGCTTATTGCATCACATAAAGAATATGAATATATCAATATATGTGGCTTACAGTGTTATACAGGAACACAGAAAAAGAAAGTAAGCCAGATGGCAAAGGAATTACAGCATATGGATGAGCTGTGTGATATGTATAAGGACAAATATGGCTTTATAACAAAAGAGATAGAATATGGTCCGGGACTTCCTGTAAATTATTTTGGGGAAGATATATACAATGACAATTATGATATGCTTGAGGAATTTGCAACAGAGCTTAATAAGATTAAGCATAAGTATGAGATAACGCTTGAAATGGGAAGATATATGGCAGCCACATGTGGAATATTCGTATCAGAGGTAGCAGATGTCAAGACTAATAAGGGACAGAATTACTGTGTTATTGATGGCGGAATTAACCATATTAATTATTATGGACAGGCTATGGCAATGAAGATACCGGCATACACATTTGTGAAGGCTGATGGTACTATAGCAGCCGGCGTAGATATGGCAAAGAAACAGGCTGTACAGACTGCTGAGAATATGGAAAAATGGACAATAGTAGGTTCATTATGTACAGTAGGAGATGTGATTGTAAAGAATATTCCTATTGGTAATCCACAGCCGAAGGATAAGATAATATTTTATAATATAGGTGCATATTCTGTGACAGAGGGAATATATCTGTTCTTAAGCAGAAGGATGCCTAAGATTATAGCATACTCAAAGAAAGAAAAGTCCGTTGTATACAGAGATTTTAAGTATTCAGATGTTATTAATTCAAGAGATTCAGTGATGTAATTATGACAGTTACAAGATGAGCTTTATCATGTACAGTAAGATATAATGATTGTCAGAGATGTTTAGCTGACCGGTGTGGACACTGGATGGTAATTATAAAATATTTAATAAGATTATATAATATGCTTGACGAATAACATATCATGTTGTATTTTAAATTCAAAAGCAGATAGCAGGCCTTGAGATATCCAGGCTTAATTTTCCCGGACATAAAGTGTCTTAGGGATGGGGTTAATATTAAGACCTATTTGTTCGATAATATAAGAAAGGTAAGGATTTATAAATGGAACAGTTATTAGAAATTTTAACAGAGGTTAATTCAGACGTAGACTATGAGACATGTGATACACTTATTGATGATGGTATATTAGATTCATTTGACATTGTATCAATAGTTGGCGAGTTAAATGATACATTTGATATAGAGATTACACCTGTAGATATTGTACCAGAGAATTTTAATTCAGCAGAAGCTATGTGGGATATGATACAGCGTCTTCAGGACTGATATATATGTGATGGACATAGTGTGGTCTGATTCAGATTAAGGAGGTATGTATTATGACAATGATTTCATCATATAATTCAGGTACTATTTCGGCATTATTCTCATCACTTGGCAATAAAAATAATAATTCTTCGTTTATGTCAGGCATTGATTATGCAGGCTATAATACTATAAGGAATGGTTCTTACAGTAAGCTCGTTAAAGCATATTATGCTAAAGAGAACTCAGGTACAGCAGGAACCACAACGAAGAATGACAAGACAACAGAGCAGACAGCTTCTAACCAGAAGGTGAATGCGGCAACAGTAAGAGATAGTGCATCGTCTGTTGTAAGTGATATTAAGGAGCTGGATTCAGATAATCTCTGGAAAAAGAAGACGACAACAGATAAGGATGGCAATACATCAAAGGAATATGATACGGCTGCAATATACAAGGCAGTATCAGCATTTGCAAAGGATTATAATTCACTTGTAAGTGCAGCAGCTAATTCGGGTGATACGAATGTATTAAGGACTAATTCAACAATGGTAGCATATACAAGAGCTAATAAGAATCTTTTATCAAAGGTTGGTATAAGTGTCGGTTCTGACAATAAGCTTACAGTTGATGAGGATAAGTTAAAGAATGCAGATATGACAACAGTTAAGTCCTTGTTTGAAGGAAGAGGTTCATTTGGCAGAATGACATCTGTAAGTGCAGCATCTTCATATAGTTCAGCAGTATCACAGCTTGCAAAGCTGTCATCATCTACTACATATTCCAATATGGGAAGTTATTCATATATATCAGGTTCGATATATGATGCATTTAAGTAAATATACATAATGCAAATACAATGAAAGGAAAGCGGACATTATATTAATTATATATTGTCTGGCAAAGGATAATAATGGCTTTACTTGAAACTTGGAGAAAGTTAGCATATGAAACAGAGATGAACCAGAAGCAGGCATCTGAATTCTGGGGTGGATATTTCCAGTTAGAAAAGGGTATCTATGAGAATATTCTTTCTACACCTGATACAGTAGTTAAGGGAACAGTTAAAGAACTTGCAGATAAGTTTGGCGTTGAAGTTCTTATAATGGCAGGTTTCCTTGATGGTATCAATGACAGTCTTAAGACTCCTAATCCTATTGAGACAATGGAAGAGGATACAGAAGTATCACTTGATTACGATAAGGAAAAGCTCTACTATAACATGGTAGGCTGTAAGGCTGACTGGTTATATGAGTTACCACAGTGGGATAATCTTCTTGATGAAGAGACAAGAAAGCAGCTTTATAAGAAGCAGAAGCTTTCTGGAACAGTAGTTAAGGGAAAGAAGATTGGAAGAAATGATCCATGTCCATGTGGAAGTGGTAAGAAGTATAAGCAGTGCTGTGGAAAGAATGCATAAGCATTGTAAGGATTGCAGAGCCGCTGATATGAAAAGCCAGCAGAGCTGACCGGTAGTCCGCAGCAAGATTTGTGTACGAATCTTGAATGATTTTTATATGACATTTAAAAGAGCCATATAACAGTTGATGGTATGTCAACTGTTTGTGGCTCTTTTATGATTTGTTTTTTGAAAAGAGTTTTTTCTTAATAATTAAAAATATAATGAATTCTATATCAGATATTAATACAAATAATGTATATGAAGCTGTTAGAACATAAAGAATTATATTATAGTTACATTCACTGATTATAATATTACTTGAAAACTTCTGCATACCGGTAACATTCCAGTTAAGGTCATCTGCAAGATATTTTCTTAAAGAATTAAGACTTGAACTGTTATTAACAAGAACCCCGGTAAAATATACATCATATAATGTAAGCATTGGAGATTCACCTACAGTATCTTTTGATATGAGATAAAATGTACATAAGTCATTTTCAAGGGAGTAATAATAATAACCTTTAGTGGAAGCTCCTCTTGTATAATCATAGCCGGTGTAATAAAGCGTATCTGCATGACATTTTACATAATGAGTTCCATTATTATATATATCGTCAGCAGTTAAATACGCTTCATAAGCAGAAGGGAAAAAGCATTGTGGAATATGCATATAAATACATGCGGCAATTGCTATAATTGTAAATATAACAAGGTGAATATAATGCCGCCGGTAATTTTTTATCTGGTTGATATATCGTTTTCTATAAGTTTTCATGTTAATTCCTGTTTTATTCCTGATATAAATATGATAGGAGTGTAAATTCCATAATTGTATTGTTCCTATATAGGTGGACTTTGGCAATTTGTGAAATGCCGAAGATATCAATGAACGGCAAACTTTATTTTTAACGCAGATATCATATTATTAATGTGTTTATAGTCAACATTAATAGTATATTGTAAAATAAAGATTATTTCAACTTGAAACATGATAATATAAATGGTACTATTGCATTTTCAGATATTTGTTGTTAAGATTTGATTATTAATGTCTTAATACTAATTGCATGATTATTGTGCAGGAACGGAGAAGGAATGAACGCATATACAGGATTTGCTTATGTCTATGATGAGTATATGGATAATATTCCATATGAAGAATGGACAGGATATCTTATAGAATTATTAAAGGAAAATGGTATAAAGGAAGGCCAGCAGATAGCAGACTTAGGCTGTGGTACAGGAACTGTTACGCAGATACTTGATAATGCAGGTTATGAATGTATAGGAATTGATAACGCACCGGATATGCTTACAATTGCATCAGAAAAGATGTATGAGAGCGGGCAGCAGATTATATACAGCCTTCAGGATATGAGGGATTTTGAATTCCCATATGAGATGGATGCGATGATAAGTATTTGTGATTCCATGAATTATATCACATGTACTGATGACTTAAAAAATGTATTTGAATGTGTTAATAATAATCTTAAAAGTGGTGGGGTCTTTATATTTGATTTAAAGACAATACATTTTTTCAGGGATATATTAGCAGATAATACATATGCAGAAAACAGGGATGAATCAGCCTTCGTATGGGATAATATTTACCATGAGGATAACAGGAACAATGAATACGACCTTGCTGTATTTATACAGAATGAAGAGGGGACATTTGACAGATATGAGGAAAGCCATTTCCAGCATGGATTTACATGTGAAGAGGTAGAACAGGCAGCTCTGGCTGCAGGACTTAAGGTGAGAGCCGTATATGATGCATTTACACATAATAAACCGGATATGGATAGTGAGAGGATGTATTATATTATAGAAAAATAAGAATATGACGTATTTGATATTTGAATTTATTATATAATAATCAGTTATAAAAGAATATGTAGAAAGATTTAACAGGCTGGGATATTTGAATATTTTTATAAAAATCAATGCCAGTATGTTTATAGATAATAATGATTTAAAAATAATAAAAAATATATAGAATTGATATAGTTGAATTATATGATTAAACAATTA
>ERZ780148.1421-NODE-1421-length-16218-cov-4.194828_pt1 | contig 16218 bp, 17 predicted proteins | sample MGYA00510984_ERZ780148 | MGnify/ENA primary metagenome ERZ780148 (study PRJEB29588, sample SAMEA2160902) | human gut metagenome | biome: human gut; feature: human-associated habitat; material: faeces | place: Denmark | collected 2008/2010 ...
TAACATTTTTGTGCTATAGTGTGCTAAAAATAGTATTATATTACCAGGTTATGTTATATTATAATTACTATTAACGTATCGATGTGAACAATGATGAATATTTATAAATGAACTGGCTGTTTGTGTTGCAGGTGCCACAAATCAGCTTTTAGCGCATAGTCAAATCTGACATTTGACCAGCGGTTTTCCAGTATTAGAAAAAGCCTGCGGAATGGGGATTAAGATGGTTAGATTTGCAATATGTGATGATGAAGCCTCATATTTGAATTATATGACTAATATTTTTAAGGAGTCTTATAAAAGATGCAGTGATGGCAAAGATGAGGTGGAATGTATATTATATGAATCTGGTGATGAGCTGCTGAAAAATTATATCAATGATAAAATAGATGTTGTATTTATGGATATAGAGTGTGGTGACAGGTTAGGCTTTGATATTGCAAAGGAGCTTGTTAAGATTACAAAAAATCCTGGAATAGTATATATGACTAATTATACAAGCTATATTACGCAGGCATTTGTATGCAGACCTCTTGGATTTATATCCAAAAAAAATATAAGCCGTGATATTGATTATACAATGGCAAATGTAGCTGAATATATTGAAGAGATTAAACGTGTAATAATATTCCATGATGGAACAAAAGAACTTGTGGTTAATGTTAATAAGATTAAAGCTGTCAATGTATTTAATCACAGGCTTGATATAAGCCTTACAGACAGAAATATAAACATAGCAGGACAGTTATCTGACTGTGAAAAAGCACTTCTTGATTATGGTTTTATAAAGATATCAAGGGGAACTATTATAAATGCAAAATATATAACAAGCATAGTGCGTTGTGATGTATATATGGAGGAAGATAAGTATAGAATAAGCCGTGACCGTGTAAAGGATGTATATGCAGCTTGGTCACTTGCGGATATGGTATGATGGGGGTGACTGATGGCATTAGAAATATTTGATCTGGCAGTTAATATTTTTCAGAGTATCTTTGTGTCATATTATCTTGTTGAGTGTCTTGGAGTAAAAAATAAAAATATTAATAAGATTATAACATATATGACAGGATTTATGGTTACATTGGTATATCTTGAAATAATACGATATAAAACGGATTTTGAAAGCTTTGGAATATTTATTTATCTGTTTATATCTATGATGTTTAGCATTGTAATGCTTGGAGGAACAATAGCAGAAAAGGCATTTTATAATATACTGCTTCTTGGAATTATTGTATTTTCAGCAGTTATGGGAACAGGTGTTATAGGACTTATTGCAAGAAAAGATAATATGATTATAGTTTCAGATACAGGTATTTATTATGTTATGGCATGTATGACAGCACAGGTGTGCCTTGTATTATTTGCCATATATATAATAAAGATAAAGAAAAAGTTTGCAAAAATACAGGATACAAGATATATGCTGGTAGCATCTGTAATTCCATTGATATCAGTAGCTGTCTGCTGTTTTATTCTATATAATGATTACCAGAATTATAATATCAGGATGATGTTTACACTGCTTGCCATGCTTGGGATAATTATTCTTAATATAATAAGCTTTATACTGATGATATTTGAACATAAAGTATATAATGAAAAGATAAGAAGTGAAGTTCTTATAGAGGCGTACAGACAGAAGGAGTACGATGTTGAACAGATAAAGCAGTTAAAAAATGAGACTGATAAGACCAGACATGAAGTGCAAAAGATAATGCTGCTTTTAGATGAACTTATAAGCGACAAAAAGTATGATAAAGCGGCAGTATTTCTTGATGAATTTATAAAAGATAAAAATCTTAAGCAGGAACAGATGGTATATACTGATAATATAATATTGAATTATCTTCTTAACAGAAAGCTTGAACAGTGCCTTACATCGGGTATTAATATGCATTGCTTTGTAAGTGGTGTAATAGATGGAATAAAGGATGTTGATTTATATGTCCTGGTAGGCAATCTTCTTGATAATGCAATAGAGGCAGCAATAAAAACAGATGAAAAAAGAGCAGAGATACGAATATATGCTGATGAAAAATCAATAAGATTAGAAATTGGTAATTCAACTGATAATGATGTGTTTAAGAATAATCCGTTATTTAAGACGACTAAAGCAGATGGCAGCATGCATGGTTATGGTATAAATAATATTATGGATACCGTAAAAAAATATGATGGAATTATAAAATATAAGATGAAATTAAAAAATGTTATGGTATGTAATGTTGTTATTGCAAAAAAGTCAGATGGATTTAATGAAAAAAAGAACAGGATATAGTGGAAAATTGTTAAAAAATTAACGAAAATGTGGCAAAAACAGCCATTTTTTTACAATTCACGCAGAAACTCAACAGTTCACGCAAAGTGTATTGAATAATTAAAAAAAGCGGTTATACTTATAGCTAAGTGATGATTACGAGGGGGGACAACGTATGGTTCATACATTAGCTGAGGGTATAACTGCTTTTTTATTAAAAAGGACACAGCCAAAAGAAGAAAGCGAAATATACACATATGGAATTGAGCTTATAATATCAGGACTTTTGGGAGCAGTACTTGTGATATTAACAGGTTGTATAATAAATATGCCATTATATAGCATTATATATCTTGCAGTGATTATTCCTGTAAGAATGTACACCGGAGGGTATCATGCCGATTCGAGAATTATATGTAATATCGTATTTGTCGGATCATTTATATGCACGATATGTTTTACACAGTTTTGCTTAAATAATTATTTATCGGAATTGATATGGTTATTGGATGTTATGGCACTTCTTATTATTTGCAGGTTTGCACCGTTGGAGAATCATAATAAATCACTTACAGAGGAAGAAAAGTGCAGATATAAGACAATAAGTATAGTTACATATATAGCAATAATGTCTGTATCAATATGTCTGGATATAACAGGCAGAATCTTATGTGTGGGGAATCAGAACATTTATAGTAAGATGAGCCTTTATATTAATAGTATTCAGATTCTTATAGCAGTTTTACTGCTGGTGGGGATTGGAAAGGAGAGATTATCACATGAAAAAGGTATATGAAGCGATTGCAGCAGTGGCAGCAAAGACAGCTAAGGCAGCTGGTAATTCAGCATCATTTTTTGGTGTATATCAGCCTGTAGAGCCACAGTCTTTAAAAAAGACATCTAAGAAGGATAAATAATTAATTGATATTATATTATAATCAGGAATAATTATTTATCATGTATGAATAGGGGACCAGTCGGAAATGTATTTAAGGAAGTTATCTGTTTGTGGGGATGAAGACAGATAGCTTCCTTATTTCTTTTTAATGGAAACTAAAACTAAAGATTAGTAAAAATAAATTGTCTTTTTTGACAAAATTTTACTGTATTTGATACATAATTTCAAGAAATTGTATTTAATCAAATACTCTTGAAAAGTCACTTGATTTTAATAGATATAGATGTTATTATGGTCATTGTAAAGAAATTGTTACATAATTGTCAAAGTGTTATAGACGATTTTGCATGATTTTTTTTTGAGGACATTATGTATACAATGTACAAATAGTAATACAATATATTATATAGGAGGAAGTTACAGATGTTACAGAAGGAACAGTGGAACGGTTTCAAGGGCAGACTTTGGAAAGAAGAAATCAATGTAAGAGATTTCGTTCAGAACAACTATAAGCCATATGATGGCAATGAAAGTTTCTTAGAGGGCCCAACAGAAGCAACTAACAAGCTTTGGGGCAGACTTCAGGAATTACAGAAAGAAGAAAGAGCTAAGGGCGGCGTTCTTGATATGGAAACAGAAGTTGTTGCCGGTCTTACAGCATATGGTCCTGGATATATAGATGAATCAATGAAAGATCTTGAACAGGTTGTAGGTCTTCAGACAGATAAGCCTTTAAAGAGAGCTTTTATGCCTTATGGTGGTATTAAGATGGCAGAAGAATCTTGCAAGAACTATGGTTATGAGCCAAGTCCTGAATTACACAAGATCTTTACAGAATATCATAAGACACATAATCAGGGTGTTTTCGATGCTTACACACCAGAGATAAGAAAGGCTCGTCACAGCCACATCATCACAGGTCTTCCAGATACTTATGGTCGTGGACGTATCGTAGGTGACTACAGAAGAGTTGCTCTTTATGGTATTGATTTCCTTATGGAAGAAAAGAAGAAGGATCACGCTAACTGTGGTTGTGGAACAATGACAGATGACGTTATCCGTTTAAGAGAAGAGATATCAGACCAGTATAAGGCTTTAGCAGGAATGAAGAAGATGGCTGAAAGCTATGGTTATGATATTTCACAGCCAGCTAAGGATGCTAAGGAAGCTGTTCAGTGGTTATACTTTGGTTATCTTGCTGCTATTAAGACTCAGAACGGTGCTGCTATGTCTGTAGGTCGTGTATCTACATTCCTTGATATTTATATCGAAAGAGATCTTGAAGCTGGAAAGATTACAGAAAAAGAAGCTCAGGAATTAATCGATCATTTCGTTATGAAGTGTAGAATGGTTAAGTTCGCAAGAATTACATCATACAACGAATTATTCTCAGGTGATCCTACATGGGCTACACTTGAAGTTGGTGGTACAGGTATCGATGGACGTTCAATGGTTACAAAGAATGACTACAGATTCCTTCATACTCTTGAGAACATGGGACCTTCACCAGAACCAAACCTTACAGTATTATATTCATCAAGACTTCCTGAGAACTTCAAGAAGTATGCTGCTCATATCTCAGTTACAACATCTTCTATCCAGTATGAGAATGATGATGTTATGAAGGTAACATGGGGAGATGATTATTCAATCTGCTGTTGTGTATCTGCTACACAGACAGGTAAGGAAATGCAGTTCTTCGGAGCTAGAGCTAACCTTGCTAAGTGTTTACTTTACGCTATCAATGGTGGTGTGGATGAAAAAGATGGTAAGCAGGTTGGACCAGCTTACAAGCCTATTACATCAGAATATCTTGATTATGATGAAGTTATTGAAAAGTTCGATGTTATGATGGATTGGTTAGCAGACCTTTATGTTAATACACTTAACCTTATCCAGTATATGCATGATAAGTACTACTATGAAGCAGCAGAGATGGCTCTTATTGATACAGATGTTAAGAGAACATTTGCTACAGGTATTGCTGGTTTCTCTCATGTAGTAGATTCACTTTCAGCTATTAAGTATGCTAAGGTTAAGACAGTACGTGATGAAGAAAAGGGTATTGTTGTTGATTACCAGATTGAAGGAGAATTCCCTAAGTATGGTAACGATGATGATAAGGCAGATGATATAGCTGTATGGCTTCTTAGAACATTCCTTGAGAAGATTAAGAAGAGACATACTTACAGAAATTCAGAGCCTACAACATCTATCCTTACAATTACATCTAACGTAGTTTATGGTAAGTATACAGGTACAATGCCTGACGGACGTAAGGCTGGTACACCATTATCACCAGGAGCTAACCCAAGCTATGGTGCTGAACAGAATGGTCTTTTAGCTTCACTTAACTCACTTACAAAGCTTCCATATGAGTGGGCATTAGATGGTATTTCTAATACACAGACAATGAATCCGGATGCTTTAGGTCATAATGAAGAAGAAAGAGTTGCTAACCTTGTAAACGTTATGGATGGATACTTCGATCAGGGTGCTCATCACCTTAACGTAAATGTATTCGGTAAGGATAAGTTACTTGATGCTATGGCTCATCCAGAAAAGCCAGAGTATGCTAACTTCACAATCCGTGTATCTGGTTACGCTGTTAAGTTTATCGACCTTACTAAGGAACAGCAGATGGATGTTATTTCTAGAACATTCCACGACAGAATGTAATCTGGGATTATAGTAAGTTTTAAAAATTAGCCAAAAGCCTTGAAAATACAGTGTTTAAGCATATTTAAGCCAATTTCAAGGTTTTTGGCTTAAATTATTTATGTGTTATAATTTATCACAAATTATCATAACTTGATAAAATAAGTGTGTAAAAAGTGTGTAGTAAAGTGTGTACTACTCAATTTAACAAAAAAGGGAATAAATATATGAAAAACAATAGAATAAACGACTGTAAAAAATAGGGTATATGTCTAAAATTGACATATACCCTATAATTGTATAAATTTAAAACATACATATATATTGGCTTTTATCATTATTATAGATATTTTCAAGGTCTACAAGATTTACTGTTTTAGATTTATCATCTGATTCGGTGAGAAGAGAAGTAGGGTCTTTAGTGAAAGTAACCGTTCCATCGACGGGATTCTTATCAGCTTCTTCTTGAGCTTTCTTAATCGCTTCTCGTACTGATTCGACAGTTGCATTTTCGTCAATATAAGGTAAAATATCTAATTCTGTTGCTTTCTTAATTTTATCAACTGGTAATTGACTCTTAATTTTGTTAGCAGCATCTTCGGATACACCCTTATCTTCTAAAGCAGATGTAAATTTATTACCAATATTTTCTTTGGTATTATATTCATCAAACATTTTATATAGGTCTAAGAGTCTTTTAACCAAATCCTCTTTTCCTTTTATTATTTTTCCATTTGAATCATATAAAGCATCGTCTTCTCCAATTAATGCTTCGATGTAAGCAGAAGCAGAATCTTCAACTGTTTTAATATAAGCTTTTTTACTTTCTATATTTTTTTCATTGTTTTTCCATTCCGAATCGTCTTGGAATTGAGATGCGTCATTATTGTATTTATCTTCAATCTGTTTTCTTTTCTGATATAATTCTTCAAGTTCTTGATTGTTTTGTTTTGCTTGTTCTATATCCCATGTGGCAACATCAAGTCTGTCGCCTTTGTCATATACATAAGGATTTTCCGCATATTGTAAAGCTGTGTCATTATCACCTACAAGAAAATGTCCATTGTATTCTTCTGATTTTTTGTTTATTGCATTCTCGGCGTCATCGGCTGCTTTCTTACCTTTTCGTTGAGCAATGGCTTCTTGTATTCTCAATTCTCTTTCTAGTTCATCATTAGTTGTTTTTAATTTTTCAAGTTCGTTATTCTCAACAATAGTAAGACTGTCCTTGTTTTGTAACTCTTCAATTCTATCTTTTGTAGTTTTAAGTTGTTCATTTAACGAATTTATCTCTGATATCGACTGCTCATAATCTTCTTTAGACTTTTGAGCTTTCTCTTGTAGATTTTCAAGAGTATCACCAAACTTGGTATATAACGCTATACCTGTTCCAACCAAAGCTATAGTAGTAAGAATAGGATGGGATAAAACTAAAGTCTTTAATGACGTTCCCAACCCTTTTAAAGCAAGCAAGAATTTTTCTGTCGCAGTGGTAGCAGTACCCTCAGCCGCAGCCATAGCATTAGTAGCAGTAGTATTAGCAAGTTCAGCAGTAGTAGTTTCAAGAATATTGCCTGTAAGACGTTTTTTGCTTAATATAGCTTTAATCTGCGTTTCATTAAGAGTTGACTCTGAAATTGAAGCTTTAATAGCTTCAACAGAATAATCTTTAAGAGATTCGGCTAATTTATTGGCAATTACCGCTTCATCACCAAGTCCTTTACCTAATCCTGTATTTGATAAAGATTGTAATGTATTAATTATTGTTTTTGTTACATCTAAAGACTCTCCAACAGTTTTAAGTTGCTAATCAACAATGAATATAGTACAATATTTATAATAAATTTAATAATCGGAGGATTAGAATATGACTTCTCAAGATTTAATGAATAAATTTTCAGATGACATAATCACTAGAAGTGAATTTTATAAAGAATTTAGTAAAGTTGGTGAAACAAAAAATAAGTTAAAATGTATCGAATTATTAATGGAACATTATAATTGTGAATTTGATGAAGCGAGAGAAGTAATGGATTTTGTATTAGACGGTAAACCTCTTCCTAATCCCGACCTAACTCCACAGCAAATCGCCGCTGCCAATGCACAAGCCCAAGAATTATTAAACAAGCCTAAGTGTCCAACCTGCGGAAGTACAAATGTAGAGAAAATCTAATTTGGGAAGAAAGCACTAGGTGGAGCATTATTTGGATTACTTAGTTCTGATGTAAGAAAGAGTATGCATTGTAAAAATTGTGGATATAAGTGGTAAAGGAGTATAATATGGAATCAAATGATAATAAAAATAAAACACAAGAATTATCTACGGGAACTAAAATAACATTAGCAGCTATTGAGGCACTAATCAGTTCTGCAAAAAATAAAGCAAGTATGGTTGATATAGCAGAACTTCAAAAAAATTCAACAGCTGAAGTAGTCGCCGCCAATCTTTATAAAGAAATAATTGATTATCAAAACAAACTAGCAGAAACAGAAGATGTTGCTATATGCGTTGTTTCATTTGACTCAAAGACTACTATTGTTGTTGATTCCATCGGTTACATTGGTTACAATTTAATTCGTTTTGTAGGTAAGGACAATTTTGACAAGCCATTGGAACTTGTCCAACATGTTTCACAATTGAATTTCTTTTTAATGCCCGTACAGAAACCTGAGTCAGAAGCTCCGAAACGGAAGATAGGCTTTGCGTGTTAATTTGGGGAATAACCTTGGTTAAATCATACGTTATTAGTCACCTCGAATCTATAAAGTAGCAATGTTTAGTATCTTTTCACAAAAGGTTAAGAAGCAGTGGCATTGTAACAATTGTTGGAGTGATTTTTAGATAGGATTCAGATGATAGAAGAGTGGCGAGAATATGAAAAAAGAGCAGGTGTGTACATTTGCTCTTTTATTTAATTATAATATAAAAAGCACCTGCGTTGACAGATGCTTTTTAATCTCAATGCGTTTGGATTTACACTTTCGATACCCTTTACGCTATTATACTATATGTAAATCAAATAAAAATTATACATCAAATGCACTTAGACTTACATCATAAAGAATGCTCTCAATGCTGTGGTATACAAAAATAACAGTTGGTTTTATACCCATATAGTAAAGCTACCCTTCTGTTGAGATTATGCTATCATACTTCTCTTTGATTGTCAACATTTTTTTGTCACTATTTTTAACAGAAACAACAATTAATTTTTTGGAATCTATAATTTTAACAGCGAATTTCCTTCTGTTAAATATCTTATTAAAAAAATCTTGTATATCTATCATTGCCATAGATTTTACATAATCCATTGAAAAAGATATTTTTGTAACATTATCTTCTGTAAAATCAAACGCAAATATAGAATTATTAAAATCAAAATCTATAAATGTCTTTTTAATATTATCTTCCAAAACGTCACGCTCTTTTAAATAGTTCAAATAAAACGAATAGGATTGATTAAAAGATGTTTCAATATATGCCAAAGCTTTCTTTAACACTTTCTCAACATCTTCTTTGCTCGGCACAAGTAAGCTTTTCTTTTCAATGTCAATCCATCTTTTAGTAATGTCTGAATCGTTAATAATTTTAATCCTATCAATTCTTGCAATAGAATCGGTTGATTCAACTCTGCAACACATCTTTTTCTTTAACTTCTTCCATCTGTTCGGTTCGTATGAAGTAAATGGTATTACAATGTACATTTTAGGCTCTTTTTTAGTCTGAACTATCATCGTTGGATGTTCACCATCAAATTCTGCATATGTTTCGCCATGAAGATCAATATCATATAATCCACAATAAACATATTTGACCATTTCTAATTCTCCTCCTGTATCTTTTTTTGGTAATTTGTACCAAATATTATACGACAGAATACTACATATTTCTATCAGAACATACATTCTTATAGATTTATTATTTTATATATGATATAATTCTCTCAAATGTGAAAAATAATTCACAAAAACACCATATTACAATTAATGATGTGAAAAATAATTCACAGGATAGAGGGGGATATTTATGTATAATAACATATCAGAAATAGTCAAAAATATATGTAAGGAGTAGGACTTTTTTAAATTCGTCATATTTGTCTTTATCTTTAAAACCATTAAATTTAGTTAAATCAATATCAACAGAATAATTTCCATATTCATCCATCATTCTATCAATATTTGTTTTATATCCAGCAAAGAAATTTGAAGTATTACTCCAAAATCCATTATCATTAAAATCGGCTTTGGTCTTTTTCCATTGAGCAGATGAAAGTTTTTCCCATGCGCTAGTTTCATTTTGAATAGCACCAGTAATAGCTTCAACCGTTTCCTTTTCAGAACCATACTTTTCAATCATTTGATCCTGAATACTCATAAGCTGAATTCTTGCATTTTTCACCTCATCAATAGAAGAACCACTGTCATTAATGGTTGTATAGAGGTTTTCAATTTGTTCTTTATAGTCTTTTAATTCGGATTTTGTAGAAGAAAAAGATGCACCTAATGTTTGTGCTTTATTGGCAACTTCTTCAGATGTTTGTGACATTTTATATAATCCAGAAAGAACCTCGCTTGCAACCCACGTAGCAATCATATTTCCTGCAAGAGCAAGACCTTTCATTGCGACATTGGCTGCTTTTGCACCTAAAGTCTGTTGCTTCAAAGCATTGTTATGAGCGATAACAGAGGCACGAGCCTTTTGGTTGGCTGCGACTAAATCTTCGCCTGTAAGCTTGGATAAATCATCGGTACTTTTAATAACATCAATAATGTACTCTTCTCCGTTATCAAGTGTATTGAAATAATCCTGCCAAGCCTTATCTCCATTTTTGGTACTAAAATTAAAAATTTCTTCAACTTTTTCTTTAGCAGAATCCAAATCAAGTTCTTCAATATAAGAATCAATATTGTCTTTTGAAACAATTTCTCCAAGAGAATTTTTTATCCAATCTTTAGAGAATAAATTCTCCTTCAAAGCATCCCAGAAACTTATATTTTTGTCAAAACTATCAATATCATTCAAATATGTTTTAAAAACATTATTAATTATAGTGCCAAGATCATTGAATGATTTTCCAAAAATTCCAATTTTAGCAGTCCATTTATCAATATCATTATTTTGAAATGTTTTGAATATCGTACTATTTATTTTATGGTTGTTTGAATACCATTTTCTTGTTAAAATGAACTTATATAGAATTTTAGAAGGAGTTGATTAAAATGTTATGTTACTGTAAAAAATGCGGAAGAATAGTGCAACGTTTATCGAAACATTTGGATAAACCATGTGATTATTGTAATAGTAATTTATTTTTAGTACCAAACGAATTTCTTGATGATAGTAAAATATTAATTAATAAAAACCTTAAAGACCAATTCATCAATGATTATATAAAATCTTCATCAGAATTTGACCAATATTTATTTGAACATAGAGAAGAAGATATGTTTAATAAAAGGATGTCAGACAGGGCAAAGTTAGCACACGGAGCTTCTATATTAGAAGAACAAAGCAGAGTGCCAAAATGTCCTACCTGCGGTTCGACAAATATCCGTAAGATAGGTGGAGTAGAACGTGGGGCATCAATATGGGCTTTCGGCATCTTTAGTAAAAAGATCAATAAGACTTTCAAGTGTAATAATTGCGGTTATACTTGGTAAACGTATGTTTCTCTGTAGTCATATGGAATATTATGGTATATAATTATCCATATAATGTGAAACGGGAGAGCACTATGGACACAAAAGAAATTAAACTCGCCGATGGCAAAATCTTAACACCTGTTAAGCCATTGTTATCAGATGAGCAAATGCAAAAGGCTTCTGAGACGATAAATTCACCAGAATATCAGAATTATGTAGCCAGCCAAATAAAGGAACAGACATATAAAAATCTAAAACAAAATAATATTCCAGATTTTGAAAATCCAGTAGTAACAGAACTAAAAACTACCAACAGTAAGATTGATGAATTATCTGAACAGTTGGACTATTCAAATATACAACTTAAACAAGCAAATGATAAAATATCTTCTCAAAATTTATATATAAAAGAACTGAAGTCTGATTTAAGAGAAGAAACTGAGAAAAGAGTAGTTGCCGAGAATAAGTTGGATAGTAAAGATTGGAAAACTGCACTTATTTCGTTTGGGTTTGCCTTACTTGTTTTGATAATAGAACATTGGAAAGACATTTTAACTTTTATACAATTCCTAATACACGCAAAATAGTAATCCCAACATAATATCCTAAGATAGTTCCTATACCTTGAAAAAATATTTGTCGTTTTGTCTCTTTAGACATATTGACTCCTTTCTTTGAAATAAATATTGCGACTTAACTAACACTTCTAAAATAGGTCAACTTGAATAAGAAGTCGGAAGAGAATGTTACAATCCAAATTCATATGATGGATATACAGGAATCGAAGGTCTTGGATATAGATATCCTGTAAAAGTATACCAAAATGAAAATATGAGAACATATCGTGGTTCAATTACATCTATTTCTCCATCGGAAGTTCATACTATGAAATATGTATTCGGATCTAATCATTTATTTATCGGTAAAGGAATATATAATATTCTCAATGAACTTGAAAAGAGGTATGGATTAGATTTTAATAAAATGGAAGAAGAGTTGGGTAAATCAGAGTAAATGGGAGAACACTATGCTAACTATTCATCACATTCCAACCCATCATACACACCTTTACCAAGAAGTCGTTCCTCAACAATTTTAAGAATGTTTCGATATTCCTGTTGAGTACATTTTTCAGACAACAAACGTTTTGTAATATGATCGGCAATATAAGATTCTTTCTCATGTTGAATCATTTGTTGTTTAATAGTATTTAACATATTATATAAAGTTTTATATTAAATATTGAAATCATATATAATAAATAACCATATGTCATAATCGTACAAATACAGTATTTGTACGGTTTTATGGTTTATAATTTATAATGCATTATACTTTAAGTTAATAAAACACCATACAACTTCGTTAAACCGTGATTTAGCGAAGTTGTATGTGTCTGAATTAATGATTAGAATATTCTTATATTTGGCATTATTATATACCATCTTAATGCTTCTGCTTTTTCTTGGTTTTTGGCTTATAGTCTTTCATATCAGGAATTGCTCCGCCTGCTACTGCCCATAAATACAGGCTTGCTACACTGCAATATGGACTGAAACGCCGCCTATATTTTTCAAATAGTTTACGATCAATATTACGATGATGATAGACCATTCGTAATCCGCGCAAAATAGCAAGATCATCGAAACTAAAAATATCTGGCCGCTGCATACAAAATAGTAAAATCATCTCTGCTGTCCAGACTCCAATACCTTTAAGACTACTCAATTCTTTTATAGCCTCTTCATCTGACATTTTATAGACTGCTTCCAGATTGAATGTATTATTTTGAACTTTTCTGGAAAAATCTATAATATATTCTGCTTTTTTAAAGGTTATACCATAAGACTGCAATTTTGAAATATCAACCGACAAAATTGTTTCTGCATTTATTTTACCTAAGTCATTTTTCATTCTCTGCCATATAGTTGCCTGTGCCTTTGTAGATATCTGTTGTCCAATTATATGGTGAACAACTGAAGAAAATAAGTCAGTATCTGTTTCTCTTTTAATTAAACCAATTTTTTCAATTACTTCTGCTATTTTTTTATCCTTATTTTTTAAATATGTAATTTCATCATCGCCATATTCAAAATACATATTCTGCCTCCAATCAATTACCAATTGTTTTATCAATTTCTGATTATATCGTATTTTTAGTTATATAAAAAAATGGACCTATGTGTTACCATAGATCCATTGGGGGAATTGTTATAAACAGTTAGTTACGTTGACATAACTATGTGCTTGTTTACAAAAATTATTATATCATAAATATCTATCTTGAAAAGTACTATTTTTCATCTAGTACCCTTAAATATCTCAATGCATATTTTTAGAACGAATTTCAATAATATTATAATCAGCCGCATCAGAAAGTAAAGAAGAATTAACGATTCTTCGGTATCTTGGCATCCATTTAGTGGTTATGCCGGTATAATCGGCTACTGCTTCTTCGCTGGCACCACCTTTTAACATATATTGGATTGCTGCATGACGCATTGACTGCATAGTAAAATGTTTTTGTATTTTTTTATTTTCTATTCCTCTTTTGATATATTTATTTAAAATTCTTTCTGCATCTCTTACTTTAAGGCGTGTTTTACGTTTATTATAAAATAATGCTCCTTCATATATTGCATTTGTACTTATATAAGAATCTATTAAATCACTTATATCATCAGGAAGCTTTATAATCCGTGTAACTCCTTTTTTAGATGGAAAGTTAATACAGAAATTATTATTTATATCAAGCATAATATATTCTACATTAAGACTGCTTATCTCACTGCTTGTAAGTCCACATTTTATTATAAGTGAAAATATTATAAATGCCATATCATTGTTATCATTTTTAGCCTGTTCAAGAATGTAATTTAATTCATTAACTGTCGGAAGCATCTCTTCTTTTATCGTTTTATCAATGTCAGGAAGTGAAATATCATTAAAATAGTTAAAATATTCATAACCTTTTTCATTCATTATAAATCTGATATATTCGCAAATTGTTCTCATTACCGATATTCTCATCTGAGCAGTCATATACGAAAGTCTTCCTGATTCTAGTTTTTCTTTTATATAATCTGTATATTTTGAAACAGCTTCTCTATTTATTTTTAAAGGATCTCTTCCTGTAAGCTTAGAAAAATTCTTTATAACAGCAAAATACTCTTTTTGTGTCCTGCCAGATAATTTTGTTCTGAAAAATATCCATATTGTATTAATAAATTCATCGCTGAGATAATTCTCGCTTTTTATATTATTTTCTGAATCCATACAATCTCCTGCTATTTTTAAATTGGTATTTTAATTATTACATATGTTATTTTACTATAATTGACCACATATGTCTATATGTTTACAATCATATTCCCCCTCACCACATACTTTAAAATAAACAAAAATAATTAAGAAACGTATTTTAATTTACACATTTTCAATTTTCTATAAATTATTAATACTATAACAATCAAAAATAACCAAAGAGCATAACCATACAATAAAAACAGATTTTTGATTTGTTCTAATAATTTTTTTATGATATTTGCATTTACTGACATAATTAATTATAATTATACATAGGCATTTACTGCCTATACCTATATTTAATTTAAAGAATTGGAGAATACAATGGAACAATATTCAAGACAGTTCATCGAAGAACTTTCAAAAAATATAGACCCTGCTATCATTGATTTCTTTTATAAAAAACATGATATTTTCAAGTTTCCCTGTAATACTATAGCAGAGCTTATCGATATTACTCTTATGGAATATCTGGATGGTAAAACAAGCCGTGAAGATTTATTACCTATTATTGGTAAGATTAAAAAATCAAGACTTCAAAAAAGAGCAAGATGGTATAAATCATATATAAATGATATTAATACAATCAGCATTGAAGATGCTAAACATCCACTTGCTCCCATTATTAATATGGCGCGTTCTATGCCGGTTGATCAATACGTTAATATATTTGGAGATAAAGACATACCTCAAATTATTGAAGAATACAAACAAAAAGCCACTGAATGGAAAAATGATTCCAACAGTTTACTGATATCATTTCCAGGAATTTCTACATATACTAACAACTCAGTATTTAATTCCTTAAAAAATGATTTAATTATTAATTCATGGAAATACATTGAACGTGAACTTGCCGGCAACATTGATTCTTATTTAAGGATGTTCCCTGAAGAATTACTAGAAAAACCATTATTTAGTCCTTCTTCTTTTACATTAATGATGGAAACAGCATCTAATAATCTTCTTAAGGAAATAATTACTGATGAGAATGGTCAGGAGCTTTTGGAAGTTACCGTTAATAATGGAAAACTTACCCCTCCTAAATCTATGGATTCTAATGATTTAAAACTTGTTAATGCATTTATATCTAATATTAATATGCAGGAATTTTCAAGAGAAAAATCTGTTGTCGTTGACCTTAATACTCTTGGTAAAGAAATTGTAGATTATCATGTCGGAAAAAATGTACTTAATAAAATTTCCAACTCCTGCCGCAAGCTTGTGGAATATAATTTCTCATACGAAGAAGAAGGAAGCAAAATGTATTTTAACCTTTTTGATAACATTGCAATTAAAGAAGATGCCGAGAGACCTTATGCAATTGCCCAGTTTGGTGAGATATTAAGTAATGCTATTATACAAAAGAAGCTCATATCCATTACTTCTGCTTCTTATGATGTTTTACAAAATAATCTTTCCAAAATTATCTGCTATGCTATGAAAC
>ERZ780148.1426-NODE-1426-length-16164-cov-4.115774_pt1 | contig 16164 bp, 6 predicted proteins | sample MGYA00510984_ERZ780148 | MGnify/ENA primary metagenome ERZ780148 (study PRJEB29588, sample SAMEA2160902) | human gut metagenome | biome: human gut; feature: human-associated habitat; material: faeces | place: Denmark | collected 2008/2010 ...
CATTACATGAAGCGAACCACTGGCTGAATACAGCCAAAGGCGTTTACCGTCCTTTTCCCACTTTTTTGCAAGTCGTTTCAAAGAGTCAATTAACTTATCTTCTTCGGGAGTACATTCTATCCCAGCTTCTGTTTGATATTTGCTCATATCTATATTTGATTTGAATTATTTTTTCCGTTGAATTTTCTTTGCCATCTGTCGCAACTGTCTGGCCTTATCTAGCGAACGTATGCCTCTACAATTGTCTTCAATTATTAAGGCCGCTTCTTTTAACAGTCTGAGCAATCGTACTGTATCTGTCTTACATATTTCCATTATTCGCTTGCTATAATAATTACCACCTTGTTCTTGACATCAAACCTGTAAACAGGTAATGGTACGGATGTTCGGACATATTCCTTATTTTCAGATTTCATATAATATCGGGAAAATTCCACAGAAGCCTCTTCTCTGTTCACCGCTATTATCGAGATATAGTTATCTTCGTCTATTTTAAAGCGATAATAATCCATGCCTGCTTGTTTTATAATATCATTGGCCTCCCTGTACCTAGATATGCTCAACCGGCTGAATGGGAGCGAATGAAGTGATATCATCTGATCAATAGCTAACTTTGTACTGTCATACAGGTTTATCCCGTCTTCAGGTATTGTATAAATCTGCAAATTCAAGCTGTCGGCCTGTTTATCCGCACCTATAAGAAGATTATTAATCCAACGACTGATATTGACGCCTTTTGCTTTCTGCCTCTCTATCATCTGCGCCACATCCGGAGTCGGTCTAAAATTGATTATTTCTGCCATATATTAAATGTATTACGATTATTACATAACACAAATTAATATGACAACTGTAATACAATGGTTATCCAATTTCCAAAATATACACCAATATTGTCAGTCTTCATGCCCTTCCTCTCCTTCTTCATCGGCAGTCGGATCAGGCAAGTTTCTGTACCTTGCATTGAGCTGGGCTATCTTCTGCTCCGCTGAAAGATCTCGTTTTGCGTTTTCTTTAAAGTCTACGGACGAAAGAGACGGCATGGCATATTTGATAATTCGGGAAACAGCAAGCACTTTATCACTAGGATCATCAATAGCCTCTATTATCTCTCCCATACTCTCAATAAACGGAGCCAGTTGCTCCATAAGCTTGTTTCGATAATGACGGACAGTCCTATATCCTTTTTTAACTCCCCCCACCTTTGGATGTCCTATTGTAAATTTACCATTTTCATCATGAAGAGGCTTTGTGTTTTCCTTAGTGCAAAGATGCAATAATTCCGGACGGGCAAACATGGTAATCCCATTGTCAAGTTCCACGCATATATTATCGTCCGACTCAACTTTGACAACCGTGCCTTTCCATGAGGTTCCATCAAGAGCCACCTTGTCCCCTTCCTTATACAATATACTTCCGTCTTGCATTATATCAACATGATACAAATGTAACTGATTACTTTTGATATTAAATAATAAAGTGCAATTTACGATTTATGGGACTTTTATCCAGTGTTCTAGGCGGCAATAAAGCCTATAAGGAATCAATCAAAGATCTTCAAAAGGCGAAGGATCTTGAAATGAACTATTATCAGGAACAGGCTTACGCTGATCCTCTTCAGGACAGTGCGAATCAGGCGGCTCTGCGTCAAGCCAGAGAACTGCTGATGGCAAACAACAAACGGACAGCAGGAAGCGCCGCTGTAACAGGTGCTACAGATGAGAGCGTTGCCTTGCAGAAGCAGGGAGCCAACCAGTCACTTGAAAATATTACGGCCGGAATAGCCTCAACCGCCACTGCCAAAAAAGATCAGGCCATGAAAAATTATCTGGATGCAAACCGATCATATACGGAGGCTATCAATAATGTGAAACAACAACAGGCCCAACAGGAATCATCGGCATTAGGAGGTCTTCTCAATACAGGTATAACGGCTGCGGCCACTGTTTTCGGTGGCCCCATAGGCGGTGCTGTAGCCAGTCAAATCACTAAAAAGGAATAGCAGGTATGGCAGTTACGGACAGATATACCAATTATCAAAAAAGAAAAGAAGCTGCCGGCATTGTCAATCCGGAGGAAGAGCGGCAGATCCATGATGAGTCTGTGGCGAGACAAGCTGAGGAAAACGCACGGGAACAGTTGCCGTTACGTCCCACGGTGGCTGTTCAAAAACCTGCGACGAGTGTGTCTACAGTCAATACCGTTCAAGAACGGGAAAATGCGGACAAGCTTCCCGTCCAGCTTCCTGGTACAGAAAAGCCGTGGCAGGAAATGAGCGCACAAGAAGCCTATGCGGCTCATCCCCAGCTGTCACCGGCCGCATACCTGTCAGGAGTGGCTTCTTATCGCAAGCAAAAAGGACAAGAGGGATTATCTTACACCGAACTTGCAGAAGCCTTGAGAGGAAGGGACCCGTTACAAAGCGAGGAGGACAGGATTAACGCCGAAAGACGTTTACGTGCCGCCGAGAGCATCAATGCTGTAGGAAGTGTTCTGGCCAATCTGGTGAATGTGGTAAGGACACGAAGAGGCAATCCGTCAATGAATCTTTCAGGAGCCGGACGTGAAGGCCAAGCACGTATTGACAGAATACGCCAATACAGGGACAATCTGTCACGTCAGAATTATCAGGACTATATCGGAGCGATCGCACGTGACAGGGCCGAGCAAGCGAGAATAGATGTAGAGAAGGCCCGTCAAGACCGATGGAAGGCACAACAAGCAGCAGCAGAACGGGAATACAACTGGAACACATATAAGTTTGAAACCGAGCAGGCTGCAAAAGCGGCAGAATCCAAACGTAAGGCGGAAGAAAACGCCGCTAAACAGGCGGAAATCGAAAGACATAATAAAGCCACAGAGGAAATCAGTCTAATGAGAATAGATAATGATTCTCAAAAGCAAAATGGCAAAAAAAATAAATATCCTTCATATCGCATAAGTGGGAAAAAAGGCTTTTCCGGCAGTACAAGAGCCTATAACCTGAATAAAAATGAAGATGTCGCACTAATGTATAACGATTTGGAAAAAACATTTGGCCTTGAAGCGGATAAACGCCCCAAATCCATAAAAGGCATGAGAGATTATATTCTCTCCATTTATGGGAAACAGCAAAAAGTGGAAAGCGGAGAAGCGTTCAATCCCTCTTCAAAACCGGAAAACAAATCATGGTCATTGAAGGGGAATAATAGTTGGTCACTAAAATAACATGAATCATGCAAGATAATAATACAGCCAGAAAGAAAGTATATGACGTATTAAGGGATAAAACCGGATACTCTGACTCATATGAGGATTTTAACAAATTCATGGATGAAAATGAGGAAGCCAGAAAGAAAGTATATGACGTATTAAAGGATAAGACCGGATACTCTGACTCATATGAGGACTTTAATCAATTCATGCAACCAGTTGATTCCTCTGTACAAATACAGCAACCTAACAACACCCCTCAAACTCCAAAGTCTGATTACTTTCAAACAGGCAACGGATATGACCCTGTTTCAAGAACATATTCAGGTGGTGTCGGAACACAGGAGGAAGCGGACAGGATTTTTGATATGAGAAACTATAATCCCAGCACACGTCCCGGCTTACGTGAACAAGTGCATTCAAAAGACAACTTTCAGTTTATCCCCCCCTCCACATCGCAAATGGAGTCAGACAAGGCGGAGGTTTCAGCTAGATATCAATTTTCTCCGATAAATTTGGGAGAAAGATTGAAAGTAGATATGGACAAAGGAAAATTGGACAAACTATTTACGGTTGAAGAAGAAAGCCGCTTGGACAAGGAATATACCCCGCGTTCCATATCGTCCATGAATGATGTATATAACAACTATCGTGACAGGTTTGCCCTGACAGAAAGAGGAAGACAGCTTTCGGAAGAAATGGCCGGAATACAGAAGGAGATTCAAGACAAATATGCCAACCGGTTTCTTGCCTCAGACGAATACAGGAAGCTGTCACAACAATATAAAGGGAACGAACTTAACCAAAAAGCAAACGAAGCGTTTCAGAAGACCTACGGAGAGGTCATTAGCAAGGAATTGGAATCATATCAGGACGTATACAATAAAGAGATAACTTCACGTTACGGTACAGACATGAAGCGTGATCTTGCCGGATTTGTCAAAAAGAGCGTAGGCTCCCATCTTAGCACCCTGACCAATGAAGTAAACAAAGACCTTGATGACATAGAGGAAAAGATTACCAAACAAAAGAAAATACTAAGAAACGATTCCGGTAATGCGATGGTGAATGCCAGAATGAATACAAGGGAAGATCCTACATTAGCACAGTACCGAGGAGAAAGGACTTATCTGGAAGGGGCGAAAGACCTTATTGATGAATCGAACAATATTATAGAGGAAGCCGGGAAGAAAGGAAAAACAAACTTTTTTAGCGGTCTAGCGCGTGGTTTCGCCGATACCGCATTTGATCCCAAACAATGGACTTTAGGCATATCCGACATGATAGGCGGCATCCGTCTGAAAAATGTGGTGGAGAAAGCGGATAAAGGAGAAAAGCTCTCACCTTCTGAAGAGAAGTTGCTTGACGCCGCTGTCACCAACATGGCGGTCAACGCCTATTATTCCTCCGATTTGGGAAGAGGATACAAGGCTGGACAAACCACAGGAGCCAGTATCCCGTTCATGCTGGAATTCGCCATAAACCCGATATCGGCGGCAGGTGAGGGAATAGCCAAAAGCATTCTAAAATACGGTATGAAGAAATTCGGCGCGTCCGCCATGAAAAAAGGAATGTCAAAAATGGGGGCACGTCTTGCCGGAGACGCTTTGGCCGCAGCAGGAATGGAAGGAACAACAGGACTGGCGCGTGTCACCGCAGGAGCACAAGACAGAATGATGGGGAATATTCTGTTTGATGTTGACAAGGATGGAAACTTGACTTATGGAGGACGTGAAGGAGGAATGGATATGGGTAAAGCCATCGGCAAATCAATCGCTTCCACTTTTCTTGAGAACCAATCCGAGATGATTTTCAACGCATTCAAAGGACTGGGCAAAGGAATATGGAAGAATGTGGAAGAGACCGTTCCCGGTGGCGCAAGTGAATTCATGAAATATATAACGAACAGCAGGGCCGGTAAGCTATACAGGGAGATAAAGGACAACCCTACTTTCAAAGAAGCCGCAAAAAAAGCGCAGTTCCACGGGCTACCCGAAGAATATATGGAAGAGGTGTATAATAATCTTGCAAATGTCCCGTTAGGTGAAATGACCTTGGAAGAAGCCACAGACCTTGACAACAATATAGACACATTCCTTGGACTGGCTCCCACTTCCGTCGCTTTCGGCTTATTAGGACTTGGAAGCATGGGGGCTGAAAGGGTAAGACACCGCCAGAAGATGAATGCGGCTTTCGGAAACATGACCAAAGAACAACAGGAGAAACTGTCCGAACTGGAACGTATGTCAAAAGAACGTGGCAATGACGACATAAGGATTTTCATCAAAGAAACCATGAATGACGGTAGCCTCAGCAAGGAAGAGAAAAAGGCCGAGATAGAATATGCGTTTGACATTGCGAAGAACAATGCCATGGAGGACATTGCAGGAGAGCAGACCCGTGAGGAGTCCGAAAAGCGCACGGCAGCACAAGAAGAAGGAACGGATATCTATACAACTCATGATCCAGTAGCCATGCGCACGACAGTCCTCCGTGAGGAAGTTTCCCGTGAACGCCTTTCATCCGTACTGGATGATGAAGCCATAGATGCGCTTGCCGGTGCCAATGACGCCCAACGTGCGGAAATGCTGGATGTCATGGACGAAGAGACCAGACGTTTGGCTACGGACTACCTACGGCAGAAAGACCGTCATGACGCAGTTGAGGACGCATTGGATGAGGCTCATGCTTCCGAATATGAACAGGCGGCTGTCAAAGTCCAGCAAATGTCTCCCCAAGGACAAGTTGTCACTATTCCGTTAGGAAGATTCGGAGACAAGGAGCACAGTTACGGAGTTGTCATAAATGGTATAGATGCCACTGGGCAACCCGGAGAAACAGGCACACTCATGGTAGTGCCATTGGAAAACGGTCCAGAAGGTCCGATATTCGCCTCATTTGATGAGAATAATGCCAAGACTGTAAGAATCAATGCAGACACAGAGATCTCAATGGTCGGACGGGATCAAGTTCTTGAACAAATGCTTGGCGCATACAACGCCGATGCCGCAATCATGGAAGCACAGCCCATATCCGCAGGACAGACATTCAGCATAGCGGATGATAATGGCACAGTGACCGGCATTTCTGTTGTTGGTCAGGATACAATGGGCAATTGGTCCGTACTCATGGAAGGAAGTCGGGAGCCGGTTTCTGTCAGCGATGAACAACTCCGGGCCATGAAAGACAATGTGGACAAAGCCGGAATACGGACTGAATACGCACAAGAGGATGAAAATAGAAGACAGGAAGAGTTAATTCGGAAATTCAGTCCGGAAGTACTTGCATTACAACCCGAAAAAGGTGACAAGATATATACAGGAGGCAAAGAGATAGTACTTGATGAGGAAGTTCCCGGCGGATGGTCCGGGAAGATCATAGACAACAACGGTAATGAAACAGGTTCCGTACTCGTGACAGAAGAGCAATATTTCAAATACAAACAGTCGCTATTTGACGCACAAAGAAAAGATGATGCGGAAGCGGCTCCGGAAATCGGCGCCTCCTATATCACTCCAGAAGGAGAAAGTATGACCATTATCGGTTTTGATGAGGAAATCGGAGGTATGTTTGTCGTTCCAACCGATGAGTACAATGAGGTCAAAAGCGATGAGGTATCAATGAATATATTGGAAAATGAAGCATACCAGTTAGGTGCGGTTCCCGTCCAAGAGTACACCGATTGGGTGAAAAAATCCAAGAGTTCAACAAATGAAACCGCTCCTGAAGGAAAAGAGATGGGAAACCAACCATTGCAGGAAAGCACAGAGAGTCCGACTTACGAAAAATCCGAACTGGACAAACTTATATCCTCCTTTCCTAAAAAGAAGGACGGAAGCATTGATTATGAATTTCTGACGCCACAGCAGTCATTCCAATACACAAATCTGACAGAATCACTTGAAACCGCTCTGGATGACTTGAGAAAGGATATAGAGGCGAGTGATGCACAGATAGCTAAATTGAATGAATCCCTGTCATCCGCCACACGGGGAAAAAGAAATGAGATAAGGGACGCTATTAGAGAAGCAAAAGCGGAGAATGAAGAAATAAAGAATTTCTACAACTCTGTCATACCCATAACAGAAACTAATAATAACCAAACAAATGGAATATCAGAAAGCAGTAAGACTGGCACGAATGGAAATGACACAAATGAGCCCGTACCAGTTTCAGAAACAAGCGAACAAGGCAAAGAAAGAGGAACTGAGAAGAGACCCGAAGCTAAGGGAACAGGTGAAGAACGCATGGGACCAGAGGGAATTCCGGATACTGGCAGGAAAAATAGTATTCAGAAGCCTGCTGCGAAAATATCTGAGTCAATAACGGATACGGAGCTTCCGGAAAATCCTCTTGTTCAGGAAATTCTGTCACGTACCGAGCCGGAAACTTTGGAAGAGCTTGCATCCTTGGTACTGGGAAAATCCCTGTTCCTGCAAATGACAGGAGAAAGAAGTGTCAGAAACATGACTGGCTTAAGTCACAAAGACCTGACGCCATTTCTTTCCATCTTCAGAAAAAAAGAGAAGGGGGGTATGACCGTAGAAGAAGCCGGAGACAGACTGATAAGCATCGCCCATGAAAGTTATCCGGCAATAGTGGCGAAAGAAGGACTGGAAAATGACAATACCGGCATGGCCGGCACAAACGCGATCCTATCCGTTCTACAACAAAGCCGAACTTTTGGTGATATCAGCAATATGATAAGAAACAACAGAACCACAGAAGCGCAACGCGCCATAGATGCGGAAAAAGAATATGAGGATGAACTAAAAGAACAATTCTACCAAGAACAATACCACATGTCTCCGGATGAATATGAAGCATGGGTTAATGATGAGGCCTTTTCTGAATCAAATGTCTATTCGAATGAAGAAAAGTCTGAATTTTATAATACATTTGCCGATAAAATAATAAAGCAACAAGAATATGACAACAGAAGAGAGAATCCAACTGACGAAGGAATCGGAACGCGTAAAAGCGATGAGCAAGGAGGAATATTTGGCATACGCGAAAGAGGCGATGCGGTTCTGCAAGGAGAAAAACCTGTTCATGCCGTCGGAACTGAAGGATATCAAGGAAAATCCGGACAAATGGAAGGACAGACTGATGAAGGACTGCATCCTCAGAATGACAATGTACAAGATAACACATCCACAAACAAACTCCTAGACCATATCGCGGAAGCACGCGAAATGGTCGACACCTCTCCTACTGAAGCGCAGAAGGAAGCCGGGAACTATAAGAAAGGTCACATTAAACTTGATGGATATGATATTACCATAGAAAATCCGAAAGGATCCGTCCGTAGCGGAAAGGATGCCAACGGACAGGAATGGAGCATTACCATGAACAACGACTACGGCTATATCCGTGGCACGAAAGCCGTGGACGGTGACCATATAGACATCTTCCTGTCAGACAATCCGTCCGAAGGAAATGTGTTTGTAGTAGACCAGCTCAATGAAAAGGGTGAATTTGACGAAAGTAAGGTAATGTACGGTTTTCCGTCTATGGATGAAGCACGTTCCTCTTATCTTGCAAACTATTCTCCCGGTTGGGAGAACCGAATAAGTACCATTACAGAAGTAACGAAGGATGAGTTCTATAAATGGATTGATTCTTCTGTAAAAAAGACAAAGCCGTTCTCTGAATACAAGAGCGTGAATCCTGTGCAACTTGCACCTTCCATAGAATCCGCCAATGCGGACAGAATGAAGGACATAGAAACAAGACTGGCCGAAATAGAGGACAGGAAGATAGAACTGGAGGATATTCTGGTAGAAGCCGGAAATGACTCCGTTGAGAGAGACGCTGTTTTCTCCGAGCAACAGGAACTGAACCAGGAACAGCAGGAACTTGAAGCCGAATATTCCGGCTTACGCGCAATGAATGACGAAAGCAATGAGATACTTACTTCCGAAGGCAGTGACATCCGGTTTCGCGAGGTTGGAAATGAGGAAATAAGTTCTTTCGCCAACAAGCACAACCTTGATGAAGCCGATGTAAAAAAGTACGCACAATCCATGAAAATGAAAAATCTGGGTGGCGCAAGTTATGCTTTCAAATCAATCAGCAGAAATGTGCGTCTCCAGAACTCCAACCTGTCATTAGGGCAATTCGTAAAAGTTTTTTCTCCGATCAAAAAAGAGCTGTATGAAAAGTTCGGTGATGTGGATGCCTTGAGAGATGAATACGTGCAAGAGGAAATGAAAGCCCGTAACATGATGGAAGCCGCCCGTAAACGTGCGGAGGAAGAAGCCGAATCGGAAAAGAAGCGTCTAAAGGAATTTGAACTGATGACGGATGAAGAGATGGATGAGGCCTATTTCAAGGCTATGGAAGAAAATAATGAAGCCCGTATGCGTGACATCATACACGAATCCGCACGAAGAAACGGTTATGTTTCCGCCGATGAATTCAGAATGGCACACCGCGCCCCCTCTTATGATGAGGAAGGTATTGATAAAAACATGGTTGACATTGCCGCAAACAAAGATCAGATACGCGAATCCTTAAATGAGCAGCTTCGCATGAACAGGGATCAATACAAAAATGAAAGTGCCGCCGCAATCAATGAAGCATTGTCTGCCATTGACAAAGGAGAAAAACCGACCGTTACCATCTATCGTGCCGTTCCAAAATCATTGAAAGAAGGAAAAGTAAGAAACGGTGACTGGGTTTCCCTGTCTGAATCCTATGTAAAAGTTCATGGAGAACATGCCTTAAACGGCAATTACAGAATTATGAAGGAAGAAGTACCAGCCGAAAATCTATATTGGGACGGAAATGATATCAACGAATGGGGATATGATGACAGGAGCGATTACCGCTACAAGAATACAAAAAACAACCGAAAACTGAATGACCTGATAACCCGTGACGACAAAGGTAATATTATTCCTCCTTCCAAGCGATTCAATGCAAGAAAAGCGGATGTAAGATATCGTTTTATTGGAGAGAAAGGCGCATCCCAACTGGATAAGGCAGAGGAAGCAACTACCCGCCTTGATAACCTGAATGTGGCACGAGAGATGGAATCCGCTTTCAATACGAAGAAAGAGCGCATTGAGAAGCTGCGGAAGAGTGAGCCGATAGAGATTACGGGTAAAGAGATAGAACCGAGCGATGACTTGAAACAGTACAAAAAAAATGCGTTGGAATATGGAAAGTCATTACGTGGAGAATATATCAATAAAGATACGGGAGCTATTATCTCTGTGACAGGAGGCAATAGTCGGGGAGGTATTCGTGAAATATTGCAGCATGATTATAAGGATGTAGAACATCTGCAATCTATCGCAGCCGTACCTCAGATTATTGAAAACTCCGTCTTCATTGAAGAACTTGCCAACGAAGATTTGGAGAAATATCCCGGTGTAAAATCATTCTCTTATTATGTATGTGGATTGAAAATAGCCGGTGTTGACTATACTGTGAAAGCTGTTATCGCCAATCAAAACAATGGAGAACGGTATTATGACCACAAACTGACTAACATAGAGAAAGGCAAATTACTATCCATTGCCCCAACAATACAAAAAGCTGGAATAGATGGTAACTCGCCTTTATCTGATGTCAAAGATAAGCGTTTGCTTTCGATTCTCCAAACAAATGAAAAAGAAAATGCTAGGAAAATCAAGCAGGCTACAGGTTGGGAACGTGGGGCTGACGGAAAATGGAGATATGAAGTGGAGGATTTCGAGATTGATCCGAAAGGACTTGCGCGAAAAAACAGACTTTGGTCCAACCTGTCATGGGGCAAAGAGTATGATGCGCTAAGCGACAAACTGTTTGATGGAGTAGAGCTGACGGAAGAAGAAGCAGCCCGTTTTGATGAATTATCAGAAAAGGCAGAAGAACTTCGCGCCACATACGAAGCGAACGACGTGCATTATCTTGACGATTATGTGAAGGATGAGAATTTGTTTAAGACTTATCCGGAGTTGAAGCAGATACGCGTGGAGATATACAACGCCCCTACAAGCAATACGGGAGCGACTTATTATGGAAGCCAAAACTTGATACGTGTGAATGAGTTTGTTCTAGACAGGGCGGATTTCCGTAGTATCTTAGCGCATGAGGTACAGCATGCCGTACAATCAATTGAAGGATTCGCTCGTGGTGGAAACAGTATGACTTATAGAAAATACCTTGACGCATTAAAAGAAAAGCGCGATGCCTGGTCCATGATTGAAGAGTTTGCTGACAAGCGTGAGGAACTTGGAGAAGACGCTTCACAGATGGATGTTTATAATGCTTTGGTAAATGAATATCACTCAGATGGATTCGAGTTTGGGGATGGCTTTATCCCCAGCCGTAATGCTTTTGATAAGGGATTCAATCTTTGGGTGCGAGGTTATGATAAAGAAGGATATGAGGATGCTTATAATGAGTATCAATCTCTTATTGAAAAATTTGGACTTGGTGGAGAAAACGACAGATACAATGAACTATCAGGTGAAGTTGAAGCACGTAATGTACAATCCCGTATGAATATGACACCTGAGAAACGCCGCAATACTCTTGCTTCGGAAACGGAAGATGTAGCACGAGAAGACCAGATATTTATAAACGACGCTTTGGAGGCTTATGCTTCTGTGTCTGCTCCCATGAATACAGCAGTGAATGAACTTTCTGAGTCTCTTCATACACCTATAGAAAAAATCACTTCCGAAGACCAGCTACCACAAGGCGAGGCGCGCAGACGTATCGAATCAGGAGCCAATATCAAAGGATGGTACTCACCAAAGGAGAACAAGGTATATCTATATATGCCAAACACAACATCCGTGGAGGACGCACAGGCGACTATATTCCATGAGGTGGTGGCACATAAGGGATTGCGTGAGCTGTTCGGAAAGGACTTCGATACCTTCCTTGACAATGTATACAACAATGCCGCACCATCAATCAGACAGGCCATCAACCGGATGGCGGAAAATGAGAACATATCCATCCGTACAGCAACTGAAGAATATATGGCAGACCTGTCCGAACGCGGACCGGCTACCTTTGCGGAGCAGTCCTTGTGGACACGAATCAAAGCCTTCTTTATAGACATGCTCCGTAAAGCGAAAGTGAATCTGGGATTTGAACTGACGGACAATGAGCTGAGATACATCCTTTATGAAAGCCACAACAGACTGAAACAGTCAAACTATCCTGTTGATGTGGCAAAGGAAACCGTCATGCGTTCAAAACTGGGAATTGGTGAGTTCTCAGGCAGTTCACGTACCATCCCGTCTGTTCCTCAGGGAGAGACCTTGTTCCGTATTCCAGGAAAGGAAGAAAAGAAGGAGATTATTAAAAATCTGAAAGAAGAGATACGGGAATTGAAAAAGCAATTGGATCAGGCACGAAAAGGAAATAAAGAGGAATACGAGACTGCGTCAAGAGCCATGCTTTCCTTTATAGATCAAAGACTGACCAAGGAAGCGGGAGAAGAAATGGGGCCACATATGATAAAGTCACTGATTGCCCAAGTAAACAAGGCCGCATCAACAAATAAACTCAAGGAACCACTAAATCTTGTTGAAAAGTTGATAAACTATGCCCAATATGACAGTTCGGTGAAAAGGATGCAAAAAATGATAAAAACGAAGCTTTCCGGGCAGGATACAAGAGGCGTATCAAAAGGGATAGTTGTTGATGAGGCTACCAGACGTGTGTTTGACAGTATACGATCCGCTTACAAAGACCTGTTGCTAACAAGCGCTGACAGTGAACTCCGTGCCGTAAGAAGCGAAATTGTAAAACTGGGAAAACTCATAAAATCTGAGACATCCCCTGAAAGCATCACCATACTTACCGGTCAGCAGAATGAAATGAAAAGCCGAAGGGATAATCTATTAAAAGAAAGAGCCGAACTGCTGAAAACTAAAGAACTTGAATCCGTTGAAGAGATACGGAAGCGCCGGGAAGAGCTAGAGAATGCCATGGATGAAGCGGCGGAAGGAACAGGTGTGTTCACACAGACTATGGCCGATGAGTATGATTCTCTTTCCATACGCGAACTATTGGCCGAATCCAGAAAAATGAAACGAGATCTGGACAAACTGGAGGGCGATCTTGTGACCACCAGAAGAGCCGCCTACAACAACAAGGGTGAAGCACGAAAGTTTTATCTGCAGGAGGCTGAGAAAATAGCTGCACAGATACCCGTAGCGCAGGAAGAGTTAATAAGGATAACCGATAATGTGTACAATGAATTGAAAGAACTTGTTGATACCGGGAAAAGCCGCCTTGCCATGCTGAACAAGGAAAAAGCCGCGCACCGGGGAAGAATTATCAGCATGGGAATAAATGCCGTAAAAGATAAAAGAATAAAAGGTATAAACGAGAAAGAAACAAATATGGAAAAAACTGTGTCCATATTGCAAAGCATCGGTGACTTTATCGCCTATCCCATGTATAGTTTCGATTATCTGCTGAAAGCCATAGACAGGAACCACGCCATAGGAAAAGGCCCCTTATACGATTATTTCATGAAAAGCAGTCATGGAGTGGTGGAAGCCAACGATAGGATATATTTGGGGGTAAAGGCTTACAACAAAGAACTGGAAGAAAAAATAAAGGAACTGTTCGGAAAATCAATGGAAAATGTATTCAGGGATTCTCAAAAATCAGAAAAAAGGATTCACAAACAATATATGTACGACAGCAATTACCATAAGGAGGGCGACCTGTATGAGGCAAACCTAAACAAAGGGCAGGCGTTCTATGTATGGCTCACATGGAGACAGCCGGACGGAAAGATGAAGCTAGAGGCGGACGGATGGACGGAAGACAGCATGACCGAGATAGAATCCTTTATAGGCGATAAATACATGAAACTCGGAGAATGGATCACAGACGACTTCTTTCCAAGGCTACGAGAAGAAAGGTACAATCCGGTCCATGTAAGAATGACGGGAACCAGCATGGCTTCACGGGAGAATTATTTCCCTATGGTCATAGCCAAATCCGAAATCCGTGAAAAGGGGGAGCTGGGAGAAACAATCATCGGTATGCCAAGCACAATAACCGGAAACATAATCAACCGTACGATAAATACCCTGAAGGTGGACACTAGCAGAAACGCTTTTGATCTGATGCTAAAATACGGAAGAGATATGGAAACTTGGGCGGCAACGGCTGAGCTGCGCCAGGATCTTAATTTCCTGCGGGGAAGCAAGGCTTTCAAGAACTATATGGAGGCGAACCATAAAGGAATGTTTGATATCTTCATGAGAGCGGCGGAGGTGGCCGTACGGAGTTTCAACGACAAGCAGAAACAAGACTCGCTCAACAACGGACTAAACAAGATACTAAGGTATTGGGCAGGTTCCAATATCGCATTCAGACTCAACACCGCAATGAAGCAGGTGCTCTCCTATCCGGCATTTTCCGCATACAGCGGAAATCCGGGGTATCAGGCTGATTTGTTCAAATACATATTCACCCCGGCAGGAAACATGAAATGGGCGAAGGAGTATCTTCCTTCTTTTGAAGAACGGGTTGATACGGGAAATATGGGGATCGAAGCATTAAAGGATGAAAATGCATTCAAAAACAAGCTGGAGAAACTTACCAATGCAGGCATGTATCCCAACAAGCTTATTGATGCGCTGACATGTGCGGCCGGAGCGAGAGCCGTTTACAATTTTGAATATAAACGTGCGCAAAAAAGAGGTCTGGGCAATGAGGAAGCCGCCAATTTAGCCAAATACAACGCTGAAATAGCATTCAATGAAAGCCAGCAGAGTTCCAGCCCGGAAATGATGTCCCCCATGCAGGCAAGCGGCAATGTGTTCTACAAGGCGCTGACCACTTACCAAAGCAGCAACATAGGATACCAGCGGATGGGTATTGAGGGGCTTCTTGAAATGGCACGAGCAAAAAGGATATACAATCTGAACATTGAATCCGGAATGAATAAAGACGAAGCCCAAAGAACAATGATGGGCAGCTATCTTACCGGGCTGAGGAAAGCCACCTTCGGACTATTTGTAATGGGAGGCTTGTGGGCGGCAGGAGGATATGGTATTGCAGGAATCACAGCACCACTCATATCCAATATCTACGCCATATTCGGATACGGGGACGGGGATGAGGATTTATGGTTCACTGATGAACAATTGAAAAGCATATTTTTATCTGCTGCTTTAAGTTCCTTGGGAGGAACTTCCATTGGACAGTTTGTCAACGCCATATCACAAGGGAACAAATATGATCCTCTCTCATTCATTACAGAGATGTCAAATCTGATAAGCGAGGCGGTAAAAGACGGATTCAACCTGAATGTACAAAGGGAGCTGGCCGCCAAATTAGGGAAATTTGCCGGATTAAATGTAGAGACACTGGAAAACATTTATCTGGGAGCCGAATCCGCCATAAGGGAAGGACGCCCCGACCTTGTAGATTTTATGTTCCTAATCAACCTTCCCAAATCCCAACGAAAGGAAATGGCCGAGAAACTATACAAGGATATGGGACCTTATGAATATCTGAACAAGATGTATGAGGCTGGAAAACTGTTTAATGACTACAGAAAGAAACTGCCCTATTCAGACGGAACATCTAAAAGGAAAGACTCTGAAATAAAAAAGAAATACATCATCAACAACCTCAATGAAAAAGAGAAGGAAACTTTGAAAAATGAAAAAGAGTTCCTAAAACTCAAAAGAAAACATGACGAAGCCGAAGATAAAAAAGAATGGTTGGAAGAACATCCGGAATACCCAGATATGGAAAAAAAATACAAGAAACAGACTACCACTAAAAAAGTGAAAAAAGAAGTTGAAAAGGTGTATAGACAATAAAACGATAACATTAAAGGGTTACCAATAATGATAACCCTTTAATGTTATCTTATTTCTCCTGCTGTTCCAGCATTCTAGCAAAATTTATTGTCGGCAAGATAACAGGTTGCATTCCAGAAAGAGATGTCAATGTAGATATATATGCCCTAAAGTAGGGGAACAAAATGGC
>ERZ780148.1429-NODE-1429-length-16152-cov-4.504442_pt1 | contig 16152 bp, 9 predicted proteins | sample MGYA00510984_ERZ780148 | MGnify/ENA primary metagenome ERZ780148 (study PRJEB29588, sample SAMEA2160902) | human gut metagenome | biome: human gut; feature: human-associated habitat; material: faeces | place: Denmark | collected 2008/2010 ...
GCCGTTATTTTGGTGCCAGAGATTATAGTAAAATGAAAACAATAGTATCAACATCGCTGATAAGTTTTATGGTTTTGAGTATACTTTTGGGTGTATGTGGTCTTATCTTTTCACGTTCGATGATGACGCTGCTTCAGACACCTGCTGACATACTGGATGAAGCGGTGCTGTATCTTCGTGTTTATTTTGTCGGATTTCCATTTTTGTTTATGTATAATATTCTTTCAACAATGTTCAATTCAATCGGTGAATCAAAGATACCGTTGGGTCTTTTGATATTTTCTTCTGTCTTGAATATTGTTATGGATCTTTGGATGGTGGCAGGCCTCGGCCTGGGCGTTTTCGGTGCAGCTCTTGCAACTCTTATTGCCCAGGGAATATCCGCAGTGTTTTCACTGCTGATTTTTCTTTGGCGTATGCGCCAATATAAAGGCCGTTTTGATTGGTTTGACAGGCACGAGTTACATTTCATGCTTAGAATTGCCGTACCATCGGTTCTTCAGCAGTCCACAGTGTCGATTGGTATGATGATCGTTCAGGCAGTTGTAAATCCGTTCGGTACACAGGCACTTGCAGGTTACTCAGCAACGATGAGGGTAGAGAATGTTTTTTCACTGATATTTGTATCCATTGGAAATGCAGTTTCACCGTATGTTTCTCAGAATCTTGGCGCAAAAAAAATCAAACGTATCAAAAAAGGATATCGGGCTGCGTTGGTGTTGGATATGTGCTTTGCGATCATCGCATTTATAGTCATTGAAACACTGCATACTCAGATTTCATCCTTATTCCTTGGCAAAGATGGAACCGCTTTGGCATATCAGGTGTCTGGGGGCTATATGAGATGGATTGGCTACTTTTTCATCTTCATGGGAATCAAGATGGCAACCGACGGGGTCCTTCGAGGACTTGGGATCATGCGCCCATTTCTCATTGCAAATATGGTCAACCTCGCGATTCGTCTGTCAGTTGCCCTGATTTGTGCGCCCCGTTTTGGTATCGAATTTGTCTGGCTTGCGGTGCCGGCGGGATGGCTTGCAAACTTCCTGATCTCTTATATGGCTCTCAGAAAGTCGTGGCCGGTTGATAAAGCAATTGACGAATGATCGGTTTGGTGCAAAGGGATGTCTGTTTTGCGAAGTTTTTTTCCAAAAAAATTGACACAGTATACTGACCGACATATAATCGTTCTAAAAAGTGTCTGCTGATTAATGAGAAAATTAAAATTTAAGCTAAATCAAACAATTCAATTTTGTCAGCACAAACAATAATTAACAGCGTTAAGGCGTATGGAAATTAAAAATCCATACGCCTTATTTTTTTCAAATCTGTGCCTGCGCGTGAGCGCTGGTACTCAAATAAATTTTCAAAGGAGGAGTTGCCATGCTGTTAAATGCCTTTGCAAGCGTGCTGTCAAGCAGCCAGAGCAGCGGAATGGAAGATACGACAGTCTACCCATTCTGGCTATCCCTAATCTGTTTTGCAATAGTACCGGCAACCATTGAGGAATACATCTTCCGGGGGGTGATACTCGGCGCTTATCTGAAAGTGGAGATGATGGCGGCGGTTCTGAATAGCAGCCTACTACAAAGCATTTGATTTAAGATGGTATGGGTGATATAATCTGAAATGTAAATATTTTGCTTAACTATAGGGGATTGATGGGAATGCGATTGATTTATTGTTCTTGGATATTGATTTGATTACGACCAGCGGCGTAGATATAGGACAGTATATTCGGCATAGACTGAATAATTACAGCATGGAGATTGTGTTTATGTGTCTTCTGAGAAGGATAATGCAGAGCCCGAATGAGCAGCAGATAGTGCCGAGTGTGGCTCTGATAATTGTGCCGATTATCAGTATATGGTCAACTGCGTAAATCAGGGAGACATTTTCTTACCACCAAAGATGATTCGTATAATCATGGCATGGGTTTACAGAGTGTACAGGATGTTGTGAATCAAAATAATGGTGAGATACAGTTTGAAGCCACTGAAAATACTTTCATAGTCAGAGTTATATTGTTCAATTAACGTAAAGGAGGTATCGTACATCTGTTGTGTACGAGAAAGAGAAATGGGAACATTGGAAGTGGACAAGAGTCTTAAAGCGGCATTTAAGGAAACGCTGGAGCCGCATGGGTTCAAGAAAGTAAAGGGGAGGTATCCGCACTTTGTGAGGATGGCAACTCCCGAGATTATTCAAGTCATCAACTATCGGCTGGAGCAGGCGTTGTCGCCGCAGTTGGAAGAAAAACGGTTTGAAGTATACTGTGCGGTCGGCAGTATATACCGCCCGGAGATCAATCTGAACCGGTCTGTGTATGCCAGCATGGATTGGATAAATACTACGCATCTGGATATGTATGTTAAGGCGAAATACAATGGAATACCGGTGTATGAGAATGAACAGCCGGGAGTTGACTATATCATCAAAAAGGGAGATGAAGCATCTCTTAGGGAACAGATTGCGTTTGCCATGACTGGAATAGAGCATTATATAATTCCGGCGTTTGACAAGGTGGTGGATTTAAAGACATGCGTGGATTATTTAGAGTTATATGATTTTAGTAATTTGTATATCAGCAGAAAAACTGAATGTAATGAGGATGTATTTATTTTGCCGGCAAAGTATCCGAATAAAGAATCCTATAGAGTGAAAGTGCAAAGTGATTTTCATGAGGAAAAAAGAATAGTGATGCAACGTGTTTCAGAAGGGAAAATGACAGAAGAAGAAGGTAAACAGGAACTGCTTTGGTATGAAAGGCGGTTTTGTGACAATATTGAAAGATATGGGAAATTTTTTGGAGATGAAGCAACCAAAAAAGAAGTTTCACAATTAAAGGCAGAGCGCGCAGAAAAAAATATAAATGCAATACGTGCGATGGGAATTGAAGTGTAAAAGACGGGGGGCAAAAAGAAGGGAGTAAGCATATGAAATTAAAACAAATGACAAGAAGAATTATTGCTGTAGTGCTGTCAATATCAATGTTATTGACAGTGTTACCGACAAACTGCAGTATAGTTTTCGCAGAAAGTGGAAATTTAGGAGAGACGATTCTTGCATCTTTGACAGATGAGATTTCAAGTATGGGCGAGGCATCAGCGGAAGCGCTTGCCGATTCGACCGCAGAAGCCAGCGTGCGGGCAGGGGATTGGAGAACGGCAATTTATGTAGACCGTTTGGCGTGGAATAAATTTCACATAGAGGTGCAGAAAGATATAGTTACAAAATATAAATCAAAGCCGTAAACGCAGGTAAGATAGTCACAATTCCGGCAGAGGACATGACGATAGGCAGCTGGTCGGGAACAGGGTATATGGTCATAGACCCTGAGACCGGAGCAGGGGCGTATATGATATCAGGCGGGCTGTGTGGGGGAAGCACGGCGGAAGCCATATATAGTATGTTTCTTGTCAGTCAACTATATTTTAGCGTAACATTAGAATCGCAAGTACAGGGAATAGTTTCAATGGCGGAAATACTCAGTTATGCAGTTTTGTTTGATGGCATGCTAGCAACGGCAGTTGCTTATGGTGGAATGAATCAAGCGATAATGAAATTAATGGGTTATAACTGGATTGATATGTTTAAGGATGGGTTTTTAGGAATTTTGGATGGATATTCAAAAATTGGTTCATAGGAGGGCTAATGAAACTTTTTGGGTTTGCATTTATTTTATGGATAATTGTATATGTCTATGGAATATATAAGCATGGAATAAAAGATGTAATACTTCAACATAAGGTATTTATTAATTGCTTATTACTAGTTGTGACTGTTATATTATTTGCATTCGGTTGTTATACAAATGTTATATACTCAAGCAAATGTAAAATAGGTGAACGAGTAGACGGGGTAATATCGTCGAGAGATTTTAGCCCAGGTTCAAGAAGTGCAGAATGGTATTATGAGTATGAAATAGATATTACAGATGAAGATACTCATGTGACAGCATATTCAAGTAAATATTATAAGTAAGGTGACATTGTAGCATGTTATGTAGCAATTTCCGATGTTCAAAAAGAACGTAAATCAATTATTGAGGTTAGTAATGAATGCAAAAAAGGAAATAGATTAATAACGGTTGCAGGTTATGTACTGATTTTTGAACTAGGAATTTGGTGTATTCAGAATAAATTTTAAAGGCAGTTAAAGTCAGGGTATAGTTTGTATTAAGCTGAGGAGAAAAAGTAAACAATAACCATAAACCACATTTCAAAGGGAGGAAGAAACAATGTTAAAGGGGAAAAATTTCTTATTGAAAAGAGTCATTTCGTGCGTCCTTGTATGCGCCATGATACTGGGGCTGATTCCGCAGTCCGTCTATGCGGCACCGTCTGAAGGCACAGACACTCAGAAGACTTATTCGTCAGACGGATTCACCATTACTTACAAGGAAGCAAGTGCATGGGACAATTATGTGAATGCGGAGATAACGCTTGCAAACGACACGGACAGTGCAAAGAGTCTGTGGGAGATTCAGTTTTCATATGACGGCGAGATAGACAGTATATGGAACGCTGATATAAAAAACCACGATGACGGCACGTATGTGCTTGAAGCAAAAACATACAACAGCACGATAGCTGCGGGGCAGTCCGTAACCCTTGGGTTTATGGCTCACGGAAGCAGTGCAAAACCTGCCATGCCGGAGAGCATAACATTTGCAGATGCTTCGGCTTCGGAGGATAAAAAGGACGAAGATACAGAAGGCGGGGATTCGGAGGGTACAGATACACCGGAGGTCATAATTCCGGGGCAGACATATGAGGTCCCGGAAAAGTGGAGCGGACTAAACTACGCAGTGTTCACATCCGGAGATTCAAATCTGTCGCTTTATACGGGAAATACAAGTATAAGCGGTTCAGTCCATACAAATCAGGATTTTTATTATCAGGGCAGCAGCATAAAGATAGACGGAGTGCTTGAGGCTTCAAAGGGCATAACAATAAAGACGGCAGTCGGTTCTGACTCCATACAGATAGGCTCCAAGTTGGAAAAAGCAGACAGAATAGAGATGCCGGATATCACAGAAGAGCTGACCGAATACACATCAGCAAACGGCGTATGCTATGACGCTTCCACGCAGTTTGGAAGCGACAGCATAATCATTGATACATCGCTTTATATAAACGGCGATGCCGCATTCAATACGACAGAGTTTATGGGACAGGGAATCATATATGCAACGGGAGCGGTTACATACAATGCGGGAAGCATGAGCACAGCGAACGGCTCAAGGCTGTTTATTGCCTCAGAGAGCGGAGACATTACCATCAATGGTTCCGGGATATCAATGAATGCCGTTCTGTACGCGCCAAACGGCTGTGTATGTATCAATTCAAACGAACTGAACCTGAATGGTCGCATCATAGCAAAACAGGTATGTATAAACGGAACAAAAGTAAATATAAATGCAGGACCGTGTGATTTGGACATGCTTGATTTCATCTTCAAGCCAGAGATTGATGTAGCGGCAGATGGTACAAAGAAAGAAAACCGCAGGGTCAGCCTGTCCGTGCAGGAGATTATGAACACGGAATACATACAGAAAGAGAATACGGTCTGGAGCATAACCAGAGACGGGGAAGATGCCGGACAGTATTATGCTGTGGATGAAGAAAATTCAGATTATTTCCACAGGGAGATGATTTTTAGGGAAGCCGGCACTTATATGGTGTCTGTCACCGTGACAACAGGGAAGGTCAATTACACGGTTACAAAAGAACTGGTGATTGAGGAGGATAAAGCGCCATGCGCTGATTTTGAACTGTCGGATAAATACTTTATGCGTGATGAAGAGGGGAAGACATATGTGCACATAGACGACAGTTCGGTGTCACCGGATGGAGATACTATAGGCAGACGTGTGTGGACGATATATTATGATAAGGACAACAATGGAGAGTTTGACGAATCTGAGGGCACGGTAATCAGCGACGAAAATGAGGCGGCTGTTGATTACACGACAGAGAACGTCGGCAGATATAAGGTATCGATTACAGTGTACGAGACCTTTGACGACACAATACCAAAGCTCCTGACGGAAGATGCGTATCTGCATGATGATACATCGGGCAAGGCTGTTTCGGAGTGCGTGTTTGAAGTAGGCAATGAGGCGCCGACGGCAGCGCTTGATATTGAAAAGTCAAAGTCGGCTGATATAGTATTCACGGTCGGCGAGACCGATGCTGACACCATGGCTGTCTATACGGAGAAAGCCGATGAGCTTAAGACTCTGCTTGCAGAGAACGGGATAGACGCCAAGGTGGATGCTGTGTCCACATCCACATATACCGCGCAGGACACATTTGCGTGGAAGGAATACGGACACTACAACTGCGACGGCTACGCAGAGCACATCATATATGAAGAAGATGCCATCAAGATGATAGGATATTACAGTTCTCCAAAGAAGGATTTTCTTTATATAGCAAATGACAATCCTGGGCAGAAGACATTTGAATTCGATTTGCAGCGTGATAACACCGACTGGCACAGCATGGAGGGCGGCGGCTTCCTGTTCAACACAACGGTTTCCGATGATGATAATTATATAAAGGGATTCTGTATACTTGTGACTCGGTCGGGGCTTAAACTCGTCCGTATAGACTGCGACAACCTTCAGAGATTCAGAGACGGCGGTGTAGAGTGGGTGCAGAATGTCGGTCAGCTTTTAAGGACCTACAGCATACCAAATCTGTATGCGGAACATCATTTCAAGATAGTGGTTGACAGCAGCACCATATCGGTGTGGGATGGGGACACTCTTGTGATAGATAACTTTGTTCTGCCTGAAAACGATTATGGCTATGGGTTTGGACCTATCACAAGTCAGGCATGGCACGACTGTTGGCAGAGGTCATACTTCACATTCAAGAACATAACCATGGAGACAATGACTGGAAGCAGCCTTTCGGATATTGTAGACGGATATGACTGGAGGGCAGGGGCGTCACATTATGTGCTGAACATAAGCAGCGCTGAGGTGCCGGAACTGGTTTCCGATGACGCCATGGCGGAGCTTGCGGCTGCACTCATAAGAAATCAGGCGGCATTTGCCGGAATCGGCAGTGATACAAACGAAAGTCAGTATCTCGGACTTTTAAATGCCGCGAATACGGGCGGCATGTACGTATCACTGGACGACCTATCTTCCAAGATGGACACGATAAACACGTACATACTGCAGTCTGTACTCAGCAAGGACTACAGCATAGACAAATACATAACAACAGATGATATAATCACCTACAAGGGTTATTATCAGGATGCCGAAAATGATGAGATATATGAAGAACAGTGGGAGTATGAATACGATCCGTCGGCTTTCACGTCGTCGTCAGGTGAGGCTGAAAATATAGTAAAGAAAGTGGACGAGCCTATTACGGTGTTTGAAAATACGGGAGCATATTCCATACGGCTTGCAGTAAGGGACAATCCGACGGGTGACAACGATGCTCTGGACGGGTACCGCCTGTGGTCTGATACGGAGCAGTATGACAGGCTGCTTCTTGTACAGACACGCCCTGCTGCGTCGGTTTCCGTAACGGTTTCGGAAGACAGTGAGGACAGCTCGGAATGTATTGCAAATGCAGTTTATGAGGCTTATGATGCAGACCACACTGATGACAGCACACAGGGTATACGAGAGGAATATTTCTGCTACAAGAATGTAAAAGACGCGGGATGGACTGAGGGCAAGCTTCCGAACAGGCTTGCAGCAGGGTGCACATATCTGGTTAAGTATCAGGTAAAGGATGCGGAGGGGACGCTGTCTTTCCCTGCCGTGGCGGTTGTGTGTACTACTGAGCCGGGAGTATACGAGGAGATTGATGATACGGTTCCGCCTACGGTGTATATAGACACAGCAAAGACAGAGATAAAAGTGGGAGAGGAACTTCTGATAGACGGATATGCGCTGGATGATTACGGCGTGGATTCGTATGAGATGTATATAGACGGGGAGCTTGTGCTCAGCTCTTTTGGACGAGTGATATTAACTCCTGACAAGGCTGGTGAGATAAAAGTAAAGGCGGTAGCCACGGATATCGGCGGCAATACTTCCGAGAAGGAAATCACCATCACCGTGGTGGACGACAGGGACACTACGCCGCCTGTGGCAGAGATTACATCACCAAATTCGGGTTCGGAGCTTGGATTTAATATACAGATAAAGGGAACAGCTGATGATGAAACCAAATTTGACAGCTATACACTTTCGTACCGCGCGCAGAGTGAAGATGAGTATCACGTCTTTGCCGAGGGCAGCGAGGCAGTGACAGATGACGTACTCGGAACGCTTGACGTGTCGGAATTTACTGCCGGCACATACGATATACGGCTTACCGTAAAGGATGCGGCGGGAAATGTCTCTTACTATGGCATAACCCTGTATATCGAGGTGGGTACGGGTACATCGTCATACGCCCTTTCGGGTTCCATCGACTCGATATCACTGTCCGAAGACAAGTCGCAGATAGATATAAAGGGCAGTGTAAACGCGGAAGGAAATTTAGACAGATACTCGCTCACATACAGCTTGGGCGGGTACGGCGACAAGGTGACCATATCGGAAGGCACGGAAGAGGTAACAGACGGCATACTTGGCTCCATAAACACGTCAGAGCTATCGGGCGGAACTTATTACCTGACGCTCACTGCCACGGATACAAATGGCAACAGCGGAACTGCATCGGCGTCGTTTGGGTATACCGTGGGGACATCTTCGATTGAAAATGAGAACACGGGCGAGATAGGCAAAGACAGCGGAAAGGAAGAAGAAGGAAAAGAAGAAGGCGGCGGAGAAGAACAGAAGCCGGAGACGCAGGACAAGCCGTTCTCTGTCAGCCTGTCATACAGTCAGGCTGCAATAGGAACTGCGGTCAAGGTACAGGTGACACTGCCGTCGGATATTGATGAGAGTACTCTGGTTATATATAAGGGCGAAGAGGAGATAGCAAGCGGAACGAGGAAGACGGAATTTACGTCCGCAGTGTCCGGAAAAGTTAGGATAACCGCAGTCGGAACGGACACAGCAGGCGAGAAAAGACAGGTGACTGCTTACTGTAACCTCTTCAACGACAAGGACAAGAAGGCTCCCGTAGCGGAGATAACATCGCCTGCGATAGATGAGGCGCTTACGGAGCCTGTGGACATAACAGGCTCGGCATATGATGAGACGGAGCTTGATTACTGGAAGCTGGAATACCGCATGACAGATTCCGACACATACATACTTCTCTCAGAAGGTACAGAGAAAGTGAAGGACGGTACTCTGGGACGACTTGACACAACCATGCTTATGAACGGACAGTACACCTTAAGGCTGACGGTATGCGACAAGGGCGGCAACAGGACGAGACTTGAAAATGATTACGTGGTAGAAGGCGGTCTCAAGGTCGGTGCCATGAACATAGGCTTTACCGACATAACGGCAAAGATGGGCGGTTCCACGGTGACTGTAAACCGCATGTACGACAGCAGGAATAAGCAGCAGGGCGACTTCGGTATCGGCTGGACGCTCGGCATATCAGGCATGAAGCTGTACGAGACAAATGATATAGCAAACGGGTACCAGATGACACAGTCGGGTTCCCTGTTCTCAACAGCATACCAGATAAGCGAAACGGTAAGCCATGACGTAACCGTGACATACGGCGACGGGACAAGCGACAGATTTGAAGTATCGCTTTCACCGGAGCGCAGGGCGCTCGTGCCGATATCCGAGGTGACGGTATCATACAAATGCGTGACAAGCCAGAAGGTGAAGCTCGAGATTATAGGCGATACGACTGCATACTTTACAGGCAACGGGCTGATGTTCTACGAGGACAGCATGTTTGACGACCTGAAATACAAGCTCACCAACAAGGACGGCGTGCAGATGTACATGACGGCGGATGGCGGCGTATACAAAATAGCTGACACCGACGGCAACGTAATAACGGTTGATGAAAACGGATACCATGCGGAAAACGGAAAAAGCATCATATTTGACAGGGACAGCAAAGAGCGTGTTACGGCGGCGACGGATCCGAACGGGAACACCACGAAGTACGCATATGACGATGCGGGCGACCTTATAAGCGTGACTGACAGTGCAGACCGCACGGTGAGCTTCACATACGACGCGGAGCACAACCTGATATCAATCACCGACCCGATGGGCATAGCAGTGGCAAGGAATGAGTATGACGATGACGGAAGGCTTATTGCGACCATAGATGCGGACGAGAACAGAATAGAGTACGATTATGATGTGGACGGAAGAACGGAAGCGGTGAAGGACCGCAGAGGGAATACCACGGTATACACCTACGATGACAGCGGCAACATACTCCAGACGGTGGATGCATGCGGAGGAAAGACGACAAATACCTATGATGACATGGGAAATCTTCTCTCGACAACGGACGCAAACGGGAATACCACAGGCTATGACTATGACTCATCAGGCAACGTGACAAAGGTAACCGCCGCAGACGGCACAGCCGTTTCAAGTGAATATACACAGGATAACCTTGTGTCCGGCATACAGATGATGGACAAGACCGTCATGGCAATGGAGTACGATGACTATGGCAGACTGACAAGCCTGACTGACGCTGACGGCAATGATACGGAATACACATATTCGTCAGACGGAAAACTCACGGGAGTAACTGACGGGATAGGAACCGTCCAGACGGTGACATACGATGCGGACGGAAATGCTGCTTCCACCACAAACGGTGCGGGCGAGACAGCATCATACACTTACGATAAAGACGGAAGGTGCACTTCGGTGACGGTCAGCCGGATAGAGAATGGTGAGACGCTCACATTCACAAGCACCTACAACTACAACGAGGCGGGAGACATTATCCAGAGCGTTGACAACTCCGGAAACGTGACGGCATATGAGTATGATGCGGATGGAAACATGATAGCATCAACCGACGCAAAGGGACGCAGAATCACGTATGAATATGATGACCTCGGCAACACGGTGAAAACTGCATACCCGGACGGAACATGTGAGACTTTCGATTATGACGCAAACGACAACAACACGTCGGCGACAGACCGAAGCGGGCAGACAGTGCAGATGGAGTACGATAAGCTGAACCGCCTTACGAAGAAAACATACGCTGACGGGACAAGCGAGACATACACTTATGACGCAGCAGGCAACGTGACGTCAGTTACAGGCACAGGCGGCGGAAAGACCACCTATGCATACGACTGCCGCGGCAGGAATACTTCCGTAACGGACGCACTTGGTAACACAACCGTGTTCGCATACGACGAGGCTTCGAGACTTGTATCTCAGACGGACGCGCTTGGCGGCGTGACGTCATATGAATACGATGACAACGGCAACGTGACAAAGACTACGTATGCGGACGGCAACAGCGTAACTGCTAAGTACGATGCGAGAAGCAGAATCACTGAGCAGAAAGACCAGAACGGCAGTAAGACGGAGTATGCCTATGACGGCGCAGACCGTCTTGCAGGCGTGACAGACGCAGACGGCGGAACCTACACCTACGGCTATGACGGAAACGGCAATCTGGCAACGGTTACGGACGCGCTTGGGAACACCACCACCTACACTTATGATGCAGGCGGCAGGGTGTCCACGGTTAAGAATGCTCTGGGCGGAACTGCTTCATACGTATATGATGAAACAGGAAACGTGGCGAAGTACACAGACTGTGCGGGAAATGTCACGACATATGTCTATGACGATATGGACCGCCTCACGGAGAAGAACGTGTCAGGAGAAAAGACTTCATACACCTACAGCAAGGCGGGACTTCTCACAAAGGTCACGGACGGCATGGGAACCGTAAGCTTCAGCTATGACAGCTATGGAAGACTCACAGGAAAGACAGACGCAGCAGGGAATAAGCTGACGTATACCTACGACAAGTGCGGCAGGCTGTCGTCCATGGACAACGGATTCGGCGGAACAAAGTACGAATACGACATCATGGACCGCGTGACGCGTGTCATAGACAGGAACGGTCAGGCGACGGTGTACGAGTATGACGCCCTCGGCAACAGAAGCGCAGTGTGCTATCCGAACGGAAATGTCATGACATACACCTACGATGCGTGCAGCAGGCTCAAGGAAGAGTGCATAGTAAACGCAGACGGTGTGACGCTTGCAAAGTATACCTACGGTCTGGGCAAGGCAGGGGAACGTCTCAGTGTGACTGACATCACAAACGGCATAGAGACTGACATCGCGTATGAGTACGACAGCCTGAACCGCCTGACGAAAGAGGTCATAGAACGCGGAGACAACAAACTTACAAACGAGTACGGCTATGACAGTGCGGGAAACCGCACGTCAAAGGAAACCAAGGTTAAGGGTGACATCACGGAGCTTGCGAACACGCAGCTTGACGAGGTGGAGATAACTGAAGGTACGACTACTTACACCTACAACGCCTTAAACCAGCTCGTAAACGAGAAGTCAGATGACGGAACCATCACGTATACATACGATGCAAACGGAAACCTGACGGAGCAGGCGGGCAGAAAGACGGCTTCCTACAGCTATGACGCGGAGAACCGTCTGACTAAGGCGACGGTACAGAGCGGCAACAGCGTCACGATAGAGAGCTATACCTATGACTATGCAGGCAACCGCACATCGAAGACAGTCAATGAAGACAGCACGGTATATTACGTGACCGACACGAGCGGAAGTCTTGCATATGTGGCAGCCGAGATGGATGCGGACGGCAAAGAGACTGCTTCATACACCAGATGCGACGGCGAGCTGATGTCGATGGAAAGAAGCGGGGAAGTATGGTATTATCTGTATGACGGACTTGGCAGCACAAGGCTTCTTACAAATGAAGCGGGACGTATCACAGACAAGTATGCCTACGACGCATACGGCAGCCTCCTGAAAAAGAGCGGCGGCACTGAGAACGACTTCCTCTACACGGGCGAGCAGTATAATGCGAACACGGGGCTATACTACCTGAGAGCAAGATACATGAATCCGGGCACGGGCACGTTCATAAGCATGGACAGCTATCAGGGAAGCCTTTACGATCCGATAAGCTTGCACAAGTATCTGTATGCGAATGCGAATCCGGTTACGTATACGGACCCGAGCGGATATTTCTCACTACCTGAACTTAGTGCTGGCATGACAATGTCGCAAGTGTTGTCATCATCGTGGAAATTTATAGGACTAAACACTTTGATAGGCTCTTTGACTGGAGCGGCTGTTGGAGCTGTTGATTCCATTTTAGGAGGAAATAATTTCTCGACGGTATTGCAGGATGCTTTTAAAGGACTTTGGCAAGGGGCATTGTTTGGATGTGTTCTATCTTCTTTAACATGTTTTGCAACAATTAGTCCAATTTGCATGACCTTGCTATGTGCCTCACAGAAATTATTGTTGGTGAGCGGAACGGTAGGTGTAGCTATATCGGCTGAAGAAGGACATCCTGCTCAAGCAATATTTCGAGCCATCGTGTCAATTTTTGCATATAAAAGTTTGGGCAAAATAATAGATGGAGTAGACATAGCTAAATTAGACGGAGCAACTAAAGGTTATAGTCAAGATGCAAATGGTAGATGGCACAGATCCAATGGGCAATTTGCATCAAATTCGGAAGTTGGGATAACAGGTAAGACAGCGAGTGGAAAAGGTGTTCATGGTAACTCATTGACCAATAATTTTAATAAAAATTATGGATATGCATTGATTGATAAGAATACAAGTGAGGTACTTAAATTTGGAGAAACTTTATATCCAGACACAAGATATACACAAAGTTATTTAGATAGCATAAATGCAGAAATGAAAGTATTGGTCAGTGGACAAAAATTAGATATTCATTTATGGCAGCATGATATGAACATGTATTATTTTTATAAATATGGAGATTTTCCACCGCTGAATAAGAAAGGTTGGTAGTATGGAAATAAATATTAATTCGCCACAGTATTACACAAATGAATTTGGGATAGATGACGATATATATAATCTGTGCCAAGATATTCATGAATACTTTAAAAACAAATGTTACAGCGAAAGTATTGATATAGTTGGAATAATACCTATAATTGCTCCTAAGGAGACGATAAATAAAGGCTTATGTAAAAGAGGGTATCATTGTGAACCAAAATATGGATTTGCAAGCGTCAGGGAGTACATAGATTATGAAGAGTATGTTTCTGCGGATGTTGAAAAGAAAAAAAAGTTAATGCTTCAATGTGTTTTAAATTCTGTAAAAACAATAAAAACAAAGGGAAGGATAGACTTTCAAAAATTCAAAGAGGATTTTGATGTTTTTTGTAAAGAACATAGAATTTAAAAAACGGCAAAAATTAAGCGGATTGTAAACATCGTGATTTAGAGCCCTCAATGACGTGGCAGTCGGCTTCATGTGCGACGGCATGTGCAAGACATCACTCGGCATCATCCTAAAGTCGATGATGGCAATATTCGGTCTCGGAAGCTAGGTTGACCAGATATAGGAAGCAATAAAGAGCGGCGATCCTGTGGAGATAGCGGTGCGGTTCGTGCAGCTTACGTGTATGCTGTTCGGGCTCACAAGCCAGTACTTCACGGGCGACACGCTGGTTTCGGCGGAATACGGGCTTACGCCGATAGCTGACATAGAGGCAGGCGATTATGTCTGGTCTGAGGACACGGAGACGGGAGAATGTGTTCTCAGGGAAGTGATGGGAGTTTCTCACTGTCGTAGACATCGGTTGCAACGAGTGGACAAGCCTGTCTGCAAAGTGCAAATGCAATTAATGCTACGGTTATGCTCAATATCGCAAGGAGCCTTTGGGGAACAAAACGGAGTTCCTATGTAGTATATACACTCATGGTTGCATTCCATACAAGAAATTGGATAGAAGATGATGGCGGTATGGTAGGGTACAATATGATAAACGGTATAGGTGCAGGAAATAAAAATAAAACAATATATCATGATAAGTCAAATGAATATTTTAAAGACTACCCATCGTTGATTAATAATTATATTAGCGAAGAGATAAATGCAATATATGAAGATATTGGTGCATGGTGGAAGGTAAAGTAATATGGGAACATGGGAAGTAGGAATATATCAAAATGACCTCAGCGCAGATGTGAAAGACGATTATATAAGTAAACTCAAGGCTGGAAAGAGTGATGAACAGGCGTTGGCTGAGATGCTTGATGAGTACAAAGAGGAGGCAGATGACATAGACTGCAAGTGCGATTTATTTATCGCACTTGCAGGGATTATGTGGGATAAGGGCAGACTTACGGAGGAGATAAAACAAAGAGCTCTTGCGGAGATTGAAGAAGATAAGTCCGCAGAACGCTGGGAAGGCGAGAAGATTAGACAGAAAAGATGCATAGAACTTGAAAAGTTCAAGAAGAAGCTTGAGAGTGAGATGCCGCCCAGAAAAAAAGTGCCTGTGCACAGACCGTATAAAGCAGGGTGGATAGAAGGCGGTGTATATTGCTTTCAGATAACGGAGACGATAGATGGCTATGAAGAATATATCGGCTGGTATGCGTCGTTTTATGTGGATAAGGTGTATAAGAAGGATTGGATAGTCAGGGGCGTATGGGACGAGGTGGCTGATGCTTATTTCTTTCTTTCAAAAGAAAAACTGACTTATGCAGATGAGATAAAATATATAAATAGTATAAAATTTGTAAATGGTGAATATAGAGCGGAAATATTAGAAAAATCTAAAAGTAGAAGACCTAAAAGTTTAACATATATAGGAAAATTTGAAAATTTTCAATGCCCAAATGATAGTGTCCCATGGGTTTGTAATCATATAATTTGGGGGTATTGTACTGAAAGAAATATAATACAAGGATATGTCAAACAGTTGAATAATGACAATAATATTTAGCGAAAAAAATAATTTGTTTAAATCTACATAAGGTAATCGGCGCACTGCTAAAGGGCGTGGTAGTCGGCTTCATGTGCGACGGCATGTGCAAGACATCACTCGGAATCATCCTAAAGCCGATGATGGCAATATTCGGTCTCGGAAGCCAGGTCGACCAGATACAGGAAGCGATAAAGAGCGGCGACCCCGTGGAGATAGCGGTGCGGTTTGTGCAGCTTACGTGTATGCTGTTCGGGCTCACAAGCCAGTACTTCACGGGCGACA
>ERZ780148.1431-NODE-1431-length-16149-cov-3.166522_pt1 | contig 16149 bp, 18 predicted proteins | sample MGYA00510984_ERZ780148 | MGnify/ENA primary metagenome ERZ780148 (study PRJEB29588, sample SAMEA2160902) | human gut metagenome | biome: human gut; feature: human-associated habitat; material: faeces | place: Denmark | collected 2008/2010 ...
GCGGCTGTTGTGACAACTGCCTCTATCCGAAGAAAGAGTTCGAAGGCGAAGATTATATGGTCGATGCCCTGCAACTGGTCAGCGATGTTAAAGAAAAATTCAAAATCGAACATTTGGTTAATATCCTCATCGGTGAAGCCGATTCTGCCATCAAATCGTATAAGCATGATAAACTGGAATTATTCGGTGCCGGTTCGGAAAAAAGCCGGCAATTCTGGACGATGGTATACCGGAGGGCTTTAGTCAGTTCATTTATCGAAAAAGATATAGAACAATACGGAGTAATCAAACTAACGGATGAAGGCCAAAAATTTTTGGATAACCCTAAAAGTTTTATGCTGATGGAAGATCACAATTTCGACGAGAACGAAGAAGAAGAAAAGATACAGGAGAAAGGTGGTGTATCTGCGTTGGACAGCACTTTATTCGCTATCCTGAAAGATTTACGGAAGAAAATAGCCAAGACCAATAACTTGCCTCCTTACGTCATTTTCCAGGACCCGTCACTGGAAGATATGTGTACCAATTATCCGATCACACTCGAAGAATTGGCCAACATCCAGGGCGTAGGTGCCGGGAAAGCACAGAAATACGGCAAAGAATTCGTCGAAGTCATCAAACAATACGTTGAAGACAACGAGATCGAACGGGCACAGGATATGGTCGTGAAAACAGTAGCCAATAAATCCAAATTCAAAGTATACATCATCCAGAATATCGACCGCCAGATCGATCTGGAAGATATCGCTTCGGCTTTGGGGCTCAACTTCGACGAACTGATCAAGGAGATGGAAGCGATCGTCTTTTCCGGAACGAAATTAAACATCGATTATTATATCAATAAGATCCTCGACGAAGAGCAACAGCAGGAAATCATGGATTATTTTATGGAGGCGAGTTCCGACAATATTTCCGAAGCTTTCGACGAATTCGAAGGGGATTATGCAGAAGAAGATCTTCGGCTGATGCGGCTGAAGTTACATTCCAAACACGGAAACTGACAATGGAAAAAGTTGCGGGAAATATTGGGGGTAAGTCGAAATGATCGATACCCCCTCTTTTTTCGTCAACTATAAGGGGTATGTCACTGTGTCACAAACACTCTCCAACTGCCGTCCTTTTCACCTCGCTCAACGTATTTCTTCTGATCATTATATATTTCAATGGCTTTGAATATCGATCTGTTCAAATATTATTCGGAAGCCTTAGAAAAAAACAATGAGATGATCCGGCTTCATAAAGCCAAAGATGAGCAGAAAATAGTAAGAAAAAGAAAAATTTTTTTAGAAGTAGAAGTCAGCGAAGATGAGTATCAGGCTTTTATGAAGCAAACGAAATAATCCGTCTTATTTACCTCATACTCATCTTCCTCTAGTTTTTCAATTCATTTTATCTACAGAACGGACAAATTCGATATCCTCCCGGAACAATTTCCGGTAAGTGATATGGGTGCGCCAGGCTTTCGCTCCGATGTAATCCATCAGATGTATCATTGGAGGATTAAAATCGCCCACCCAATTCAATTCCAGATATTTATATTCCCTGTTCGCTTCGATAATGCGCTCAGTAAAGCGTTTGATCATGGCCGCTTCCACTCCTTTCCCCTGAAACTCGGGTACCACTCCGAACAACTGGCCCAAAGCCACATCGATTTTCCGGAAATGACGGTAATACATCAGTTTCAAACCACCCCACAAATTCATTTTTCCATTTAAATGTCTCACTACCTGATTGATTTCCGGGAACATCAGGAAAAAACCGATCGGTTGCTCTTTATAAAAAGCAAAATAAATCAAATCCTTATCGATAATCGGTTGTAAACTTTTATAAATCGCTTCTACCTGCTCCCGGGTAATCCCGTCTACTCCGTGTACTTCCAGATTCCAGGCTTTATTATAGACCTCCAATAAGGCTTCTATGGCTTTCTGCTTCCCGATATCCCCATAGGTCTGGACCGTATAATCGGGATTTTTCAATATCCGGTCGGCTTTCCAAACGACAATTTTAGAAAGGCTGTCCATAACAAGACGGGTGCGGAATGTAAACTGTTTGAAAAAATCCCGGAAACCGTAGTTTTCAAAAAAAGAAACATAATAAGGCTGGGTATAAGGCATCGCATAAACAGGCGACTGATCGAATCCATCGACCAACAACCCCCACCACTCAATCCGTTCCCCGAAATTTACCGGCCCTTCCATGGCCTCCATACCTTTTCCTTCGAGCCACTCCCTGCATTTATCGAACAAACAAAAAGCGGCCTGCCGGTCGTCGATACATTCAAAAAATCCCATTTGCCCGACACTATATTTGTCCAGATGACAGGTTTTCCGATTGATAAAAGCAGCTACTCTCCCTACACATTGCCCTGCCTCGTCCTTCAAAATCCAGCGGATACATTCGCCATTTTGGAAACAAGGATTTTTCGCAGGATCGAATACATTCCGGATATCATTATCCAAAGGACGTATCCACCAGGGATTTCCTTTATATAGTCTTACCGGTAATTCCAGAAAGTCCGTTTCATGTTGTCGGGTAGTTACTTCAATTAAAGTATACATAACAAAAAAATTAAATTTTTTGACTTAAGGCCATTGCTTGAGCCGGAAAGATAAAATCGGCCAATCGCTTGAGCCAAACGACAATAAAAGCCAATAATATTCGCGGGACGATCAGCCATACGACAGGTAACCCCAATACGGCAAACAACAAAGGATCTTCCAACTGCGAATGCGATATCGCCAGATGATAATTCAACAAATCCGCTTCGGTCCCGGTTAGTTTACCTTGCCGGGCATAATCCATCAATACAGCGGAACCGTAAGCCAACCCCAGCGTATTGCCCACCACCCATAAAAAAGCCACCTGTCGGGGTAAACCCAACAATTGCATACCCGGACCTAAAAGCGAAGAGATCCATTTCAATACCCCGAATTCTTCCAACAGACGTTGCAGGATCATCAATCCGGTAATCAGGGCCACGACTTTCAGGGACAACCACAGACTGGTTTGCAGCCAATTGAACAAAGTATCGCGGAATCCCAAGTCGACAGAAGGCTGCGCTATCATCCGCCCTGCAAACTCCGGCAAGATCAGATTTAAAACGGCAGCAGCGATAAAACTACAGGTAAAACGGAGTAAGACCATCTTCCAACCCGCAGAACCGGTTTTCTTCTGTACCAAAGTTTCCACCGGATAATTATGGGAAATCAGGCACATCATAGCCAACAAAATCCCTTCTCTCACCGTGAAATCCATATTCGACAGCAAAGCGATCACCGTATAGATATTGGTAAAAATACCGGTCACAAAGACCAAAGCCGCATCACCGGGCAAACCGATCCTGGTGAACAAAGGAGCTACCACAGCAGAAACAGCCGGCAACACCTGAAAGTAGGTAAGCAACATCACCACGAAAGAAACCGGAAGCATAATCTTCAAAAACCAGCAAGAGGTTTTCAATGCCACCGGCCAGACTTTCCTGATACAACCGATTATCCTTTCTTTCACCATATCCTATTTTCTCTTTTTTCCTCTTCCCCCTTCTCTCTCTCAGCCTATAGCTTTTAGCATTTAGCTTTTAGCTTTTAGCATTTAGCATTTAGCTTTTAGCTTTTAGCATTTAGCTTTTAGCTTTTAGCATTTAGCTTTTAGCATTTAGCTTTTAGCTTTTAGCATTTAGCTTTTAGCATTTTACTTTTTACCTCAACTGCTCGGTCAGCAACCGGATCTCCAATGCCGGGCTAATCCGTTCGTACAGAATATTATAAACGGCATTCGTTATCGGCATATGCACATTATACTGGTCGTTGATTTCTTTAATTCCTTTCACGCCGAAATACCCTTCGGCAATCATCAGCATTTCCATTTGTGCCGATTTCACCGAATATCCTTTACCGATCATCGTCCCGAAAGTCCGGTTCCGGCTAAACTGTGAATAAGCGGTTACCAGCAAATCCCCCAGATAGGCCGAACTCTTGATATCCCTTTCTATCGGATGAACGGCAGCCACAAAACGCTCCATCTCCTGAATGGCATTGGATACCAAAACGGCCTGAAAATTATCTCCATATCGCAATCCATGACATATTCCCGCTGCAATAGCGATAATATTCTTCATAACAGCCGCATACTCCGTACCATAGATATCGTCCGAAATCGTCGTCTTCACATAATGGCAGTTGAACAATTGTGACACCAACCGGGCCACCCGGGTATCGTCACAGGCAAAGGTCAGGTAAGACAGGCGTTCCAAAGCAATCTCTTCTGCATGACAAGGCCCTGAAATCACCACGATCTGCTCCAAAGGTACTTCATACTGCTGGTGGAAGAACTCACCGATAATCAGATTATCATCCGGGATCATTCCTTTAATCGCCGACACCACAATCTTGTCTTTCAACGGACGGGTGGCTTTTGCCACCACATTTTTAAGAAAAGCACTCGGTATAGCAAAAATGATGATATCCGAATGGGCAATCAGTTTGTCCAGATTATCCGTAAAAGAAATCCGCGACAGATCGAAATCGACCGAACAAAGATAGCGAGGGTTATGGTTCAACTCTTTAAAAGCGTTGATGGTCTCGATATTACGCATAAACCAATTGATATGCTCATTCGTTTCCAGCAGAATCTTAGCAATAGCCGTAGCCCAGCTTCCGCCGCCGACGATCGCAATCCGTGGATTTTCAGGAATTTCCATGCCGATAAAATTTAGTTTAAGCCAACCATTTTTTCACTTCTTCGGGAGTCAACCCTGACAATCCCAACTTTTCTTTTTTGTTGATTCCGCAAAGCTCCTGATGCAATTTATTCGTATTCCCGACTGCTTTCAAAGCTTCCACCGTCTGATATCCGGCTTTCTTCACCACTGCGATCCATTCTTTCGGAATCCCCAGCGCCTCGTATTTCTCATCGCCGTCTACGGTAACTTTCTTTTCGGGCTTCATCTGGGGAAAGAACAACACATCCTGAATCGACGCGCTATTGGTCAGGAACATACAAAGCCGGTCGATACCGATACCCATACCGGAAGTCGGCGGCATGCCGTATTCCAGTGCGCGTACAAAATCATAGTCGATATACATGGCTTCGTCATCTCCTCTTTCCTGCAATTTCAGCTGATCCTGAAAACGTTCCAGCTGATCGATCGGGTCGTTCAGCTCGGAATAGGCATTAGCCACTTCCTTACCGTTTACAAACAGCTCGAAACGTTCGGTCAGTTCCGGATTTTCGCGATGTTTCTTCGTCAACGGCGACATCTCTTTGGGATAATCGTAAATAAAAGTGGGCTGGATATAATGTCCTTCACACTTTTCACCGAAGATCTCATCGATCAGTTTACCCTTACCCATGGTCTTATCCACGGGGATCTCCATTTTTACACAAGCCTCGTACAACTCTTCTTCCGACATTTTCTCGATGTCGTACCCGGTATATTCTTTAATGGCATCGGCCATACGTACCCGCCGGAAAGGACGTTTAAAGTCGATTTCATTTTCGCCTATCACCGCTTTCGTAGTCCCGTTGATCGCCAGCGCAGCCGTTTCGATCATCTCTTCCGTGAAGTTCATCATCCACAGATAATCTTTATAAGCCACATAAATTTCCATACAGGTAAATTCCGGATTATGTGTCCGGTCCATTCCCTCATTCCGGAAATTCCGGGAAAATTCGTACACCCCTTCAAAACCGCCGACAATCAGCCGTTTCAGGTATAATTCGTTGGCAATACGCAAATACAAAGGGATATCCAATGCATTATGATGAGTGATAAACGGACGTGCAGACGCTCCTCCGGGAATGGCTTGCAACACAGGGGTTTCCACCTCCAGATACCCTTTGGAATTGAAGAAATTCCGGATAGCGTTGATCATCCTGGTACGTTTCACAAAGACTTCCTTGACCTGAGGATTCACGATCAGGTCGAGATAACGCTGGCGGTAACGCTGTTCGGGATCGGTAAAGGCATCGAACACCTTGCCTTCCTTCTCTTTCACAATCGGCAGCGGCCGCAACGATTTCGACAACATGGTCAATTCTTTGGCGTGTACGGAAATCTCACCTGTCTGTGTGCGGAACACAAATCCCTTCACTCCGACAATGTCACCGATATCCATCAATTTCTTGAAAACCGTATTGTAAGCGGTCGATGCTTCATCTGTAGAAATATCGTCCCGGCTGACATACACCTGGATCCGGCCGGTAGCATCCTGTAATTCGAAAAATGAAGCTTTACCCATAATTCTCCGGCTCATCATCCGTCCGGCAATCACCACATTCCGGGGCTCTGCTGTTTCGTCGAACCGCTCTTTTATTTCTGCCGCATGGGCATTCACTTGAAACTCCGGTGCCGGATAGGCTTCTATCCCCAGTTTAGCCAATTCATTCAATGAATTTCTTCGGATAATCTCTTGTTCACTTAATTCCGTAAAGCTCATCTTTTATATTTTTAATTGTTTTACTTCCAACAAACATTCCAGAATTTTAATTAATTTTGCAAAGTTACTATTTTCCCGAAGTAAAAACAAATCAAAATAAAACAGCCATTGTCGGGTTTTCAACAATGGCTGTTTTTACAATCCTGATCGACTTATTTTTACTGTATTTGCAGAAATGTGCAGCAGTTCGCCTACTTCTTTATAAGATTTTCCTTCAGACAACAAATTTACTACCCGTCGGCATTCCGGAGTCAATTCCTGTATCATTTCCAGTAATTGCCGTTCTACTTCCTGACGGATGATCAATTCTACAGCAGAAGTTTCAGTCTCCTCTCCTCTTTCTTCCAATTTTTCCGCCTTCATTTTCATATACCGCAAATAATTGATGCCGGAATTACGAACGATTGTATATAGATAGGAACGTATCGTCAAAAGCGAACTAAAATTCTGTCTGTTTTCCCACAATTTTACAAAAGCTTCCTGCACCAGGTCGGCTGCAACCCATTCCTCCCGAATCAAACGCAGACAATACACACACAACGAAGAATAAAATTTTTCAAAAACATACCGGAAAACCTTCTCCTCTCCGGCTTGAAATGCAGAAATAAAAGTTTTCTCGTGGTCTAAATCGTATTCTTTCATAAAAAAACGTTCGTTTACCGTTGGGTTTACGGTGCTTTAAGCTATCCGAGCGACAACACCCCGGTAAGGGCACTCGACAAGATCCTGGAAAGCGGACGGCTGAAAGACGTGTACGACCGTTGCGCCTATTATGACGAAAAGGTTTGCAGCGGCGAAATGAGCACAGCCCACGCACATAATTCACTGGCAAAGATGCTGCGTGAGGATTTCGGTATCAAGGCCAGGGGGAAAAAGAAAGATCCCGACCTGTTTGGTTAAATCCGGAAGATTTTCTATATTTGTGTGCGGCCGGGGTGGTTCCCGTCCGTCTGGGGGCTGACGGCTATTGCACGTCAAGCCTTAAAAGTGGGGCGAATTGACGTATTACGACATCCCCACTTTTTCATACATCCCTATATTGTAATGCACATTACAATAATACTAAAATACTAAGATTAGTATAGACTTATCTTAGTATTTTAGTAAAACGAGTATGCTTGAAATCTGCCTCCGGCGGGGTTTTTACTGGGGGCTTCTGACCTTTGCACTGTTTCCTATTGCTCCGTAAAATCAGTGTCGCACAGTCCGCACCTTAACACCAGCCCGGATTTTCCCCACACGTTACAGCCGCACCCACAAGTGTATTTCTTCCGCTTTCCGCTTTTGCTCTCCCCCTCGTCCGGTTCTTCCGTTTCGTCCCCGTCGCCTCCGGTGATGCGGATCGGCCGGGTGGGTACAGCCGCCAAAGTCGGCTTGTACCTAAGCCGAAAGTTTTGCAGATCCTTCCGGCTTAGCGTATTGAAAACCTGCTCGAACTTCCCTCCCGGAATGATATAATGCGTAATGCTCTGGCCTGTCCTTTTGCCTCCGGCCTCCCCGGTGTCGGACGGCATCAGTCCGACTTGGATCATCTTGTCAGCCCATTGCGAATTATGATACCCTCCCCGGCTCGGCCTGCCGAAATCCTCCTGCCACAAATGGCACATTTCATGTACCAGGGTAGAATGCCAGTCCCGATCTTCCCGGTTCATGAAATCGGGGTTGATGCTGATCTCGTGAACGACCTTTTTTTCCTGGCCGTCCCCTCTCCAACGGTTGGCGGCGAAAAAGCCGAATGCCCCACCGTGACGGGACATATTCACGATACATTCCGAAAGTTCACCGTTAAAAATTGCGTCGTTGTAAAACTGATACAAGTCGTCCAACGTCTTAAACTGGATCGTCGTTATCATAAGCCTTTTGTTTTTCAATCCGAATGCAAAGATACGGATATTTTTGTAATGTACATTACAAAAATACTAAAATACTAATATTAGTACAACCGGATATAAAAGATACTCATTTTACTAAAATGCTTGAATAAGTACACGTTACGTTTACAAAATACATTACTGTAATGCGCATTACAAAAATACTATTTTTAGTATATACTAAAAAACGCATCTATCCGGAAGATTATTTGAGATAATTTTCCTATCTTTCGGCCGAAGAATCCCGGAACGGAAATATATAAAATATCCACGTTCCCAACAAACCATATACGCCCATGTTTCCAAATTACAAAGACTTTCAGATAGCCGTTTACTACACGCTGGGAAAAGCACTCCCCAAGCATATAGAGGAAGTGCAGACGGAGATCATCGAGAATTTCGATATAAAATACAATTCCCCCATGCTCGAACACCCGTTACGGCGTACCCCCATTTACGAGAAAATCATCCTCCGCATATTAGATACAATGGAAGATTTAAAAGAGATCCACTTTTCCGACGACCGTACCCACGTCGTCCTTACCGGAATTGGGAAACAACGCCTGGACGAGTACGGAAAAGAGATAAACCAACGGTTGCCTTTCATATTAAGGCATAAAAAATTCAAGCGTCATACCAAAGAAGAGTTAGACAAGGCATACCGGGAACTTAAAGAGTACACCGATGCGTATCTCTCCCAGGATTGAGCGCACGAGCTAAAATACTAAAAGTAGTATCTACTATTTTTAGTAGATAAAGTATCAAACGAAACGTTTCTTTAAGGCGATGATCGGGTTTATCATCGTCTTGTACATTTCCAAGGGTTCACCCATAAGCTCGCACCGGATTAAATGTATCAGCCTCTCGTCTTTCGGATCTGTCGGCTGCTCCTGGCAGTCCCTTCCCGTCCTGGTCTGATCTTTCAGTTCGGCCACTAAAATATACTGGAGCGTAAAGATGTCGGCGAAGGTTTCCACCTCCCCGGCCACCTGTCGGTATAACTTCCGGTATTCCGGCCACCTGTCGGTATCATAGATATTCGCCTCGATATAGGCGTTTATCTGCGGAGTGGTGGCCGTCTGCTCTATTTCCACGCCGGAAAGCCTTCGGATCACCTCTATTTTAAGTTTTTTCCCGGTAAACCTCTGTTTCGGCCTTAACCCGTACTGCGGCATTTCCCCCAGGGAAATAAACGGCTCTTTATCCCCCTTTCTCCGGTAAATGAAATATTCCGCTATCATCGTTCGGGGATATTCAAAACGTGATCCACTAACAGGGCTTTGTCCTCCGGATTTGCCTTTACCCAGAACAGCGACCAATTCAAGGCGTTTCCATACTCGTTAATACCGTTTTCCCGGACGGTCTGTCCGGCTGTCGGGGAAATCCCTTTCAGGCATGAAAGCGCATTATTATTGCCAAACATGGCATATCTGTTAAAGGCTTCCAACTCGAAAGGATAAATATCAAACCTTTTCTTTCCCTGGACGACCTGCGCAACAATCCGGCTATCATAGTCCGGATATTTGTCGGGTTCGACCTTAATCCCCAGGTTCTCCAACAAAGCCCGGTTTATCTGATCGTCCGTCCCCAAATAAAACTGAAAGAAATCCCCGTCATACCCCCTGTATTTGCCTAAAAGATGCGCATACAGTTCCGCATTCACTTTTCCGTAAATACAACTCTTTATAAAATCCTCGTCGATACGGTTTCCGGCTATCGCATTGGAAACAACATCAATAATCTGTATAACCTTCGGTTTGTTCATATTACATTATTTTATCTACAAATATATATCTATCCAATCAAAAAACGCATTATCAGAGCCATGAAAGCGAAACGGAGTGTAGCGGCAAAGCGTTTTTTGGTTCTTTTTGGGGCGAGCGCCAAAAAGAACTCCCCCCCTAAAGGCTGTCCCCCTTTCGGGGGATCTTCCTTGTATCATGCCACCTGTTCCGCTTCATCTGCTGCCGTTTCCTCGCTTTCTACGGAGATATTCAGTTTCCCGGCTATCATCTTGACAATTTTCATAGCGTCGGCCAGTACGTTTAAAATGAACTTGGGTTCTTCCCGGATCGCCTTTATCCAGCTTTTCAGATAAGCGGCGTTTTCAGTGCGTATATGTTCGGCTATCCCGAAAAACATTCCTGCCAGGGCTGCGGCGAACTCGGCCGTTAATTCCTCCTTGCCGTATTCCTCTGATCCGAACGGATGCGCAAGATCCCGGTTCAATCGGGTGGGGTGTCCCGTGGAATGTCCCATTTCATGCAGAAGCGTTTCGTAAAAGCTCTCCATATCGACGAACTGCGAGCGAAGCGGCACTACGATATAATCGGCCAAAGGAGAATAAAAAGCCCTGTCGCCTTGCTGCTCCCGTATCGGGCAAAACCAGCTTTTCGCCTCCAGCATGGCGTCTATTTCGGGGTGCGCCTCTCCGGTTGTCCCGTCGGGCTGCTCTGCCTGTCCCCCTCTGAACTTCTCCCTTAACGCTTCCCATTCTTCCGGCCTCACGTCCGAAAAATTGGTCTGATCCAGGTTAAAGACCGAGTAATATTTATAGGTCGGTATAACGTTGTATTCCTGTTGCTGCTCCCGGCTTAACGCCTTGTATTCCTCAAAGGTTATTTTCTTGCGTGTTTCCTTGTGGTACACGTAGAAAAGGAAGTAATAGACCGGAAACGATTTCGATCCTTTCAACACGGAGATCCCGGCCTCTTTCGCCTGGTTGAACGTCATAAATACGGGTGTCTGGTACTGGAATTTCTCGCAAAGGAAAAGGAGTAAAAAGGCGTTGCCTCCGGCGTACCTGCGTCCTGTGAGGTTCTGCGGAAAGAAATTGCGTGTATTCGCCGCAATGGTGATCCAGGGTTTTTGCCAGTTGTCCTCTACCTGCTGGATCTTCTCGATCATCAAATTTGCAAACTGTTGCGCTGCCTTGTCGAAATAATCAGTTTTCATAACTACGTCCCCCGTTCTTTATCCTGGTGGGTGAGCCAGTTCTAAAGGTTGTCATCTCTTTTTCTATACCTCTAAGATAGCACTTTTATTTGAGATACGCAAGTATTTAAACAACATTTAACTAACTATTTATCAGATAATTATCAACAAAAGTAGTATTTTAGTATTTACTAAATTTAGTATTTACTACCTGATTTTTTCCGATAGTAAACTCCCCACCTCACCCCCTCCCCCACAAAAAACTTGCGGATGCCTAAGATTCCGATGTTTTTGTATCAAGACAACCCCATTTTGGTCTTTCGGGGCTGTCGGTGTGGTCGTCTTGCGTTTACCTTGAGTTCCGAGGGGTTTTTGTATGAGACCCCCCCAAACGGTTTTTTCCATAGCACAAGTTTTTTAGGAAAAATACTACCTGGCTTTAGCCAGGCTGGAGATTTTTTCTAAAAGCCGCTTGCGGCTCAACTTGGGATATGGAAAAAGCCGTTTGACCTTTGCAGACAAAAACCCCGGTCAAGGTAAACGCAAGGCGGCCACGCCGGAAAAACTAAAATACCTCTCTCCCCTGAAAGGGGGTTTAAAACCGGGTTCGACAATCGGCTACCGGAGTGCCCGACAAGGAATGTTCCTTGCCCAGCCGACGAGTGCCTGCGCTCATCAGCCGGGCAAGGATCATTCCGGGTACTCCTTTCCGGATTGTGCCGATCAGTGAAAAGTCAGACGGCTTTTATCCGGCTGGCTTCACCGAACGGCTCTATCCGGAAATAGCCTACCTTAATCGGGTGGGTGGGTGTATTCATGCGTTAGGGATTGCAGTGGAAAGCCCACAGCCTTTAGGCGAGGACTTGCAACGGAAAGCCCGACCGTTTACGGGAACGCCCAAATCCTCCTAAAGAAAAGCGTACTAATATACTAAAATACTAAAAGTAGTAAACACTACTCCCATTATCTCCGGCCTCTTTAGCGGATCATCCTCTTACAGATTGTTTATCTTCGTGATAGTCGTGTCCGGAAGCACGTCAAGGCCATAAAACAACTCGTCCTTATTGTAGCCCAGGAAATAGACATATTTAAGTATCTGGTTATAATTATACCGTGCGAAATTCACGTCCTTGTTTCCTGCCGTATCGAAGCATATCGGCTCATGGTGGGCTATCCGGTTCCTGAACTTCTTTATCTCCATTAGCTCGTTATAAATCGCCCTCTGCCCCAGCCCCCTGGCTCTGTTCGGCAAGACCGCCAGCAAGGTTTGTCCCCCTTTGCGGAACGGCTGCTTATTGAAAAGATATGTCCAGAACCCGAAGCTCACCGAAGAAACCAACCTGTCATGCGTATATCTCCCGTCGTTCACCAGCCTTGTAATATGCCTGTTCACATCGGCCAACTGCGGACAGTTCTCTAACATACCTCCCGGCTGTACCTGTGTCCTGATCCAGTCGTTATCTCCGAAATGGCGTTTATAATGCTCGTTGATCGCATTGCGCAAGACGACTTCAAACAGACTTAACACGCCATAAAATTTCTGGCACAGTTTTACATTGTGCCTGTACAGTGTCAAGGCCTTGTCATTATCCCCACCGCAAGCGTTCAAATATCGGCTTAGACGAGCCGGAGAAAAGGCGGTTTCATAATCGGAATATTTCATTTTGTTTTTTATTGGCTTTTTATTTGCAAATATAGGAAAAATCCCGTATATTTGCAAAGTAATCCCCTGTTGTCCCTGTCGTAAGACAAACTTCAGGGTTTTGTTTTTTATATACCTCCCTTTTCAAGCCCATACGGTAACGTATGGATCTCCTATCATTCATTTATCTATAAATTCTTTTTTTATTATCTGTATCGTTGAAACGGCCTTTCCCGTGAGCTTCGCCACGTTCCGGATCGAGTAGCCTTTCTTTAACAAGGCGATCGCCTCCCGGTATTCCTCTTTCCTCTGTTCAGCCGTTTTCCGGCTTCCCGGCTTCCATCCCAGCCTACCCCCTTTCTGGATGTACAACTCCCGTCCGCTATTAAGGCGGTCGATGATCCCCTGGCGTTCGATTGCGGCCAGTTCCCCCAATAGGGTAGTAATCAGAGAGGACAAGGGGTTTACCGTCTTGTCCGGCCGTAATGTTTCCAGGTTCAAGTTTTGGATATACACGCATATTTTATGCGTGTGCAGCGTATCGAGTGCCTTTAGTATCTCCAGGGTGGAACGCCCCAGGCGTGAGATCTCGGTCAGCAACAACATATCCACCCGGTTCTGCGGATCCGTGCAGTATTCCAGGCAACGGCTTAAAACCGGGCGTTCGATATTGGCCTTTCGTCCGCTTATCTTTTCCTCAAAGACCGCCGTCACCTCGTACCCCCGTCCGGCTGCGAACCTCTCCAGATCGACAACCTGCCGTTCGGTCGATTGCCTGGCCGACTGCGAGCTTACACGTGAATAGATAACCACATTCATAAGACAAGGGATATTATAACAGGTCAGTTATCACAGCCGCCGGAATATCCAGCTTTGAGAAAGCGAACATCTTTTTCCCCAGATCCTTTAACGAGGCTCCGATATGGTACACGTCCGTTTCATCAACGATCAGGAAACGGTCGTGACTGTCCCGGTACGTCCTGATGTCGATAGGTGGGTACTGGCTGTTATGCCTGTCAAGATCAAGTTGGAGTTGCTGCGTGATACGCTGGGTGTAAATGGTGGCCGAGACACCGACGCTGCGTTTACTCAACATGAGCAAGACCGTTTCGTCCACATAGTTGTCGATAAGCACGATCGAACGCCTGGCCGACTTTACCAGATCGGTGGCGAAAATGCACACCCTTATGAAACAAGCCATTTGCGTGAACGTGCCGCAAATATGCTGCAAAACTCGTGCAAACGAGCAGAACATCAAAACAAATACGAAGTTTTGTTTTGTATTTCCGAGGTGCCGCCTGCCTTATTAAAAGGTAGTGCTTTACCGCAAAAACACCGGATGAATTGCCACAAAAACACCAAACGTTTTACCGCAAAAACTACAAATGAAACACCTCTAAAACTTAAAATAAATAGCATCGAAAACTCAAAATGACTTTTGTAATTAAATAAAAATGAGTAACTTTGCATCTAGAATCAGAAGAAACAAAACAAGCAAACGAATATGGCATATAAAAATAGAGTTTTTGACGTGCAACTTAAAGCCCATCTTAAAGCAATGGGGGCCGTGCTCATTGAAGGTCCAAAATGGTGCGGCAAAACAACGACAGCCAAGCAGTTGGCAAACAGCGTTATAAGTTTGCAAGACACAGACCATCGCGAGGAATATCTGTCAACAGCCATTACCAAGCCATCATTCTTGCTGGAGGGTAACGTTCCGCGCTTGATAGACGAATGGCAAGATGCGCCAATGCTATGGGATGCAGTGCGTACAAAGGTGGACGAGCGAGGATTGCCTGGACAATTTATATTGACTGGGTCAAATGCAATAGACGACAGTAAAATCCACCATAGCGGAACCGGCCGTATCTCTCGAATGGAAATGCTGCCTATGAGCCTATGGGAATATGGAGAATCTAACGGCAGCGTATCATTGATGGAGATGTTCGACAATCCTCAACAAGAAGTATTTGCCACATCAGAGCTGAGCATAGAAGAACTTATTTTTTCTGCATGCAGAGGAGGTTGGCCTGCTACATTGAATTTAAGCGACGACAAGGCAAAACTGCTTGTCGCTAAAGAATATGTAAAGTCTGTATATAAAAATGACATATCTCGCATTGATGGAGTAAGGAGAAATCAGAAATTGGCGCACATGATTATGAAATCATATGCACGCAATATCTCTACATTGGCAAAAACCACCTCAATCTTGGCTGATGTTACAGCTGATGATGATGTGGAATGCACCCGACCTACGCTTGAAAGCTACATTGAGGCACTTGAGAAATTGTTCGTCATTCAAGACATAGAAGCTTGGTGTCCGTCTATAAGAAGTAAGGCAACTATACAAAGCAGACCGAAACGTGCCTTCTGCGATCCTTCCGTTTCTGTAGCATCACTCAACCTGTCACCAGAAGCCTTGATGACTCAATTAAAGACATTCGGCTTTATTTTCGAGCAGATGTGCGCACGTGATCTCAGAGTGTATTCCGCTTCTCACGACAGTCATTTGTCATACTATCGTGACCGTTATGGACTGGAAGCTGACCTTGTGCTTCATCTTGACGATGGACGCTATGCTCTTATAGAATGTAAGCTTGGCAACCGTGAGATAGAAGAAGGAGCCAAACATCTTTTGGAAATAAAACGACTCATTCAAGAGCATAACAAAACAGAAAAGCAGGTGCCGCTGCGCGAACCCGACTTGATGATTGTTATGACAGGTGGATATATGGCTTACACACGTCCAGATGGAGTCAAAGTAATACCGCTTGCTTGTTTGAAAGATTAAAAAACAGAATAGAATATGGGAACAGCATTACTTGCACTCTGCTTCTGCGCATTGTCGCTCGTCCTCGCTTTGTTTGTGGGCATATCGCCCATAAGCGACAAGGCGAAGGTGAGGTTTATGTATGTTGGTGCTGCGCTATCGTTGATAGCAGTGCCAATCATGAGCCATTACATCGCAGGGCTGAACAATATTGTGGACGAGCTACGCTATCAAGCCGTGCTTGTCTTCATTGTTGCCGTGTGTTGCTACTGCTTCGTCATGGCGAATATGGTGAAGTACAATGTCATGAAGAAAAAGGTGGCAGTACTTGAGGGCACGTTGGAGAAACTCGAACAGGAACGTGCGGCAGCAATTTATGCAGGTCGCACCACAAGGTGCAGCAACGTTTGAACTCGGATCTTTCGATCGCCGGGGTCCTGATAACCCAGTACGACGGAAGAAAGAACCTGAACAAGAGCGTTTCGGAACTGG
>ERZ780148.1440-NODE-1440-length-16070-cov-5.412426_pt1 | contig 16070 bp, 13 predicted proteins | sample MGYA00510984_ERZ780148 | MGnify/ENA primary metagenome ERZ780148 (study PRJEB29588, sample SAMEA2160902) | human gut metagenome | biome: human gut; feature: human-associated habitat; material: faeces | place: Denmark | collected 2008/2010 ...
TATTGCACCTATAATCATACCAATTATGCTTAATCGTTTATTATTATATTTATTAACTTCAGGTATCATTTCATTAATTGCTAACGTTGTCATTATACCAGCTACAAACATTAACACGATACTTACTAGCGTTTCATTAATATAATCCTTAAGTAGTACATAAGCTAAAATTGCCCCCAAAGGCTCCGCTAAGCCTGATATTAACGAAAGTATAAGTCCCCTACTTCTTTTATTAGTAGCGTAGTAGACTGGTACTGCAATACTTATTCCTTCTGGTATATTATGTAGCATTATAGCAATACCTAAACTAATTCCTGTACTTAAATCGTTATAACTAGCCATAAATGTAGCAATACCTTCTGGAAAATTATGTACCATCAAAGCTATCATACTAAGAACCCCTACCCTATACAAATCATTACTAGATAGTAGAGTGATTTTTTTATTTATCTTAGTAACTAAAGCTTTTCCTAAAAGAAACATCACACTACCTATAATAAATGTCCAAAATATTCCAAAATTATTATATAATACTAAAGTACTATCTGGTATTAGCTCAAATACACTTATAGAAATCATAACACTTAAACTAAAACTTAGACAAAAACATATAAATTTATCCTTATCTTTAAACCTAAGAAAAACAACAAGCCCACCTAAAAAAGTACTAACTCCAGCTAGTAAAGAAACTAGTAAAGAAAAAAAGACATTATTATTAATAGTATACACCACCCTACTACAATAATATGTCTTTTTTACACTTTTAAAACTAAACTTTTATTTTCTTTTATAATAATGTCTCTTTCATAAGAAGTCATATTTTTTACTATCTCACTCATTTGTTCTATAGTGTAGTTACCCTTAACTAAAACATTACCATACATATCAAACGCTACACCATCACTACCATTAGAAACAATTATACAATAACAAGATAAATTACTTGTATATATTGAAGAGAAGTTAACTCCTTTTACACTAAGCAAAAGGGTTTTCCCGTCTATACTATATAACTCTAAAATAGTGTTTTCCATACTACTTACTAGTATAGAATTATTTTCATAAGTATGTATAATCTTTTTATTCATTAAATTATCAATATACTCATTAGTTAACGTAGAATACACGTTAGAATACTGTCCATTATTTCTTAAAATAAGCACATTCTCATTATCAAGCGCTATAACGTCAACCATCTTATCAGCCACATTCATATTATCAATTGCATTGTATTTAGAATTATAATAAATTAAATATTGATAGTTTTCTTCCTTAATAACTATATAATTATTTACCATATGCTTAACTTGTCCATAAAAATATAATAACTCATTATTAGTAGTATTAACAATATAATTATTTAGTTTATCACTTAAAAGTAGTGTATTAGTATTCTTGTCAAAACAGTAAATAGAGAACTTTTCATCCATTACTTTATCTAACTTTAAATCATATAACAGATAATTTGAAGTAATTATTTTGTTTTTATACACTATCCCATCTTTACTACTGTTGTTCTCTATTAGTTCTTGTTTTTCAACTAATAAATAATCATTAAACAAAATAATAGAATTAGCATTGACCATCTTATATTCTCCACTCACAAGATTAAAATAGTAAAACACCTTGTTGTCCTTTTCTCCAGTTTCCAATATAACAGTATCTTCTCTTACTACAGTATATCCTTTTATTTCAGGTAATGTAACTAATTCATGTTCTTTATTAACTACTTTAAAATAACTTTCTTCTCCTTTAGTAAAACTAACTAAAAAGTAATTATTATTAATGCCTAGAGTAACAAAGTCATTAAAGTATTCCATCTCTGTTAATGAAACTAAACACTTTTTATAATCATTTACCTTATTTATAGTAATTATCTTGCAAGTTATATCTATAACAGCTACACCTTCAAGCGCAATTAAAACAGCAAGAAGTGACGCTTTTGTTTCTTTTTTCATATTTCCTCCGAGTAAGTAGTATTATACAGCAAATAATTTTTTTAGTCAAATATTACCAATAAAATAATGCCTTTTAATGAATTAAATAAAATAAACGTTACATAATACTAGTAGGTGGTGATAAGATGGCTAACATGAAAAATAATGCTAGAAATACTAGCAGAAACAGTGCAAGAAATAATGCACGTAATACTAGTAGAAATTCTAGTAGAAACAGCGCTAGAAATACTAGCAGAAATCAAGCTAGATGTAAATAATATTAAAAGGAAGACGGTTAAGCAAGTCTTCCTTATTTTAATTCATCTAAATAACTAGTTCCTAATCCTAAAGTATTTTCAATACCAAAGTTATCCAGTATAGTAGCGCCTATACAAGCAAATGTGTCTCTTGTTTCTAAAGTGCCACGATATTTAAAGCTTTTACTGAAGAATATGACAGGTACGTTTTCTCTAGTGTGGTCTGTTCCTACATAAGTTGGGTCATTTCCATGGTCGGCTGTAAATATTACTAAGTCGTCTTCTTTTAGTTTGTTTAAAAATACTGGTAAATACTCATCTAACTCTTCTAGGCATTTCAAGTATCCGTCTTTATCTCTTCTGTGTCCATACTTGCTATCAAAGTCGTTTAAGTTTAAAAATAGTAGCCCATTAAAATCACTTCTAGCAAAATCACTTAACTTAATAAGTCCATCTATATTATTTTTAGTCTTAAGCCCGTGAGTAATGCCTGTATCAGCAAAAATATCTTTAATCTTTCCAAGCGCTAATACGTCATACCCTTTATCATATAACATAGTCATCACATTTTTAGGTGGAACTTGTGTAAAATCTTTTCTATTAGGAGTTCTTGTAAAGTCTCCAGGTTTACCAATGAATGGTCTAGCAATAATTCTACCAACTTTATATTCTTCATTAAATACAAGTTTACTAATCTTTTCACAAATACTATACAACTCTTCTAATGGAATAATATCTTCATGCGCGGCTACTTGTAAAACACTGTCAGCACTAGTATAAACTATAATTGCACCAGTTTTCATATGCATTTCCCCAAGTTCTTTGATAATCTCTGTTCCGGAGATCGCACAATTACCTATTACTTGCCTACCAGTAACTCTTTGAATTTCACTAATCAAATAAATTGGAAACCCATCAGGATAAGTCATAAATGGTTTATCATAGACTATACCCATCATTTCATAATGCCCGTTTAATGTGTCTTTAGCTTTATTAGCTGGTTCTAGTTTACCATGATAACCAAATTTGTATTTCCCGTCATTCTTTACTATATCGGTAAGCCCTAGTTTTTCAAACACAGGCAAGTGGTAGTTATCACCTTCTAGGATATGCCCTAAAGTATTGGCACCTATATCATTAAACTTGTCCGCGTCTTTCGCCTGTCCTACTCCTAAACTATCTGTTACAATTAAAAATACCCTTTTAAACATTTTCCTCACTCCTTATGACTTCTATTATGATACATCTCATAGTTACTTCTTAATACGTCATTTACTACTTCTGTATAAATATTAGTAGTACTTATATTTTCATGCCCTAGCATTTCTTGAATACTTCTTATATCAGCTCCACCTTCAAGTAAATGTGTTGCAAAACTGTGCCTTAATACGTGTGGTGTGATTTCCTTTTCAATGCCAGTTAACTCTCTAATATTTTCAAGAATATAGTTAAACCCTTGCCTAGTAATAGGCTTACCATGATTATTAAGAAAAACTTGATTATATGTATTTCTTTTTAATAACTTACTTCTATAATCACTTAAATAGACTTTCAAATAATAACTTGCAACTTCCCCTAGTGGAATAATTCTTTCCTTTTTCCCTTTACCATTAATTCTAATTATACTATTTTCAAAATCAATGTTAGAGTATTCAATACTAACAAGCTCACTTACTCTAAGTCCTGTTGCATACATAAGTTCAAGCATAGCCTTATTTCTATAGTCAAACTCACTATTTAATGGAATATTAAGTAGTTTATTTACTTCAGATATACTCAAATACTTAGGTAACTTCTTAGCTTTTTTTAAAGAACTAACTTCCTCCATTGGACTTACTTTTATTATACTTTCGTCCACTAAATAATTAAAGAAACTTTTAAGTGAAGAAATATGTCTATTAACAGTACTCACTTCAAGCCCATTTATAGAGCTTATATAAGCCAAAATATCTTTTTTAGTACAAGACTCTATACTGCCATTAAACGTCTTAAAAAAGTCCTCTAAATCAAGCATATAAGAGTTAACAGTATTATCTCCTAACTTCTTTTCAGTTTTTAAAAACAATAAATAATCTTCTACATACTTCATATACCTTCACTATTATAATTGTACCAAATAATTAAAAAAAAGAAAATACTAATATTCTCTTTTTTACATAAATTTTATTTCATTACATAAGGATCACTTTGTGTACCACTTCCTGTTACCACAATATCAGACTTTAGAGCCATAACTGGGGAATAAGCTATTGTAGATATAGTAACAGTTGGCCAGCCACCATCAACGCTGGATTTTCTTGTATCGACCCTTCCATCATCGCGAACAATAACGATAAAATAGCTGCTATTTGAATATGTCGTTAAAGTCCACTGAGTCTGACTGCTTCCTTGATAAAGCCAATTATTGTTATGACATGCTGTAATTTCATCATAATTAATTAATGTAGTTGTTCTTGTACAATCGCTTTCAACAGCAGCATATGTAAAATCGGAAGCATACATCAATCCTACTGAACCTATGGTTTGTACAGCACTTTCATAACTAGTTGATGAAGTAGCTCCAGCAGTGTTTCCTCTCTCTGTTGTATAAATTCCCGAAGCAGTCAATGAAAAAGAACTAGAAGAGGCTGCACCAAGGTGCATAACATAATTTACTGTATTTTTATAATTTGATAAAGAATATATATCTTTAAGAGTTGAATACATTGACGTAGAAGCCCAATAATTTTCATTTTTAGAATTAAACGCCATTGTAGGATAATTATTCTTTTCATAATGTCTTCTTACTCTTATTACATTCTCTCCATTTACTCCATCAGGAAATAATCCTATTATTCTCCATATTTCTTTTGTCCCATCTGTTTTTTCCATTTTAATATAATTATTTGGATTACTTCCTTCATATCTATAACCGTTCTCATTTACTGCATTTGCTTGGATTAAGCTTGAAAGCGTTGGTAAGTTTTTCTTAAATGTTATACTACAAGTTCGTGTACTTGTTATATTACTTATTGTATATGTGTTACCTGAAAGTGTTCCACCGCATGTGTTTGTTTCAAGTTCTGCTTTGTATCCTGAGTTTGGTGATACTGTGAATGTTGCGTTTTTTCCTTCTTCAACAAGTACAGTGCTTGTGCCACTCCCATTATTGACGGTTAAAGACACAGTATACATATTCACAGGTTCAGCATTAACTTCATAAGGTTTAGATGCACTTCCATCCCCACTTTTCCAAAGGTTTTCACCATTTAATGTTATAACTGGGCGAAATGATTTAGCATTATATAAAACACTATGAGCATTAATAAATCCTTCGCAACCAATTCTTGCTGATTCAATAGTTTGTATTGTACTATATGTATCATTGTAAGCGTCTCCTGTCATAGTCCACCATTCACCAACGTGATTTATTGAAGGATTATTTTTGTTGTTTAAATAATACCACACTTTGTCATTTTTTATTCTGTATACACCACCTGCAAAAGCTACTTCATCAGCAGTAATTAAAGCTATATTTGTTTTTATTACATCTTTTGAGTTACAATTTAATGTTGGATTTTTGGTTTGTGCAAGTCTATAATTCCCAGAAAAATATGTCCATGTATCATCACTATTATATATACTTTTATCATTACAATAACTTGCTTCTGGATTAATATATTTTGAATAATTAATTAAGTTTTCATTAAACCACTTATCTATTTTTATTTTAGCATTAGAATTATTATAATCAATACAATTAATACCATTTGTTGTACAATTAACTGAATAGCTTTCATTCCCAGCTATATATGTGTTTTCACTTTCATAACTATTACCGTGATACAATAGTTTTACACCACCATCTTTATCAGTTCTTATTATCCTCCAGTATATTGGGTCACCTTTCTTCCATAACGTGAATGCTTCACAATTACTATTAAATTCACTTGCATTTGTACACTCTGACATTGAGTCATAAACATGATAAGTATAGTTATTCTCAAAAGTTCCCCAACCTTTATAAATAGTTTTATCAGTATTAAATGTTCCAAACTTTACCCAGTTGTTTCTAGCATCCCCTGCAAAGTAATACACATCAGCATTTTCTTCTTTTGCTTTATACATTGTTCCAATATTTGTATCTGTATAAGCTTTACTAAAGTCAGTTCTTTCTTTTATATTAGTATTATCTTCCATTATTTGATAACCTAAAGTACCTTTAGTATATGGGTTATTTTCGTTTGCTGTACTCTCTACTATATATAAGCTACCTGTTACAGTTGAGCCCATATCTATACTTTGGTCTTCAGTGCTATCTAGGTATTTTATTTCTAAAGTATAACTTTGTTTATTACTACTTCCTGGTTCTATAGTAATACCTCTTGCTATAACTAAGTCATATGTATTTTCTCCATCTTTTGGCATATCTTTATATTCAGTCATATTATAACCATTCGTACTAGTTATTTTATAAACTAAGTATCCATTAGTTTTTGTAGTATTTTTATAATTCTTTAATACTATGTCATAAGTAAACGTTGTCTTACTTTTATTTTCAACACTAAAAGTATTTGTACTACTCCAGCCTGGCTCTATTATGCCACTCGCTATTTCATTATTATTGTCAAAGTTTATTGTAAGTTCTTTTGCATTCACACTTACATTTTTCCCGTCTCCTATAATTCTAGTACTATAGTATGCTAAACTGACTGACAACACACTCACTATTAAACACACTACTAATATTGTTATACTTTTTTTATTCATAAAAACAACTCCTTTATATTATATATTTTGTAATATCTTTAACTACCTTATACAAAAATTATATTCCATTTTGGAATAAAAGTCAATATTCCAATTTAGATTATGTTATCTTATTCTCGGAGGTATAAAAATGAATAGATTAAGAGATTTAAGAGAAGAAAGAAATCTAACTCAAGAAAAGGTAGCAAAAGCATTAGGTATCGGTCAAGCAGGATATTCTAAATATGAATGTGAAAAAATAGATATACCTATAGATATACTTCTTAAACTATCAGACTACTATAACACTAGCATAGATTATATTCTTCGTAGAACAAATAATAAAAATCCATACAAAAAGAGTGAAAAATATGATAAAATAATGTCTAGGTGATTAATATATGGAAAACTTAGCAAGTAAATTAAGACCAAACACACTAGACAAAATAGTTGGGCAAACTCATATAGTTGGAGAAAATAAAATACTTAATAACTTAGTTAAAAATAAAAAAATATTTAATACGATATTCTATGGTAAAAGTGGAATTGGTAAAACTACTATTGCTCTTACACTAATGAATGAATTAAAGTGTCCTTATAGATTATTAAATGCAACTATTAATAGTAAGAAAGACTTTGAAGTTGTATTTGAAGAAAGTAAAATAATAGATAACTTAGTTTTAATAGTGGATGAAATTCATAGAATGAACAAAGATAAACAAGACTTACTACTCTCTTTTATTGAAAGTGGTAAACTAACTCTTATTGGACTTACTAGTTCTAACCCTTATCACTCTATTAATCCTGCTATTAGAAGTAGATGTCAGCTTATTGAACTACACGAGTTAAAAGAAAGTGATATAGAGAATGCTTTAGATAGAGTAATAGAAGTCTACCCTGATATTGAACTAACTCTAGACATAAAAAAGCATATTGCACATTTATCTAGTGGAGACTTAAGGTTTGCATATAATTTGGTTGAATTTTGTTATAATAGTTTTGGACCTAAATTTACAATAGAAAATATTAATGAAGTAAGTCCTAGAACTAACTTATATTACGACAAAAACGAAGATGGGTATTATGACGTTATAAGTGCTTTTCAAAAAAGTATAAGAGGAAGTGACGTGGATGCAGCTATACATTATCTCGTTAGATTAATAGATGCAGGAGACTTTGATATACTATATAGAAGAATGCTAGTTATTGCTTATGAAGATATTGGACTTGCTAACCCTACTTTGCAAACTAAAGTATTAACCGCAATTGAAAGTGCAGAAAGATTAGGGTTACCTGAATTATATAAGCCACTTACTCAGGCAGTTATTGAAATGTCTCTTAGTCCTAAAAGTAATACAATTGAAGCAACTTATAATGCAGCAATAAACGATTTAAAAAGAAACAATGTTGGTAGAGTTCCTGAACACATTAGAACTACTTCCCCTAACTATAAATACCCACACAATTATAAAAATCATTACGTTAAACAGCAGTACTTACCAGACAATATAAAAACAAGCAAGTATTACCACCCAGGAGACAACAAATACGAGCAAGCAATATTTGAATATAATAAAAAGATTAAAGGCGAACTTTAATCTTTTTTTATGTTAGGCGTGGTTGGGCATCACTTCCAACATCTCATCAAAGATTAATAATCTTCTACACTTGAGACCCATAAGGGTCCGCGATAGCCGACGCTTTTCTATCCTCACGCTTTATTAACGCTTCATAAGCAGGACTTAATATCATTTCATATCTAGCAAAAAGTATTCCTTTATAAAAAAGTTTTCTATCAATGTCTAAGCTCTCAACACTATCTATAATTCTAAATATTTTATCTAAATTAATTTTAGGATAAATTCTTAAAACAGCTTTATTTAAGTCAGCATACTTTCTAGACTTAATCAAATTATAATAGTTTATCTTTTTATCATTTGCCTTTAATGCAGAATTAGGAAATACTATAACTCTCTTATCTATTTCAGAAGGACTATGTATTACTTTCTTAACTAAATCGTCTGTTAACCCTGGATACAAACAAGAACCACAGTCATATATAGGTGCAATATTAGCTGTTTGTTCTCTATTATTAATTAAGAAACCCCAGTTACCATTATGTCTATCAAAGTTTCCTAAAAAAGCATCCACTACAAACAAATCCCAAAAATATGTGTTTAACTTATCTCTATCATAAATATCTTGATTTCTAATAGCCTGTAATACTTCGTCTAAATCTGTTGAATATCCAGAAGTACCAAATTCTTTATTTTTAAAGAAACTAAACTCTTTTAAAACAGTATCATTATCAGTAAAATCTTTACATGCAACACAAACTTTGTATTCTCCATTTATAAAGTATTTACCTAGTATTACATCTTGAACATTTAACCCCATACTTTTAATAATCTTACACGCTAAATATTCAGAATACACTCCATTAGTATATGATGTATCTAATTCATTTTTACTTGGAAACTTTAACATATAGTCTTCACCATTATATTTAATAGCAAACTTGTTTCCATTTCTTCCACCATAAGCTTTAAATTTATTCTTTTCACAATTTGTAAAGTCTATCATAGTTCCATCACCTTACTGGTACTAATTATACCATAGGCGTTAACTATTTGCAACATCATTTATAATATAATTCGTTATAAGTAAACCACTAGTAGCAGGTACAAAACTATTACTTCCTAGTACATTTATATCTTTGACTTGTTCAGTACTAGATACCACTTTAATCTTCCTTTGTATGTTCTTAGGTACAACACTCCTTAACTTTTTAGCGAGTTTGTCATAATTAGTCTTATCAAGAGTGGTTATACTTAGTTTTGTTGCATCCATCTTTTTAGCAGTACCCATACTACTTATTATTTTAATGTTTTTACTCACACACACACCCATTAAAAGTGCCTTAGTTAGAACACTATCACAAGCATCCACCACATAATCAAACTGACATATATTAATACTGTCAATATTATCTTTATCAAGAAATATACTCATGGTTTTTAAGTTAAGTTTATCATTTATATTAGTGTATCTCTTTCTAGCAACGTCGACTTTTAACTGTCCGATATTATTTAAATTACTAATAATCTGTCTATTTAAGTTAGAACTATCTACCCTGTCATAATCAATTATAGTAATATTCTCTACTCCACATCTAACTAAACTCTCAAGAGTGTATCCACCAACACCACCTATGCCTACAATAAGAATATTTAAATTTTTAATTCTTTCTAAAACGTCTAGTCCTACTAAACTTTCTAATCTTTCTAAATTCATAAATTCCTCCAAAGAAAAAACCAAAACAAAGTGTCTAATAAAACTCGCTCATCATGCGAGGTGGTAGTCCACATAATAGCTTTTAGGATCCTTAATTTAAGATAAGTTTTCAACACCAGCTACTAATTAGGTCTCCAAATTACTTATTTGTCGGTTTATTAACTAACTTCATCTTGGATAATTTCATTCTATCATATAATTAATATAATTTCAAGGTATAATCATCACTATTTACATACTCTAAGTTATTTGAGTCACACCAAGCTTTATATTGGTCTTCTAAGTCAGTTGGGTTCCATACTCCAGCAATATAAAAGTCATAAAACTTTCTTTTTAAGAACTTAATTACATTGTCATAAGAAAATCCCACACTAACTAAATAATTTCTATACATTTTTACTGTGTCAGTATTAAGTCTATCTTGTACTTCATAAGCTCCTGGCATAGTTAAATAGTATAAATATATTGCTTCATTTACTTGTCTTTGAACAACATAACCTTTAACTTCCATTTCTTCTATTACACGCTTAACTTCACTATAAACTATATTAGTGTGTTTAGATAGTTCACCTTTAGTGCATCCTTTCTCTGTAAGTAGTGTAAGTAATATTTTATCTTCAGTAGATAAAATACTACCATTTAAGTTAGTTATATCTAACTCTTTAGTAAAATCTTTACTCTTCATTTTCCAAATCCTCCTCTTTCTTTATGTAACTTATAATAGTATTCAAGTTTACATTATAAGTAGCATTCATTATATTTTTATCAGCACCCCTATAATACTCATTTAAAGTATTAATTAAATCTTTCATCTTTTTTCTCATACCTATTCCTTTTTTAGTAACACTGCAAGCACAGTCTATAAAATGTAAGTCATTATATTTACAGAAACTTATTATATCCTTCTCTCTTACAAAATATAATGGTCTAATTAACTCCATTTTCTTAAAGTTAGTGCTTTTAAGTTTAGGCATCATTGTTTTAAATTCTCCATTAAATATCAAACTCATCAATATAGTTTCAATTACATCATCAAAGTGATGCCCTAAAGCTATTTTGTTACAACCTAGCTCTTGTGCTTTATTGTACAGTGCTCCTCTTCTTTTTCTAGCACACAAGTAACAAGGATTCTTTTCTCCATCTACTTGATCAAATATATTATATTGAAACTCTTTAATATTAAGATTTAGTTTTTCTTTATTATAGTGTATTAAATCTAAGTTTTCATCTTTATATCCAGGATCCATTAAGATAAATTCTAAATCAAATTTAACTTTGCCATGTCGTTTTAATTCTTCTAAACATTTAGCAAGCAAAAACGAGTCTTTCCCTCCACTTATACAAACAGCAATTTTATCTCCTTCATTAATAAGATCAAACTCTTCTACTGCTTTTACAAATGGTCTATATATCTCTTTTCTAAATCTTTTTATTATACTTCTTTCTATTTCTTTTGCTTCCATTTACATCACTTTCTTTAATGTAAAGTTATTCTTATCTTTTACTATATCTTCTCCAAGAGTAATACTTTCTACTTTGTCTATTCCTTCAAATAACTCATATAAGATATTATCAAATATATTATCTACTACTATGTTTAACCCTCTAGCGCCTGTACCATATGAGTAAGCTAGCTCAGCTATTTTTTCATATAACTGTTCTGGAATATCTAATTTAATACCTTTACTTTCTAGTAAATCAACATAACTTTTCATTTCACTTAGATTACTAGTTTTAAGAATATTCACTAAGTCTTCTAATTTCAATTTATTCATTCTAATAATAGTCTTAAATCTTCCCATAAATTCAAGTGGCATACCAAACTTTTCAAAATCTTTTATAGTAAGTTCTGTTCCATATTGAATTTCTTTGTTTATACTAGATACTTCACTTCCAAAGCCTACAGTATTCTTTTTTTCTTCAGCTTTTTGGTTATATAAGTCAGTAAAAGCACCACCTGCAATTACCAAGAGTTTACTTGTATCAAAGCTTATTGTTTCTCCAGTTGTTGGGTTTATTTCAACTTCTATAGTGTCTCCTTCAACTATCTTAAGTAAGCTTTTTAATACACCGGAAGAAGTTACTTCATTATCACTTTCAGTTTTTGCTTTCTTATCTATCTCATCTAAGAACAAAATACTGTGCTCAGCAGCCTCTAAATCCCCATTATTTTCTTTATATAAGCTAACTAATATGTCTTCTACTGAAGCTCCTTTATAACCACTTACGGTAAATTTAGTCATATCTTCAATATGAATAGGCATACCTAGTATTTTACTGACCTCTTTAATAAGAGCAGTTTTACCACATCCACTTGGACCATATATTAAGATATTACTCTTAAACTTACTTCCAAATATTGCATATTTATATACTGCAGTTATAACTTGTTTAACAGCCTCATCTTGATTAATTATGCTTTCTTTAACTTTAGCAATAACTTCACTTATTGGTTTATCTAATTTTTCTTTAATAACATTTTCTATTTCTTTAGACTTATCTGTATTATTATTTAAACTATCTTCCGTACTTTTTAAATAATCTGTAACGTTAAGTTTACCACTTACTAAAGCTTCTAATAAGTCGTTAGTTTCTTCTATATAACTTAAGTTTAACTTGACACCAAGTTCTTCTTCAAACTTACTAGTAGGCATTATAGTAACTGAATTATCTTCCATTATTAGAAATACCATATGATCCATAAAATTAAAATATTCACTTAATTTTTCTTTAGATAAAAATAGTCCGGTTTTAAAGTTACTAATTGGTATTGGATTAGTATACCCATCAACTAGCCCAATTTCGTTAGCTTTTATAACATTTACATATTTCTGACTAGTTAGTATATCAGTAAATATCATATTCTCTTCGTCTACATAACCAATCGCAGCACTTCGTGATACATAAAATGGCATAGGTAGCCTTTCATCGTCTATTGCCTCTAATAAAAGTGTTAAATATAATTTATCTCTCTTCATAAATCCCCCATCAATAATCTAAATATTTGTATTCAAGTAATCTATAAGATCACTTGTTTTAACCTTAGTTTCTTCTTTAGTAATATTATCTTTTACTGTAATGTAGTCATTAACCCTTTCATCTTCTCCAATTATTAGTACAAACTTAGGATTTAATTTATCTACTAATTTCCACATACCTTTCATGTTTTTACCAGTGTAATCAGTTTCAACAGAAAACTCACTTAGTCTTAAATCGTCTATTATTTGAAAGGCATAGTTAGTGTTATCTAAATTCATTACAAACACATCTAATTCTCTATCAGGAACATAACACTCAAGTTCTTTAAGAAGTATTATAATTCTTTCAATACCCATCGCAAAACCTATTCCAGGTGTAGAAGGTCCACCTAAAAGTAGGGCAAGCCCGTCATATCTTCCACCACCACACAAAGTATTTGCTTTTCCGAGCTCTGGTATATCACTAATTATTTCAAACACAGTATGACTATAATAGTCTAGTCCCCTTACTAAAGTAGAGTCTTCAACAAAAGGTATTCCTAAACTTTCTAAAGAACTTTTAACTTCTTCAAAATAACTTTTACTCTCTTCATTTAAATAATCAAGTGTTTTAGGAGCATTCTTAATATATTCTCTTTCACCGTCATACTTACAATCTAGTATTCTAAGTGGGTTTTTAGATAATCTTTCTTTACAAGTATCACATAAATTATCATAATCTTTACTAAGATATTCTTTTATTACTTTGTTATACTCTTTTCTACTTTCTTTGTTGCCTAAACTATTTAACTTAACTACTAAATTAGTTAGCCCTAAACCTGATAAATATCTATAAGCTAAAGATATAACTTCTGCGTCCACTTTAGGATTACTCACGTTAAAGCATTCTATTCCAAACTGTGTAAACTCTCTTAACCTTCCACTTTGAGGTCTTTCATATCTAAAACAACTTCCTAAATAATAGAATTTCTTAACACCTTCAGCGTACAATTTATCTTCAATTAAACATCTTGCTGTTCCAGCAGTCATTTCTGGTCTTAAAGTCATCTTTCTATTACTCTTATCTAGAAAATCATAAGTCTCTTTATTTACTATATCAGTAGTATCTCCTACACCTCTATAAAATAGTTCGGTACTCTCAAATGTAGGAAGTTTAATAAATTCATAATTATATAAAGACATAAAAGCACTTGTATAATTACTAATATAATCAAATATCTTACCATCTTCGCCGTATATATCTAGTGTTCCCTTTGGTTTTTGTAGCATACCATCACTCCTTAGTAATTATTATACATACTTTTACCCTTTAAATCAAGAAAAAAGAGTGCATTTGCACCCCAAAGATTAGACACAGTGTCAAAAGTTTTCTCGGCATAAGTTTTTTAGTTTCTTTAGTATGCCATAAAAAAATACTTCAGCTTTTTTTGCCAAAGTATTTTATTTTTTTGTTGACTTTTTTACTAATATATCATATTATATAAACTATCATTTAACCCTTAGATTACTTTATAGTAATTATATTAGTAAATTAATCGTTAGACACAGTTAAGTTAATGGGATCGTTTAGCATCCACTTGTAGTTTCTTTTATTGTGTATGGGTCACTTGCTGAGCCATCTCCACTTGCATATTTAACACATGATTTTAGTGATAGGGCTGGACGCACACCACGAGTGTCGTCGACGATATCGTTGGCCAAGTTGCCAGGGTAGAAGGACGAACCGTTCACACCGAACACGTCAGCGTATCTGCCACTCCAATAGTAAGGAGACAACAACCACCAAAAAGTATTGCCTGTTGAACTACTGTTTACACTATTATAATAATACCATGTTGGTGCATTTTTATTCCATAGTCCACCTGCAAAACTTACTTCATCTGCTGTCATTAATGCTATTGGATATGTTAGTTTCCCATTTCCTGTACTTGTGTCTACTGTGAATTTGTCTTCTGTTACTGAACAGTCATAACTTGGTGTTTTATTATCTACTAGTCTTGTATATGCTGCATAGTCAAATGATGAACTTGTACTATATGTTCCATTTGTTACACTTCTATCATTACAGTATACTGCTGTTGTACTTATGTATTTTCCATAATTTGTATTTAAATTATCTTTATACCACGTATCTATTACTCCTTTTATTGTACTATTATTTGTATTTGTTCTATTGTTTACTAACGAACCGCTTGTTCCATACATATATCCTACATACATTGGGTTATTATATGTTGTATTAAATGCTGATCTTCCTATATATGCATCTGTTGCTGTAGTATTTGTTCCATGGTATAAAAGTCTTACACTTCTATCTGAGTTTGTTCTTATTATTCTCCAGTATATATCATCACCAGTATTTGCATATTTATATTCAGTACAATTTTTGTTATAACTACTTGCTGATGTGCATTCACCCATAGTAGAATATTCTTTATATGAAGTAGATGTGGTTGAATAATATCCTCTATATCTAATCAAATCATTCTGATATTTTCCAAACTTTACCCAGTTATTTATCGGTTTATTTTGTTCAGTTACCCAAGTTCTATTAGTTAAATCTTCACTATACTGTGACTCTTCATATTTTCCCATATACTCTTTTGCAAGTTCTTGGCATTGTGCTTTAGTTAAGTCAAACAAAACATACTCATAAATTGATGTTATTTTACATAGCGATTTAGTTTTGCATGTATCTTCGTCTATAGCTTCTGTATCATCAAATATACTAACACCAGTACTATATCCATTAGTAAATTTTAATAAATCTACATAATTTGCAATGCCTTCTACTTCACAATGTGCTAGAGAACGATCTTTTCCAGCAAAATAATATACATCTGTATTATCTTCTTGTGCTTTATATAATGTATTTG
>ERZ780148.1441-NODE-1441-length-16070-cov-2.983953_pt1 | contig 16070 bp, 17 predicted proteins | sample MGYA00510984_ERZ780148 | MGnify/ENA primary metagenome ERZ780148 (study PRJEB29588, sample SAMEA2160902) | human gut metagenome | biome: human gut; feature: human-associated habitat; material: faeces | place: Denmark | collected 2008/2010 ...
ATGCCGGAAGAAGCGCCGGTGATCCAGACTGTTTTCTTGTTCATAGGACTTGTCCTTTCTCAGAAGCCCGAAGCTGCGTCGATGGCGCGCAGCTCGTCGGGGGTGAAGGCGGTGTTGTCCAGCGCCTTGAGGTCGTCTAAGATCTGCTCCGGGCGGGATGCGCCGATGAGCACACTCGTGACCTGACCGTCCTTCAGGATCCAGGCCAGTGCCATTTCGGCCAGCGTCTGGCCGCGGGCGGCGGCGATGGCGTTCAGGGCACGGATCTGCTCCAACTTTTCCTCGGTGAGGGTGGATTCCTTCAGGAAGCGGCCGTCGGTGCGGATGCGGCTGTCTTCGGGAATGCCGTGCAGATAGCGGTCAGTCAGCAGGCCTTGTGCTAGCGGGCTGAACGCGATGATGCCCTTGCCCAGACGGTTGGCCGTCTCCTTCAGGCCGTTCTTCTCGATGGTGCGGTCAAAGATGGAGTAGCGGTTCTGGTTGAGGACGAAGGGCACGTGCCGCTCGGTGAGAATGGCGCAGGCCTTTTCCAGCGTGGGGCCGTCGTAGTTCGACAGGCCCGCATACAGTGCCTTGCCGCTGCGCACGGCCTGTTCCAGCGCACCCATGGTCTCTTCCAGCGGGGTGTTGGGGTCCATGCGGTGGTGGTAGAAAATGTCCACATAGTCCAGCCCCAGCCGCTCCAGGCTCTGGTCCAGGCTGGCCAGCAGATACTTGCGGCTGCCCCAGTTGCCGTAGGGGCCGTCCCACATCTCATAGCCGGCCTTGGTGCTGATGATGAGCTCATCGCGGTAGGGGCGGAAGTTCTCCTTCAGGATGCGGCCCAGATTTTTTTCGGCGCTGCCGGGTGCGGGGCCGTAGTTGTTGGCAAGGTCAAAGTGGGTGATGCCGTGGTCGAACGCCGTGAAGCAGAGCTGCTTCATGGTCTCAAAATGGGCGGTATCGCCGAAGTTGTGCCAGAACCCCAGCGACACGGCGGGCAGCAGCAGGCCGCTCTGGCCGCAGCGGTGGTAGGGCAGGGTGGAATAGCGGGCGGAGGATGCAGTGTACATGAACAAAACTCCCTTCCGATTCGTGATCTGATCTGCCCCTATTTTAACACATCGGGGAGGCAGAATCCATGGGTTCCCGCACGATGCAGACCGGCACTTGTTGACGCCTGCCGTTTGGAGTATAATAAAGGCAGAAAACGCGCACTGCGCAGGAGGTATCAGAACATGAACAAACCGGTATTGGTGGTCATGGCGGCTGGCATGGGCAGCCGTTACGGCGGCATGAAGCAGATCGACCCGGTAGGCCCCAACGGGCAGGTCATCGTGGATTATTCCCTCTACGATGCCCGCCGTGCAGGCTTTGAGACCGTGATCTTCGTCATCAAGCACGAGATCGAGGAGACCTTCAAAAAGGCCATCGGCGACCGCGTGGCCAAAGTGATGAACGTGAAATACGCATTCCAGCAGCTGGATGAGCTGCCCGCAGGCTTCTCCATCCCGGAGGGCCGCGTCAAGCCCTGGGGCACCTGCCACGCGGTCCTGGCGGCAAAAGACCTCATCGACGGCCCGTTCGCGGTCATCAATGCAGATGACTACTACGGCCCGGAGGCGTTCCAGGTCATCTACGATTACCTGTCCACCCACGCAGACGGCACGGTCTACGACTACTGCATGGTCAGCTATCTGCTGAAGAACACCGTCTCCGAGAACGGCAGCGTTGCCCGCGGCGTCTGCGTCGCGAACGCAGACGGCACCCTGCACAGCGTCACCGAGCGCACCCGCATTGAGACATACGAGGGCGGCATCCACTACACCGAGGACGGCGGCGCGAGCTGGCACGACCTGCCGCTGGACGCCCCCGTCAGCATGAATCTGTGGGGCTTTGGCCGGAGCTTCCTCGATGAGGCCGAGCGCCGGTTTGCGGGCTGGCTGACCGAGAATCTGGAACAGAACCCGCTCAAGTGCGAGTATTTCCTGCCGTTGGTCATCAGCGAACTCATCGACGAGGGCAAGGCGACCGTGAAGATCCTGCACAGCCGCGACAAGTGGTTCGGCGTGACCTACCGCGAGGACAAGCCCACCGTGGTGGCCGCCATCGCGCAGAAGACGCAGGACGGCCTGTACCCGGAAGATCTGTGGGCGTGATAAGCTGAAACAGGCGCAGGAACGAAACAAAATTTGCGGCAGCCCTCTTGACTTTTTGAGCGGGGTTGCATATACTAAAGTTGTAGATGAGACTACGGAATCATTTCATGGTTCCACCAAAGCAACAAGAAGCCCCCTCGGTACTGCGAATACCAAGGGGGCTTCCTGTTTGCTAAGGGTTAGTGCTTACCGGCCTTGAACTGTTCGTCAAGCCACTTGCAGATGTAATAGCTGACTACACCCGCTGCGACGGACAGTGTAAAAGAGATTATAAAGTTCATAAAACTCACCCCCTTCCTCTTATAGATCGAGGTCGGAAGGCCGACAAGTACAGTATAACAGAAAATTCGACAGCTTGCAATGAAAAATGCTATAACTGCTTTTTGAATGTCAGACTTTTGTATTCGGTCTGAGAGCCGCTTCGGCGGAAGGTTCCATTTTCAGTGGGCGTGAAACCTAGTGCACGCATCACGCCGCAGGAACCGGCATTTTCGGCGGCAACATCGGCCAGAACGGTTTTTATACCGTTCTGTGCACCGAACTGCACCAGAGCGTTTACCATTTCTTTGGCATAACCCTTGCGCCAGCAGGTAGGGTGGATGCAGTAACCGATATCCCAGCAGCTGCCGCCATTCTTGACCACAGCACAGCAGGTACCAATGGGCTGGTGGGTGACTTTGTCCTCTGCAATGACATAATAGCAGTCGGTGCTGTCGCTCAGGTTGCGGAGCAATTCCATATATTCGTTCAGGTCATCGATATCGTCCAGCACCGGGTCGGACAAATATTTTCCGGTGATGGGGTCACCCCAGATGCAGAGTGCAAACCCGGCATCCCGAGCTTCCTGCGGGCGCAGGCGAAGCCGAGCGGTTTCAAAAGGTGCGAAAGTCATGGAAAACGCTCCTTCTTGCGTATGTTTTTCAGTTCAGCTGGATCGCGTCGTTGTTTTTCAGGGCTTCCATGAGACGGTTGGCTGCGATGGCCGCCCCTCCTATGTTTTCGGATGTATTGATAATGAGGACTCTCATACGTTTTTCAATCGTTTCTGCAAATTTAGGGATTATGGCTGATATATGTCATATAAATCTTATGATTCTTTTCGAGGCATGGACTTATGCACCGAAGTCTCCCTTTAATGTCCGTTTTATTCGTCTTATGGCTTTGGCCATGAATGAATTGGTCTTGGCATAATAACGTGAGTAGGCTTTCCTTGCCTCGGCGCATTCTTCTATCGGTTCTATTTTTACCACCGGTAATGGCTCCATATAAAGCCCTGACCGGTATAGGTTTCCGCCACCGCAATTCGTTCCGCTACCGTCGAACCCGATGTTTTGTACAAGTGATTTTCCCACATTGAGCGACAGGATGTCATTGAGAAAAAGAGAGGCATTCCATCTGATGGCCCAAGAATTATTCTTTCCTTCGGTTTGTCGGCGGAGCATGCGTGTATATCCGTATTTTCCGTTAAAGTCGAATGTGTAGGTCAGCTTCTTCCGTTTGAGCTCTTCCAATAAGGCTTTCCCGTCGGGATTAAAGAACTGCCAGGCGCGTTTCCAAGTGGCCCACCCCCAACTTCCGGTCCATTTGATAAGGAACGTGTCAGGCAAACTCGGGTCATTGGTAAAGTCGCAGGCTTGTATGTGTCCTACTTGGGGGACGTCAGCGTAAATATCCAGTGCGTCGTTCATGAACCGGAGGAAATGCGGAGCCACGACCAAGTCGTCTTCCAATACGATGACCCGTCCGTACCGGTTTACCATTGTGGTGACACCGTCTATGATGTTCCTTGCCAGTCCCCAATTCTGTTCACGTTCCGTGACGTGTACTTGCCGGAAACCTTTGGCTTCCCTTACGATGTGCCTCACTTCTTCCACGGCTGCGCAGTCGGCTTCCGAACGTGCGGCATCGGAGTAGACGAACAAGTCGCTGGCAGCGGCCAACGTGTTGCGCGACAAGGCCTCTAAGGCTTGCCGGGTGTGTGCGGGGCGGTTGTAGACGAATAATAATATCGGTGCTGTGTCCATGACTTAATCCTCCTGTGTTAGTCTGAAAACAAAGATAAGGTTTTATTTTCGATTTCATGCCGTGCGGAGGCCGGATTTTTACCGATCGTGAGCCTTCGTTTTTGTGGTAAAGTGGCGGACTGTCGTTTGCTGTTGCCTACCATGGCAATTTGGGAGGCAGGAAACATTGTGAATGTTATTCATTAACCATACGTTTTTGCCATATTTTTTAATATCACAGATAATTCGTAAGTATAATGTTCTAAATTAAATTCCCGTTCAGCCAGATTACGGCCGTTATGCCCCATCTGTCGGGCTTCTTCGGGGTGAGTGTATAAATATGTAATGGCTTGTTTCCATCCTTCCACATCATTGTAGTCCACGTAGATTCCCACGCCTTCTTTCTCTATGTCCATTTCAAATTTGGGATTACGGGTGCAGACTACGGGGAGGCCTAACGCAAAAGCCTCGACCAGAGTGGTCAGTCCGACGGTGTAAGGAAAGTCTTGGCAACAAATTACTACGAATCTTGAACGGCAAACTTCCGTGGCTAGCATGTGGGGGAGAATACCCACCGTGAAATGTACCTGTATATTGGAATATGCCTTGTATGCTTTCAGCAGGGTTTGATATTCCGGATCCGGAGTGGTGAAGATTTCGACGGGAAGCCCTGTTTCGGCAAATGCCTTAAGCAATGTGGCGAAGTCACGATGTTCTTTGCCAGTCGTGATGAATGCCTTTTCCTGTTTCCCACTGCCTGTGGCAGGAAGATGTTGGCGTAGGTAGTCATAGAAGTCGATGTCGGCTCCCCAATGTATCAGGTGCAACCGGTCGGCAGTAACCTTGCCCGATTGCAGGGAATCGTTTATCAAGGTTCGGCTGAAAAAGAACATTTGGTCAATACCTTTGTAGTAGAAGCGTGAAATCATGTTCTTTATTGGGTTGGGGTTGCGGACTACGGCTTGGTGATGCCAAATGGCGATAGGTTTGCGGAACAATCCCAAAGCGCGGCAAAATATAATAAGCTCTAAACCGTAAAAAGAAGTACCATATAGCAAATCGTATGTTTCCTTGCAACGTATAATTTCGAAGAAGTTGTAGAATGATAATTTGAGGCGGGATGAAAAACGGCGGAAAGGATGGAGTATCGGCGTGATGCCATATTTGTTGAAATGGGTAAGTCCATACAGGATATGTCCGGGGTGCAAATGCTTCTCCCATTCCTTCAATGCTTCCTCTATGGGACGTGTGTGGTAATAATAGATCTTCATGTTCCGAAATCCCCTTTCAATGTGCGTTTGATTCTACGTATGGCCTTTGCCATAAACTGTATTATACAGATTCCCGTTTCCAAATAGATTCGTTGCTGCCAAGACCGTTGTTTTTTGTACAAAGAAGTGCCTCGCATCACTGTCTGCTGCTAATGTATTTGCAGTCAACGATTATAAGAGTTTACAAAAATAAATAAAATCTCTTGTTGCGACAAGTTTCAGTTTGTCGGCATTAACATTCTTTGTCTTTTGTTGGTAATGGAAGCTTAACAAAAATTATGTGTTCGTTTCCCGTTTTTATGCTTGGAAGATAGGATATTTCTTTATCTTTGTGAAAGTTAAAACATGGTGTTATGGGCAGGTTCATCAATCCTTTCACAGACGTGGGCTTCAAGCGGATTTTCGGTCAGTCCGTCCATAAAGACTTGTTGATAGACTTCCTGAACAACCATCCGTGAGCGTGCGATTTATTATTTGTGCCGTGCGATGTCGCGGCAGGGCGAACGCGGTGCGAATTGGAAATTCAATTTAAAAGCCGTTTACGGTATTTTTTTCCTGAATTTCGAGATGAAGGATTCCGAGGGCAATTTCCGTACGGACGTGGTGCTGTCGGATCGTGACACGCACGTGCCGTTTTCCGATAAGCTCCGTTTCGTGTTCCTGCAGTTGCCTTGTTTTAAGAAGGAGGAATCGGAGTGTGAGAATGACTTTGAACGTTGGATATATGTATTGAAAAATATGGAGACATTGCAGAGGTTGCCTTTCAAGGCTCGTAAGTCTGTGTTCGAGAAGTTGGAGCAGATAGTGGACATCGCGTCTTTGTCGAAAGAAGAGCGTATGAAATACGACGAAAGCATCAAGGTGTACCGTGACCAGTTGGCCACGTTGGATTTCGCCGAACAGAAAGGTCGTGCAGAAGGTTTTGTGGAAGGAACGTTGGACGTAGCTCGGAGGATGAAAGCGATGTTGATTCCGGTAGAGACGATAAGCCTTGCCACAGGCTTGTCCTTGGACGAGATTGCCGGGTTGTGATAGGATGAACTCATTCCGTTTTCATGACGTGAATATGGTTGTTCGGTTGATGGATATACCGTTTCAAAATGGTTTGAGCTCATTTTTTTTTGCACAAAAATAATAGGGTTCACCTTAATGGTTTGTTTTATAGTTTATTCGGTTGTGCACAATGCCTCTTTGAGTGAAGGAGAGGTGAAGCCTTGGTGAAGGAAGTTATAGAAGAAAGTTCACCGTAATTTGTTGATACACAAATAATATGAAGGATGCGAACCCTTTTTCACTAAAACTTTTTGAATGTGGTGTAGGGGAGCGTAATTTAGCTGCCTTTTGTCCTTTTCTTGTTTGCCGTAGGATGATAAATCATTTACAGGCGATTCGAAAATCATTTGGCTGTGGTTGGCATGGCGTTTTGGGAATCTCGTTAGGCTACGTATCGCTTAATATGGTTTATATTTTGATTATTTATGTTTTATGTGAGGGGCTTTGTTTTTAATGATAAAATATATCTTGAATCGCTTCCTTTAGCGCTTCAAGATATCCTCTGCCAAATTTCAAATCGGGCTCCATATAATTGCCTTCTGCCCATTCATTCCAGGATTTGAGGAAGACAATGCGGTCTTCTATAGCCTTATGTGATATATTGTTGAAAGATACCAAAGCATGTCTTTTAAATTTCTCGGGGGTAGAGCGGACGAGGATGTGTCCGGCTCTGCCTGAGCGGGGAGAGTGATCCCAATTAGGAATGAGAGTAGGATAACAGTCGTTAGCTTGTTCCTCAGGTCCTTGAAAGTATTGAGAGGCACGGCTATATTCAATACGACGTCCTTTTTTTAATGCAATACGTTGGAACTTGGCATTTATGCGCTCCCACAAAGAAAAATCCTTTTTGAATACATCAAATAGCCTTATTAAAACGTTGGCATCAAATCCCCATTGGCGAAACAGAGCCAAATCTTCAATTTTAGAGGTATGTCCTACAAAGTGAATGCGGAAACCGTGTTGGGAGGCAAGCTTTTGCCACAGTTCGATAAAGTGGGGAGGATTGGGGATTTCTTTAGGAGAGTAGACTACAAATATTGGATTTCCGTGTATGCGAATATATCTTGGGTCTTGGAAAGCGGGTAACACAGCATTGAAATGTGCAATGTAGTCTTCATCCCCGGGATAGAGTTGTTCCATTAACATTTTATGTCCCCCATCTTTGTTGAATTGTTTGTCCTCCCAACTGTGATTGGCCCATGCCAAACAAAAGGGAAAATCCGGTTTCCCGCTATTTAGCACTTCATTGAATGGTCTTTGTAATAGTTGCTTGCCATTTCCAAACCAATAATGCCAGTAACAGAAACCTTCTATGCCATATTCACGTGCCATATCGGCTTGGGCTTGACGTGTTTCCGGCAAACGAAGGTCATAGTAGCCTAAATCTGCCGGCACACGTGGCTGGTAATGTCCTTTGAACAAAGGTTTGGCTTTGCCCACGTTGGTCCATTCCGTGAATCCTTTGCCCCACCATCTGTCGTTTTCCGGGGTGGGGTGGAACTGGGGCAGATAAAAGGCGATAACCCTTACATTTTGATTATTGTTAGGTTTCATGTTGAAGTAATTTTATGATACGTGATGCGTCCTCTTTGGTCTTTAGCGGACGATATAACTCATCTAAAAGCGTTGTTATTTGCGTTGGGTGCAAATCATTTAAATAGACATCCTTGATAATTGGAATTATTTCTTCGGGCACTCGGTAACGGATGATTCGGGCTGGGTTGCCTCCAGCAATTGCATAGGGAGGAATGTCGGATGTCACAATGGCTCCGGCTGCTATGATACTTCCTTTGCCAATCGTAACACCGGATAGTATTGTTGCTCCGTAGCCAATCCAAACTTCATCCTCAACTATGATAGGACCTTTACTACGGCTGTCTGTCTGGCAGTGTTTGCCTTCAAGGGTTGAGCGTATGGGATAAGTGAATAGCGTTTCAGTCTGATGGTTACCGCTTAAAATGAAATGTACGTTTGAAGCTAATGATACATAGTTTCCTATTGTCAATTTCTCTATTGGAGGAAAATAGCTCAAGATATGCAACTCTCCGTATGTACCGTTGCCTATTTCAACACATTCCATGGGAAAGGTATTCATTGGTACGGTTTGGTTTTGCTTATTGCGTTTGCACCATTCTTTTTTGAATTTAGTAAGTGCATAGGCTCGGGCAAAACTTCGTAATACAGGGATTTTTGAGACGAAATTCATCTGTTGGTTATTCTTTTATAAGTTTTTCGTAAGAATCGTTTCAGGCTATATCGCTTAGTTCGCATCAATAAATTCCGCGGTAACGATTTGAGGTATAATACCATTCCTCCCGGGGTGGATTTCATGGCCTTTATCCAGTCTTGCCGTCGGGTGAGCCGGAAACAATTCCACGGTTTGTCGAAACCTGCATAATGAATTTGTACGGGATGTGCCAATCCTTTATTAAACTTTGCGAGTGCAGTGGCTTTGTCTCCTGCAAATTCGGTATTGCCTTGATAAAAATCTCTTTGGTTCATGTTTAACCGATAGAAGGAGATAGGCAAGCTATAATCAATCGGTAAATATTTGATGTAGGGCCAACAGGTTAAAATAATGCAGTCTTGTTCCGGCAAACGTAGTCGTGGATAGTTGTTGACATAAAAGTTGATAATTTCTTCTTGCTTATGGTCGTTGCGCAATTCTTTAAGGTTGATGAGTAAGAATCCTGCAGCAATTTCATGTTCAAGTATTTCCATTTCCGTCGTACTGAAGTCTTTCCGGTAGTAAGGCATACGACTGTTTTCCACAGGTCCGACACCGGCATAATAAAATTTTTCGTTCGGGAACATGAAAAATACGGGAGAGAAATCGCCGGTAAAAACTACGTCTACGTCCGAACATATAATCCTGTCATATTGCGGAAGGACGTCTGTTGCAATAAGTTTATAGAAAATTTCTTTGGAGTAATGTGCTTTAGTCCCGAAATTTTTGATTTTTTCATTGTATTGTGTGACATCGATGAAATGTAATTCGGTATGTGTAAATTCTTTTAGGCTGTTCCGTAAAGATTGCTGGGCTTTTGGGGACAAAGTTGTATGGAATACATATAATTCATACCAATATTGCCGTGAGGCATGTTTCATCATGGAGTGAATGGCAACCTTTGCTGCTAACAAGTAATTAGCGTCAAAAGTAAAGAACACAGGTATCTTTTGCATATTGTCCATTTGTGGAATTATTAGAAAAAACGGATAATACTTTGTTCCATTTTATGTTTTGTCCTTTTGTTATTAGGATTCATTCTTTTGCAAAAATATGGAAACTTTTTTGTCTTCCCAAGTTTTTGGAGTATCTTTTTTATATGATATACGTTTTTGTAAGAAACGAACCTAAGGTTTCATTTCTGTTTTTTATTAAACTGGGAGTTGTGCTCAGTTTTCGTATTGTAGAATTGTATATTATAATAAGTACAAATGAATGGAGAGAAAAAGCTACGAAGCGCAAAAATAGACCCTTTACCCTTGTGAGGATGGGGATATATTTGTTTGCGATGTTTCATACAAACGAAACAAAGCCGTAAAAGCTCCAAAGGGTTGTGGCTATTGAATAGCTTGGTTATTTGGTGTAAGATGGGATGGTGTGTTGGAGATGTTTTTTCATAAATATTGTTGTAAAAACATTTGAAACTTTCCGTGTTTCTAAGTTTGAAGAAGTTATATGTTCCATATACGTAAGGAGCTATAGGGGAATGTGGCTTATGCTTGGACAATTTTCTTCCTACGGTAGTTATCACAGATGCCGAGTGTACTCTATGCCACGATAGCGGTTCTTTGCACTTTATGATGCTGTCAGTCAGGGCTGCGTTCATGGCCAACCACCAATCATAATAGAACGTCATGCCGCTCCAGGGCTTCAGATTTTCGATAAAAGTCCTTTTTATAAGCATGGCATGTCCCGGTATATTGTCTCTAAAAAACAGGGACTCTGCGGTAAAGGGCAATGGGAGGTAGTCTTTGGTTTGCTGACGAGAGTAGGTTGGGGAAGAGATGATGTCTGAGAAGCACAGGTTGTATCCTTCTTCCTTTTCTATTAATTGTACTAATTTTCCTATTTTCTCTGGGAACCAAATATCATCTTGGTCGGATATTGCTATATAGTCTACTTTTTTAGATACTTGATAGAATATATCATGAAAGTTTTGATTGCATCCTTTATTTCGTGTATTTCGGTGTACTTTGATGAATGGAAACTTTGTAGCGTATTCTTGTAAAATGTTCATTGTACCGTCTGTGGAACAATCGTCGCAAACGATGATTTCATGGATAGGGTAGGTTTGCGCGAGGATGGAGTCCATTTGTTCGCGCAGGTATTTTTCTCCGTTGTATGTACACATTACGACTGATACTGTCTTTTTTCCCATAGGGTTTATTTGTTTGGGGCAAAAATATAAAATATTTTGTTTTTATGATGGTTTTGAATGCTTTTTATTTAGAAAATGTACTTTTTTGAGTATATCTTGCAAAAAAATGAAATTTTACTTGGATTCTAATGTTAATATTTGTATATTTGATGTCGAGTATTAATCTTAAAAAAGAATGCTTATGAAAAAGTTAATTGCATTGGTAAGCGTTGTTTTCGCTTTTACCAATATGTCTGCACAGTTAAAAGTACATTCCAATGGGAATGTAAGTATTAAAACTACGGAAACTCCTAAGGCATCTTTGGCAATAGGTGGAGCGGGAGAAACTACCCAAGCTTTGTTCGTGAAATCTAACAATCTGCCTGCGTATATTGAGAGAGAGGGCGTATGTACGGAAAGTGGTGTATGGAATAGGGCAATTCTAATTAGAAATTTTGCATCAGATACTCGAATGTTAATGGGAGTGAGTAGTGCTGTTGGAACGAGGAATAGTCTTCTTTTAAATAAAGGTCGTGCTTTTGGTATTTATGGTCAAGCCGGTTTTACAACGTCAGGATATAATTATGCAGTGTATGGGAATTTGACTAGTACTCAGGATGGGGCTGCTATAGTTGGGGCTTTAGATAACTTGGATGTCAAAGTTCCCGGACGTTATGCCGGTTATTTTCAAGGCGATGTCCGTACTACAGGAAATTTCTATGGTACGGTGCTGACACCTTCCGCTTCCCGTTCTACTTTGATGGGGCGTTCGGCGGTGATGCCCCTGTCGGCGGAAAGTGATGGTGAAAACAGCATGTCGGTGGGCGAGAAACTTTCTCAGTTGACCGCCGTGCAGTATAACCTGTCCGAACCACAAGCGGCGCAGGCTTTTGCTGCGTCGGGCGATACCGTGGCTGCCGCTCCCCGTTCCGTGACGGACATACAAGCATTGGAAAAAACACATTACGGACTGGATGCCGAGGTGCTGAAAGAAGTCTATCCGGACTTGGTCTATGAAAGTCAGGAAGGCGACCTTTGTATCAACTATACGGAGATGATTCCACTTTTAGTGCAGTCTGTCAATGAACTCCGTGCACAGGTGGTATCGTTGCAGGGGGCGCAGACCTATAATGTGCGTGCCCGGAACGGAAGCGAAACAGGTGTCGGTAGCAACGCATTGGATGTCACGACATTGGAGCAAAACGAACCGAATCCGTTTACGCAAACGACAGTGGTGCGCTATACGTTGCCGGAAAGTGTAAAGTGTGCATTCCTATACATTTATGATTTGAACGGCACGCAGGTAGATCAAAAGACGTTACAGAGCCGTGGCAAGTCTTCCGTGACGCTTGAAGCCGGAAGCCTCGCCCCCGGGATGTACCTTTATGCTTTGGTGGTCGATGGTAAGGTTGTCGACACCAAACGGATGATTATTACCCAATAAGGAAGGAGGGACTTATGAAACGTTGGATGAATCTGTTCTTTTTGTTATGGGGGACGGCTTGTACCATTACGGCCACTACCGAAGACGGTACTTATTTCTCGTCCGTGGAAAACGTGTCTGTGGCTACTTTTGAAAACGTTCCGTCGGATTGCTATATCTCGGTGGACAAGCATAATTACAGGCCCTACGTGGCCCGTGTGCAGGATAGCGGGGTGGTTTATGTACAAAACCGGACGTTTACTTCCACGCATACCGTTACGGGCGAAAAGATTGTGGCCGGAGAGAAGGTGACGACTGCGCAGCCGCAGGGAAAGGTCGTGGTGAAGTCTGGAGCAAACGTGACGATGAAAGCTTCTGATACGACCACATTGGAAGCCGGCTTTGAATGCGAGAAAGGAGGCGTGTTGGAAATCGCTCCATTATAACCATGTTTGGCGGTTCGGGAAACCGGATGAAATAGACGGGGTATTTTGCGTTTTTAGCGGAATATCCCGTATTTTTTGTGAATTAGATATAAGGAAAATAAAATCATTTGTTTTATCTTTGTATTTGACTTATTTAATTAAGCTGTTCATGGACACAGGGGATAATGAGTTAATCAAGTGCGTCAAAGAAGGTGATTTAAAGGCTTTTGAGAAAGTCTTTAAGGATTATTATGCTTTGATGTGCAGTGTGGCCATGGATTATGTGAACGATTCCGCCATGTGCCAGACTTTGACGGAGGATGTTCTGTTGAACCTTTGGGAAAAGAAAAACGAACTGGTGATTACGACTTCTTTGCGTGCTTATCTTTTACGTGCCGTGCGTAACAAATGTATCGACCATCTCAGGACGCAGCGTCAGAATTCGGATTTTTTAGGGTATTATGATTCCTTGGACGGAATGTTCGGAGGGGCAATGGCAGACGAGAAGGACTTGTTCGAGCAATTGATTTCGGATGAATTGGCTGAGTTGCTGGACCGGGCGATTGATGAGATGCCGGAGGAGCGGAGGCGGGTTTTTATATTGGTGCGCATGGAGAATAAGACTTACCAGGAGGCTGCCGATATGTTACACATCTCGGTGAATACCGTGAAATATCATCTGAAGAGGGCACATGCGGAGTTACAGGATAAGTTGAGTGCTTACATTTTGCTACAAATATTGTCTTTTATGTTACTTTCAAGACTGCTTCATTCTTTGAATTGAAGAATGTGTGTGTCAGAATAATATGGTTTGTAGTTTTAAATCATAATTTTCATGGCTTTTTCGGTGAAAAGTTCGGTGGTTTATGCTGTTTTTTGAAGCATAAATAAATTATTTCTGTTTTTATACTACCCATTGTATCTATTTGTTTCGTCTTAGAAGAAAAAAGCGTCAAAGTGGAAACAAATAGAGATATAGATTTATTGATAGAGAAGCAATGGTCGGAAGGCTTGTCTCCGGAGTCGGAAGACGTGTTGCGCGAATGGGTTTCGGCAAATGAAGAGCACCGTAAGTATTACGAGCGCCGTATACTTTTGTATCGGTGGATGGGCATTCAGCAACGTATACCTATATTCGAAAAAGAAAGGAAGAAAGCATACGGGCGTTTCCTGAGAAGCATAAAGGGAGAGAATATGCCGTTTTTTTTCGTTCACAAGATTTTCAGTCGGAAATTAGTGGCTTGTGCGGCAATGGTAGTCATCCTTTTGGGAGGCGGACTGGCTGTATGGCAACAGCAAGATAAAGTGGCAGAAGAACAAGTGGTGCAGGGATGTGCGCGAGAGATAAAAGTGCCGAAAGGAATGAAAGAACGGATCATACTGGCCGATGGAACCAAAGTTTGGCTGAATTCCGGGAGTTGTCTGACATTGAGTCCGGGATTCGGGCAGACCGACCGCGAACTTCAGTTGGAAGGAGAAGGAATGTTTGAAGTGGCTAAGGATAAGCATAAACCTTTTATTATTCGTTCCGGTGATATTCGTGTCCGGGTGACGGGGACGGTCTTTAATTTCAAGTCCTATCCGGAGGAGCGTTTTGCCAAGGTCACTTTGGTACGCGGTAGTCTGGATGTGTCGAGTGTGACGGGACGTGTGCCCCATACCGTAACTTTGAAGCCGTGCGAACAGGTCGTGTTGGATCGTAATCGGGATGTGATGGAGAAGAAGGTGGTGGAAACGGCACCGGACGTAGCTTGGACTTGTGTGGGACAAAGGGATGAGGGTATATCCGAGGATACGGCGGAAACGGAAATGACGGAGCATGCGGGAGGAGCGGAAGCCTTGTTTTTCGATGAGATGTCTATGGAACAGATTGTGCAGGAGTTGGAACGGGTGTTTCATGTGAATATCGTAGTGAAGAAACCTGGTATATTGCAGGAAAAATACTATGGCGATTTCCGGAACCGGAAAGATATTTTTGCCATATTGGACGTGATGTTGAGAGGCGAACAGGTTTCCTATCAGATCAAAGGCGACACGGTCTTTATCGGAGAATAATCATTTATAATAATCATAGTAAATAGAGAAATGTTTAACGCGAAACGTAAAAAACTACTTGAAAGGTTTCTGATTTTAAGCCTGTTTTGCAGTTCGGGAACGGTTTGGGCACAGCAAGGTACTGTGACGCTGAATCTGAATAACGTAACCGTCAAAGAGGCTTTGGAGCAATTGAATACCCAGACGTCTTATTCTTTGTGGCTGAATGTGGGCGATGTGGATTTATCGCGAAGAATCAGTCTGAACGTAACGAACGGGAGTGTCGATGAAGTGTTGGCTAAAATCTTGGCCGGTCAGCCGTTGTCATACGAGGTGAAAGATCGGACGATAAATATATATCCTGCGAAGAAAGACGGTGAGGAGGAGAGGAAAAAGGTGGAAGGCGTAGTGCTGGACGACTTGGGCGAACCGCTTCCGGGAGTGGCCGTGCGTTGCAAAGAGCATCCGGATGCCATGTGTGCTACGGACATAGACGGTAAATTTACACTGAATGTACCAGCGGACGGCAAAACGCTACAATTTACTTTCGTCGGTATGGCTCCGCAGGAATTGGCAGTGGCAGATACACCGATGAAAGTCGTGATGAGTGATAAGGAAAAGAAATTGGATGAGGTTGTGGTGACCGGTTATCAGAAAATCGATCGCAAGTTGTTTACCGGTGCGGCCAGTCGTATTTCCGGTGAGGAAGCGAAAGTGGATGGTGTGGGCGATGTGAGCCAGATGTTGCAAGGTAAGGCGGCCGGTGTATATATCGGTCAGACCGGTTCTCCGGGTTCTCCTTCAATGGTTCGTATTCGTGGTATCAATACGGTTAATGATAACGGCCCATTATACGTAATTGACGGCGTGTCAACACGTAATCAGGATCTAAGTACTTTGAATCCGAACGATATTGAGAGTATGCAGGTATTGAAGGATGCCTCTTCTGCCGCTATCTATGGTGCGCAGGCTGCGAACGGTGTTATCTTGATCACGACGAAGAAAGGTACGAAGAGCGGGCAACCGAGATTAACGTACGACGGTTATATTGGTGTCCAGAAGACGGGTAAGAAATATGACGTGTTGAATTCTATGGATCGCTTGAACCTAGATTGGGAGGCGCAGAAGAATAATATTGCTATGCGTGATATCGGAGTTATCCAAGTAATCCTCAATTTGGTACGGGGGATAGACCTTCTATCCCGAATTACTTGACACAATCAGGTGCTCAGGGTTCTACTACAATAGATCCGAGCGACTATGATTATCCTACTACAACTTACGCACCATTCTCAGATACGGACTGGTGGGATGAGTTAGATCGTGCCGCCATGATTCAAAATCACCAGATCGGCTTTT
>ERZ780148.1442-NODE-1442-length-16055-cov-8.406250_pt1 | contig 16055 bp, 22 predicted proteins | sample MGYA00510984_ERZ780148 | MGnify/ENA primary metagenome ERZ780148 (study PRJEB29588, sample SAMEA2160902) | human gut metagenome | biome: human gut; feature: human-associated habitat; material: faeces | place: Denmark | collected 2008/2010 ...
GGTCGGGTAACCGGCGCGGGGGTTCGAATCCCTCTTTCTCCGCCACTAATTTTTTACATCGCGGGATGGAGCAGTCTGGCAGCTCGTTGGGCTCATAACCCAAAGGTCGTAGGTTCAAATCCTACTCCCGCAACCAATATTGATTAATGAAGACTGCTCAGTCTTTTTTTTTATTTTCATCATATTATATAATAGGTGATAAAATGAAAGTATATTCTCATAGAGGTGAATCAAAATATGCTCCTGAAAATACCATGAGTGCCTATTATTTAGCATATTTAGTAGGTAGTGATGGTATAGAGACCGATTTAAGAAAAACAAAAGATGATGTACTTGTACTTATACATGATAAATCTGTTGATAGAACATCTAATTATAGCGGTAAAGTGTCAGATTATACATTTGATGAATTATTAAATATGGATTTTGGTGATGAGTATTATAAAGGTGAAAAAATTGTTAAGTTGACTGAGTTTTTGAAAAACTTTTCTGAAAGAAATGTAAATATATATATTGAATTAAAAGAAACAGGTTATGAAAAACTTATTGTAGATACATTAAAACAATATAGCTTGAAAAATGTCGTGCTTATATCGTTTAAATATAATTTGCTGAAAAAAATAAGAGAAATGGATAATTCAATTAAACTTGGTTGGTTGATATATGATGTCAATGATTCGATTATTAAAGATTGTAAAAATATAAAACTGAACCATGTACTTTGTACTGCAATTTGTCTTAGCAAAGATGAGGTTACAAAACTTAAAAACAATAATTTTATTGTAAGCGCATGGGGTGTTTTGGGTAAATCTGAAATAAAAAGGTTGAAAAATATTGGTGTGGATAGAATTATATATGATAGTGGTTATGATGTGAAAAAATTTCTAAAGAAGGAAAGAAAGAATGTATAGTTTTCTTGTTTCAATATTAATAGGTATAGGAGTTGTTTTACCGGGCGTTAGTGGGTCTGCAATAGCAATACTAGTTGGTATTTATGATAAAGTTTTAACTGTACTTAATGATTCTAGTATAAAAACATTAAAAAAAATCATTATATTATTTCCCATAATAATTGGAATTATGGTTGGAGTGGTTATTTTTGGTAATATACTTCTTAAAATATATGAATATTACGAATTTCAAATGAAATATATATTTATAGGATTGATATTTGGTGGAGTTCCTATTCTTGTTAATGAGTTAAAAGATAATGGTGGGGTTCTTAAAATGAAAACTTTAATTTTTTCTGTTATTTTTTCATTATTACTTATTGTAATTCCAAGTGTTATTAGTTATGATAATGTTTCTAATTTAAATCCTATAAAACTTTTTATAGCAGGTATTTTATACATTTCGGGTAAAATTATTCCAGGCATAAGCAGTTCGTTTTTTATGATGCTACTTGGAATGTATGAGAGAGTGTTGCTAATGTTATCTAAACCGTTTAGCTTATCTTATTTTGAATGGATATCTTTAATACCTTTTATAATTGGTATAATTGTTGGAGCAATAATATTAATTAAGGTTGTAAATTATTTGTTTAATAAACGTTTATCTTTAACATATAGTATTATAATTGGATTTGTGTGTGGTTCTACTTTATCTATATTTCCAGGACTTGAATTTAGTTTTAGGGGTGTTTTATCAATGATTTTTATGTTAATTTCTTTCTTATTAACAAATTATTTGTCTAAAAATAAGAAAAAAATCACATAAGTGTTGACAATTACCTAAAAAATTTAGTATACTTAAATAGCAATTTGAGTATTTCTGGTTCCGTGGTGTAGTGGTTAACACGTCTGCCTGTCACGCAGAAGATCACGGGTTCGAATCCCGTACGGACCGCCATTTTTTTTGGCTCCATAGCTCAGTCGGTAGAGCAGAGGACTGAAAATCCTTGTGTCGCTGGTTCAATTCCCGCTGGAGCCACCATGAAAATCAAAACAAGCCTGTGATAGGCTTTTAAACGCCCGATTAGCTCAGTCGGTAGAGCGCACGGCTGTTAACCGTTAGGTCGTAGGTTCGAGTCCTACATCGGGCGCCAGTTTGAATTTATAAGACTCTTGAATATTCAAGAGTCTTTTTGTATATTAATTATATAAAAAAGAGCTTAGCTTCCCTTTTCATTATTTTCGTATTCCATTATTTTTTCTTTTATCCATATAGGTAACATTTCTTTTAATGGTAAAAAACCTCGTCTTGTTTCCTTTATTCTATTTTCATCATCATGACTCAAATAATAAATATCTTTTATAGACACTTTAACTTTCTTACTTTCCTCATCTATATCCAGAATTAAAACATATATTTCATCACCAATTGCAACAAATTTTTTTATATCTTCTACAAAACTATTAGATATTTCTGATATATGACATAATCCCGTAAACTCACCAATACTAACAAAAAATCCAAAATCAGATATTCCAGTTACTTTGGCAAGAACAATATCTCCAACATTCAGCATACTACACCTTCTTATACATTTAGTATAACAAAAAACACTAGACTTAACAACTATTTAAGATTATAATATTTCTAGGTGAACAATATGGATAAAAATGAATTAATAGATAAAATTAAAAAAATGGTTGACGAATTAAGGCCATATCTAAATATGGATGGCGGAGATATAGAATTTATAAAATACGAAGATAATTATCTATATGTACGTTTAACCGGAGCATGTCAAAGCTGTATGTTTCAAGATAATACCTTAAACGAAGGAGTTTTAAGCTTTTTCCAAGCTCAAATACCAGAACTTGAAGGAGTTATTAATGTCCCTCTATAATCCAATCTATTTTATCTAACCTAACATATTTAGATATTTCTAAATATGTTTTTTTTAAGAACTCTTCATAATCATTACTTCTTTTTACTATCTTAACTAATTCTTCTTCATTTACATTTTTATTCATAACAGAATCATATACATCAAAATAATATGACGGATATAATAATCTTGCATAAAACATATGATACTCATATATATTTAATTTTCTAATACTTAAATAACTCTTTAATTCATCTAAACAATATTCCCTATCTTTTTTAAAAAACATTGTTTTTAAATATTCAGCAACATCTCTTACTTCAAGATCAAACACAAATGATAAAGGATTCATATAATTTAATCTATAATTTGGAAAAAATACTCTTCTGTGAGATAAAACTATTCTTCCACTACTAACTCCACCATATTTTAATACGGCATTATTAACATAACTAATGGCATTTTCAGCTAAACCAACATAATAACTAAACGAACTTTTAACAACATTTTTTTCTATTCCTAACTCTCTTACTTGATATTCGAAAAAATCTATTTTATCACTCCATAAACTCCCCCAATTATTTCTATATAAACTAGATTTATTATTATTTAAAATCAATTTATTACTTATATTAACCATATCAAAAATATCATACTCTTCACTTAAATTATTAACTCTAAAAAGCATATAATTATATTCATTTACTTTTGTTAAAAAACTATTATTTCTATTTCTTATTACTTCATGAACATTTATTCCCTTAAGAAACATTTCATTACATACTTCTATTATATCCTCTAATTCTTCTAGACCACGATTATAAAACACAAAAAAGAAATCTTGATTTTCTATTTTAAAATGATATTTTCCATCAAGTTCTTCTAAGTTATCTATATCTAAATTATAATAATATTCTAATGTTTCTTTCATATTACATAATATTAAAAAAATAGACTTTTATGTCTATTTCTTATTACTTATTACTAAATTTTGCAACCAATGCATCAAACATATTTTCACAAGCTTTTAAGAAAGCTTCTTTATCAGCAGTAAAATCAACTGGAACTTCTTCATGTTCTTCGGGAATAGGTTCAACACTTGGCATTGGAGTTACTGTTTCAGTATATGGTCCCACTTCTGCAACACTTTGACTTTGAACTGGTGCACTTGGCATAATTGGTGCTTCAGGTGCAACATTAACTTCAGGCATTGGATGAGGCATTTCCACTGGACTAGTAGCTTGACTTTCCATAATTGGTGTTTCTATATGCACTGGATTTATATTTGGCATAACTTGAGGTTCTGGCATAACATTTTCCATAACAGGTTGAGATGCCACTTGAACTTGTGGTTCTACCGGAGTATTAACACTAGCAACTGGTTTATAATTATTTTTTAAAGCTTCAAATGATGCAACTGGAAGAGTTAATTGTTTAAAGAACATATCTTCAGCATTAATTACATTTCCTAAAATAATATAATCAGTTTGACTACCAGAAATAATTAATCTTAAAGCTTCTTTAACAGCATTCCATTCACTATCTGGAATAAGTGTTAAAGTATTATTAACTAATTTAGTAACTAAAATAATTGGCAATCCCATTGTACCATTCATTTCATTATCAAGTACAACATATTCTCCACCATTACTTCTAAAAGCAGTTACAATAGGCTTTTCCAAGCTATTCCCAGACATTGTATTTATTTTTAATCTTTCCATATTATTCAATCCCTTCTTTTATTCTTCTTAAATTATAACAAATTATTTTTTAATTTTCAATATAAAATATTTACAACCATATGCACAACAGTTTTCAATATATTCATCAACTTTATTTATATCATTAACAGGTTTAAAATTCTTATTATCTTTATCATTAAAACCTTTAAGTCTTACTTTACCATATGCATAATCTCCTAGAATATAATCAAAACTATCGTAATAATCTGTAATTTTACCTCCTAAATCTTCAACATCTAATGCATCTTTTACATTTTTTATTACTTCATATGTCTTATTATCAATTATTACTTCCATAAACCCTCCCTAAACTAAAATAAATAGTACTATTCCAAGTAACATCAATACTGTACAAATAACGCTAAGCACTAATAATATATCAACATAACCATTGCCACTAGTAACTTTATTATTTTCTCTTTCTATTGCTTCAATTGCTTTTTCTAATAAATATTCTTTATTTATAGCATTCTCTCTAATTTTAAAATAATCATATACTTGTGAATTAATTTTATCAACTTCACTACTTTCTAAATTTTTTATATTGTCAAAACTATAATTTAATATTTCATAAGCTTTAGCATTAAGTAAGTGTTTTTCTTTAGGTAATATAACTTTAACATTATTTTTCATCTGTACTTTAAAATATTTATCTACTTCCATAACATCACTTGCTTGTAAGAAATTATATGAAACCCTCAAAGGATTTTTTGAATAAGGTGTATATAATAAATCATAAAATTCTCTTACTTCAGCTTCAGTTAAATAAAAATTAAGTTTCTTTTTTATTAACATATCTACTAATTCTTTTTGAATTATTATAAAATAAGGATTTTTTTTCTTAACTTTTCTCTTATCATTTTCATCTTCAAAATCTAAAAACAATTGTATATTAGATAAAAATACTAATACATCTGATTTACTATATCCAAACTTAGCTAAATTTTCTTTAAATAAATCTTCATCATCTATAATCTTTGGATTTATTATATCTAGTTCACTATAAATAGCAACAAGCATTCTAATAACCACAACTAAGAAAGAGTTATACATAACCCCTTGGACATTATCTGAACTTTTCAAATAGTCATCAATAGCTTTAGTAAATGCATTATTAATAAATACTTTATCCACTATTCTTCACCCTATAATAGATTATAACACAAAAATTATTCAATGGGAATAGATAAACTATTACTTTTACTTTGAATTAACCCACCATAAATCTCTGGAACTCTACCATTTATAACAGCTGATGCAATTAAAACATCATAATCTATTTTACTTTCTTTTTCCACCACCGGACTAATTAAATTAGTTTGAAGTACCACAGTTACATATATTTCCACTAAAGCATTATTAATTCCATAATCAGTTATCTTAGTTTTTATATTTGTTAAAACAGATCCAACAAAATTAACTGGAACATAAACACTAGGTCCCAAATTAGATAAAAACATATTACTACTATTTACAAACATTGGCATTTTTAATGCAATTCCATTTTTACCCCCAACTATATTTTTACTTTTATTTACATTATTTCCATTTTCTAGTTCGCTAATTGCAGTTTCAAGTTCTTGGGTAACAACCTCTAAAGCAAAATATGCTTGATCCATATCATATGAAACATAAAGTATTTCCCCATCTTTATTTTTATTAATTACTATTATATCTTTCATTACATCATCTTTTAATAAATCATAATTTATATTATTACTTAAAAAACTATCCATAAACTCATTTAACTTAATAAAAGCAACATCAATTAAATTATTACTTGCTGTTTTACTATATAAATTAAAAAATATACTTGTAAAAAAAAATATCAAAGTTACTACCACTAAATAAAACTTTGATATTTTACTATTTTTTCTTCTTCTAAACCTTTTCATATTAAATAATATGATTAGATAACAGATTTTATAAATAAAACTAATCCCACCACAAAGACTATTATAACTAAAGCAATTAATATTTTTATTCCTATACCTAATTTATCTTCATCTACAAAATCATTACTATCTTCTTCAAAATCTTTTTTCTTAAATAAATTATCTGTATAAAAAGAATTATCAATTGTATTATTATCTTTATTATTATCTATTTTTTCTTTCTCTTTTTCTTTAATTTCTGTAATCTTAGTTACAGTGGTAATACTATCATATACTTGTGTATCATCTTCTCCTTTTAAATCAGTTAAAATATCTAAAGGATCAACATCATCTTTCTTACTTTCTTGTTTTTTAGCTTCATTAATAGTAATTGTATTTATTAAATTCATTAAATTTTCTTCAGGATCTATTTTCTTTTCTTCTTTTACTTCTTCTTCGCTTGCATCTAAATTCAAATTATTTAATATATCATATTGTGTATTTCTTAACTTCTTAGCTCGATTTTCTTCATAAGTTTCTACTTTTTCATCTTTAGCTTTTTCCAAAACTTTAGTAAGATCATATTCTTTTGTATCATCAACGCTTATTCTACTTACTTCTTCTTGAGGTTCTATTCTAATACTTCTTCTTCGCGGAGCACTATTATATCTTTTATCAAGAATTTTTTTAATTTGTTCAACATCTATTTCTTTGTCTTGATTTCCAATAACTGTAGCATTACTACGCACATTAAAATTATCAAGTTCGCTATCGTTTATTTCTCTATATAAACTACTATTTTTTGCTACTCTTGACATACTTTTAGATTCATTAAATTTATCAATTCTTGTTTCCATCTTCAAAACCTCTATACTCATAATAACATATTTAAGTATTTTTTTAAAGCATAAATAATTGATTTTTTATAATCTATCCCCTATAATAAAATAAGGAGGGAATAATGAAAAAACTAAATGTTAACGAAAATTGCATTGGATGTGGAATGTGTGCAGCTATTGACCCAGAACATTTTGAAATAGTTGATGGTCTATCACAAGCTACAAATAGTGATAATTTAGATAGTAAGGATTTAGAAAATGCTATAAATTCTTGTCCAACTGCAGCTATCGAAATAAAAGAAGAAAATTAAAATGCTAAGTATTTAAACTTAACATTTTTTTAATGCATATAGTTTTTTGATTTCTTTAATACTAAGCTTCCTATATTCACCAGATTTAAGTCCATCTAAAGTTAAAAATGCATAACTTACTCTACTTAATTTAATAACATCTATTCTCATACTTTCAAATATTTTTTTAACAATATGATTTCTTCCTTCCACAATTGTAAGTTCCACAATTGAAGTATTTTTTTCTACATCTTTTTTTCTTATTTTAAATCTTTTTATATCAACTTTCCTATTATCAATAACAATACCTTTTTTTAATTTATTTATATCATCTTTATCAAGTATCTTATTAATTTTAGCAACATATGTTTTTTCTATTTCATAACTTGGATGCATAAGCATATTAGCAAAATCTCCATCATTAGTTAAAATAATTAAACCTGTAGTATCATAATCAAGTCTTCCAACTGGATATATTCTAGCTTCAGTATTTATTAAATCCCTAACTGTTATTCTTCCCAATTTATCTTCTACACTACTTATTACTTGTCTAGGTTTATTAAGTAAATAATATTCATGTTTTACATCCTTATTTATAATAACACCATCTATACTTATTATATCATTAGCTTCAACTTTAGTACCTAATTCCGTTATTACTTTACCATTTACTAACACTTTACCATGTCTTATTAAATCTTCTGCTTTTCTTCTTGATGCATAACCATATGATGCTATAACTTTTTGTAATCTTTCCATATAGGTCTCCTTCAAGTAAATTATAACATGATTTTAAATAAATTAAAACAATATTAGAAAAATATCGCGGTTAAAATAAAGGCAATTGTAATACCGATTAAGTCTGCAATTAAACCTACTACCAAAGAATATCTTATTTTTTTTACTCCAATTGAGCCAAAATACAAAGCTAAAACATAAATTGTAGTATCAGTACAACCTTGAAGAACACTTGCAAGTCTACCAGCATATGAATCAGGTCCATAATTCATAAATATATCATTCATTATAGCTAAAGTTGCCGTACCTGAAATTGGTCTTAAAATAGCCATCGGCAAAATATCCAAAGGAATATTAAATTTCATTAAAAAACCTTCAAAAACTCTTAATATTTCATAAACAAAATTACTATCAAGAAAAATATTTATTGCAAATACCATAGCTATAACATTTGGAAATATATTAACAGATATCTGTAATCCTTCTTTAGCACCTTCTAAGAAAGAATCATATAAATTTACTTTTTTAATAAACCCATAAAAAACTACAAAAAAAACAAAAAGAGGTATAACTATTTTTGATAAAGTATTCAAATTTTACCTCGCTTTCTTATAAAATAATCTATTAACACAGCTCCGATACATGAACAAAATGTTGCAATAGCACCAGGTACAATTATTTCTGAAGGATTAATTGACCCATATGATATTCTTAAAGCTAGCACAGTCGTAGGTACAATTGTTACTCCAGCAGTATTTAAAACCAAAAACGTAATCATTGGTACACTAGCAGTATCTTTTTTATCATTTATTTTTTGCAGTTCACTCATTGCTTTTAATCCAAATGGTGTTGCGGCACTTCCAAGTCCCATCATATTAGCAGCAATATTTGAAGCAATATAACCTAAAGCAGGATTATCTTTTGGAACACTTGGAAAAAGTTTTGATAAAATTGGTTCTAAAAACTTTGCAAACTTAACAAGCAACCCAGCATCTTCAGCAATTTTCATAATGCCACTCCATAAAACTATAACAGGAAATATTGATAACATTAATTCTAATGCTTCAGTTCCATTAGTTAAAATACTTTCATTTATATTTGCAACATTGCCCGTTAAAAAAGAATAGACAATCCCAACAATTATTAAGAAAAACCAAATATAACTTACCATCCTAGCCACCTCAAGAATTTTGTCCACCAACTAACATGTTCTTTAACAGCCTCTTCTTTTTTAACATAAACATTTTCTTTTCTAATGACTTTACCATTTAAACTAACACTAACATACCCCACTATATCACCAGAAGAATATTTTTCTTCATCAAACAAATCATAATTTACATCTATTTTATCTTTGTTTTTATTTCTTACGCTTACATAAACGTCTTCATCTAAATATAAAGTATCATTTTTATAAACTTTCTCATCTTTTATCTTTATATTATTTTTACCCAGAACCTTAATTGCTTCATAATTTCTAAATATTTCTTCATACATATTTTTATGATCTAAAAAATCATTTCCATCATTTAATGTAACCACTACAACATTTATATTATTTCTAGATGCTGTTGTTACTAGTGTCCTTCTTGCTTTTTCCGTAAAACCAGTTTTACCTCCGGTAATATAATCTTCACTATGTAATAATTTATTTTTATTTGTCCAACTATAAGTTTTATCACTTGATTTAGCAACATACTTTTTAGTACCAAATATTTCTCTAAAAGTTTTATTATTCATAGCATACTTTGTTATTAAAGCCATATCATAAGCGGTAGAATAATTTGCACTACCATCATTTTCTTCAAGCCCATGAGCATTTACAAAATTACTATTTTTCATTCCAACATTACTTGCCAGTTCATTCATTAAATGAGCAAATCCTTCCATTGATCCTGCAACATTTTTAGCTAAAACAACCGCTGCATCATTTCCACTTCGCATGATAAGACCATATAATAAATCCCTAATTGTTATTTTTTCTCCAACATTAATGTATATAGCACTACCATATGCTTTTAAAACCTCCTCACCAACAGTTATTTCTTTATCAATATCAATATTTTCTATTGTAACTATCGCTGTCATAATTTTTGTAATACTCGCGATTAATCTTTTATCATCTTTATTTACATCGTAATAAACATAATCATTATCTAAATCAACCGCCACTATACTTGATGCACTCATAGCAACAACCTTAAATGGTATTAAAAACATAATTAATAGTAATATTTTTTTCATTAAAATCCCCTATAAAAGATTATGAAACAAAACATTATTATATGTTAAAAAACGTTTTTACAAACAATACATCACATTTTAATTTACATCAAAATTAATTCATGCTAAAATTAATTCATCAAGAAGTGTTGGGTGGTTTTATGGTATTATATTTTAATCCTTATTTAAGGAAATTAGAAACAGACATTTTAAAAAGTGAGTATATTGATCTTATTGACCCAATATTAATCAAAGAATTTAAAAAAGCTATAAATTCTATAACGCCTGAATACTGGCAAGAAATTGCCTTTCTTTTTAAAAACAACATTAATTATGTATATTCTATTGATGAACAAATGGTATTCACAATTATTGCCACTAAAATTGGAATCGAATTTTTATCCAAAGATCCTGAATATTGTGGTGAATTAATAAGCATTCTTGCCCTTCTTAAAAAAAGCCCTTTAAATTATGTTAAATACACAAAATTACTTTTATCTGAACCACTTTATTCATGTATCGTAAATATAATTACTAAAAGTAGAACCTTTAGTTACCATGAATTTTTAGAAATAATTTTCAGTAGAAATTTAGAAACTCCCGAAATGAGTGAAGAATCCTACAACACATTAATAAAATCATTATATAAAATACAAGAAAAAGTTTATTATATTTTCATCTTACCAGAAGATTCATTATTGACCATATTCAAAAAAATAGAATCCTTTATGAAAAATGCCAATCAAGAACAATTACAATTTTCAAAACAATCTTTTAGTACTTTAAGCATATTATTAGATATAATAAAAAGTAATAATGAAGAATTAATTAATAAAGCCAAAGAAGATTTATTAGCAATAGATCAAAATAATACGACTTCGAAAAAAATAATCCAAGAAGTTTTAACCTATTTATCTAAACTGAATTTATCACAAAATATTATAAGGAGAAGATATCATGCCTAATATAAGATCTTTTAACAACTTTACTTTAAATCTAATAAAACTTCAAAACTATGTTAATAAAAATTATACTTCGGTTAGAAAAGATGATATAAAACTAATTATGTTCAACGCTGTTATTAGTGCATATCCAGATCAAAGATGGATGTCTTTAGAAGATAGTTTTTTTCAAAATATCCCATCTGAAGATATTGAACTTACCATGATTTATACAATACTATCTTATAAACTAGGAACACTTTTTACAAAATGTAATCCTTTAATTAAAACAGATTTAATAAATGCTCTTTTAATATATAGAGTTAATATTTATAAAATTCACAAATACGCAATATTTCTTTTAACTGGAGAATTACTTAAATTAACAGAATATGCTTATACCAACCATTTAATAAAACCTAGGCATATCTACAAAATTATATTAGATAATTTTATACTTGATAAAGTTGATGAAAAAAAACAAGAAGAAATACTTGCTATTATCAAAAAATTTATTCAAGAACATGAAATTAAAATATTTAATGGCAACTACTATTTCTTTAATATTTATCAATGTTTAAAAAGATTAATGACTATTGACTTTTACCCTGAAGACACATCAGCAATTGAATTAATACCATTATTTAATACAATACCAGATGAAAAAGTAAAATCTCAAATAGTAAAAGATTTTGCACATATTGAAGCAAGCGATAAACCATTAATAGAAAAAATACAAGATTCAATTACTATTGCTCATCACTACGGATATGAGCTACCTTTAGCACAAGAAAAAAAGTTATCAAAAAATACTTTAAAACCTGAATAAAAAATGGTAAAATATTTTCATTCTAAGGAGGAGTGAAAAATGAAATTTAAAGTACAAGATAGTTTTTTTGAAAAAGTTCCAAATGCTGTTTTTGGAGTTGTGGCAGTAAAAAACTTCGATAACACTAAAAACTATGACTTTATAAATAAGCTATTTACAAAAAATCTAGAAAGTTCTAAAGAAAAATTCAAAGATGTTAAAATTAAAGAAGAGCCTTGGATTCTTCCATATAGAGATGCTTTTACAAAACTTGGTATAAATCCCAATAAGTTTATGTGTTCTATAGAAGCACTAATGACAAGAATTTCCAAAGGAAAAGATATTCCTAGTATAAATCCAATTGTGGATTTAGGAAATGCTTTATCTTTAAAATATGAATTACCCCTTGGAGTTCATGATATAGATAACTTTATCAATGGTAACATAGAAATTAGAGAAGCAACAAAAGATGATATATTTATTCCTTTTGGAAGTACAGAAATTGAACATCCCGAAGAAGGAGAAATAATTTATGCTTCAAATACAGAAGTAAAAACTAGAAGATGGACATGGAGACAAGGAGAAAATTCTAAAGTAACTGAAAAATCAAAAAATTTATTTATTCCTATTGATGGTTTTACTGAAAATTTAGATAAAATAAAGGAATTACAAAATGAACTAATAGATATTTTAAAAAATCAATTAAATTTAGAAGTAGTATTTGGAATAGTTGATAAAAACAATCCTGAATTTATAACAAAATAAAAATTACTAATTACTAGTAATTTTTATTTTTGCTTAATCATTATCGTAATTATAAACACCATGTATTTTTTCTAAATCAGAGTTACTTAAATCAGTTACTTTATAATTACCTTTATCATCTTTAGTTACATTAAATGTAATATTATACTCAACTGTATCAGTAGTTTTTTTCATTTTATCTAGTTTATAATCCATAAATAAATCGTTACTAAATACACCATTTTGTTTAAATTCATCACCACTAGTAGTTAAATAATCATTAGCATCTTTTTGAACTTTATATAAATCATAAACTTTAATTTTTACTTCAACTGTAGCATTATCTCCATCATATTTTTCTGAAACAATATCATATTTTAAATCTTGATATTGTTTTTTTAATACATCTCTATATTTTTCTTTTTGATTATCTGTTAAATTTTCATTATTTATAACAGTATCCATATCACTTATTACATTTGAACTTAAATTCTTATATTGATTTAAATAATCTTGTACAGCTCCTTTAGCAGTTTTCTTCATACATCCACAACCCACTAAAGATAATAACACCACTACCACAGTTAATAATTTACCTATTTTTTTCATACATTCGTCCTTTCTACAACTATTATTACCATTATTTACTATATTATACTTTATTATAACTTAATTTTATTAAATCATATATTTTCTTTTCTTTATCACCTATTTTATTATCTAATTTTTTTATCATTAATTGATACATTAATTCATTATCAACAGGAATTTTATTAAACCATTCCATAAATAGATATTTTAATTTTATATAATCTTGTTTTTTGTATAAACTTTTTACTTCTGTTTTAATAATTAATTTAATCTTATCTTCAATTCTAAGATTATCATTATAATTAATCGGAGTGTCAATTTTATAATTAATCTTTAAATTATCTACAGTATATATTATCTCACATATATTTAAGTCATCTTCTAAACTTAAAAAACTTCTTGCAATAGATTTGCCATTTTCATCAAACTCTAAAGCAATACTTCCATTCTTATCTGCAAAAATGGCAATATAAGATGGACAATCATCTTTTTTCTTAGCTTTACCTTTTATAGCATCTAAAAATTCTTTTTCAATAACAATATTATTATTAATAAAATCTCTTAGAGTTTTACTATTTACTTGAACCAAAGGTACTCTTTTATAATATTCAATATTATCTAAATTATCCCACTCATAAAAATAGATATTTGTATCTAAAAAGTTAAGTAAAACATCATAATAATAATTCATTTTATCCCCGTCCTTTATATATTAAAAAAAATCCACCTAAAAAAAATAATATAATTCCACTTCTAATAATAAAATAAACAAAATCAAAGAAAGTATACCCAATATAAAATAGATTTACATAAATTATGACAAAAAACAAGCCAATACTTATTAACATGCACCCTAAAATTATTTTTAATATACTCATAATTAATTATATGTAAATCTTGTTTAATTATTTAAAAAATGTTAAAATTAACATGGTGATAGAATGAAAAAATTATTTTTAATACTAATTAGTGTTTTTCTTTTAACAGGATGTGGCAAAAAAGCATATGATAATCCAATAGTTACAATGAAAATAAAGGATTATGGAATCATTAAAATTGAGCTATATCCAAAATATGCTCCGAATACTGTAGCAAATTTTGTATCTTTAATAGAAAGTAAATTTTATGATAATAATACATTTCATCGTTTAGTACCAGGCTTTGTATTACAAGGTGGAGATCCAGATGGCAATGGAACTGGTGGACCTGGCTACACAATTAAAGGTGAATTTCGAGAAAATGGTTACACTAAAAATACATTAAAACATACTACAGGAATAATTTCTATGGCTAGAGCAACAGACCCAGATAGTGCTGGATCTCAATTCTTCATAGTTTTAGCAGACTCTCAAATGGTAAGTCAATCACTTGACAATAAATATGCAGCCTTCGGTAAAGTTATCGAAGGAATGGATACAATTAAAAATATTGAAGATACTGCAGAAATAGAAAATGAAATGACTGGCCAACTAAAAGAAAATATTACGATTGAATCAGTAACTGTTAATACATTTGGTCAAGATTTCAAAGTAATTAAAAATGATAATAATTAATACAATTTATAAAGGAGAAAATCATGAATAACATATTAACATACATAATTTTAGGGATAATACAAGGTCTCACTGAACCATTACCTATATCAAGTTCTGGACACATATTTTTATTTAAAAACTTATTTAACACCACAATGTTTAACAGTTTAAATTTTGAAATTATATCAAACTTTGGCTCATTCATTGCAATATTTATTATATTTTGGAAAGATATAAAAGATTTAATATCATCATTTTTCATTTACATATTTAATAAAGAAAAAAGAAAAGTTACCAAAGAAAAATTTAAATATTGCTGGCTAGTTGTAATAAGTACTATACCAGTAGGTATCGTTGGATTTTTATTCAAAGATAAATTAGAAAGTCTTTATTCTTTAAAAGGTTTAGCATTTGCTTTTTTAATAACAGCCTTAGCCTTATTTATTGTTAGAAATATTAAAGGAGATAAAGACGACTATGACATAACTATTAAAGATGCTATAATAATTGGCTTATTTCAAATGATAACAATAATACCAGGTATAAGTAGAAGTGGTACAGTATTAGTTGCTTGTCTGCTTTGTCATTTAAAAAGAGAAACAGCTTTAAAATACACATTTATCTTATATTTTCCAGTAAGTGTAGCTACTATGATCTTAGGTATAAGTGATTTAGCAAATACAGCTGAATTAAACACTTTACTAATTCCTTACCTATTAGGTATGTTAGCTGCAGGTATAGTTACATACTTCTCATATAAATGGTTAAGCAATTGGGTTAAAAAAGGAAAACTTTGGAAGTTTTCTATATATTGTTTATTACTAGCAATATTTATATTTATTTACTTTAGATAAAAATAAGAAGAGTTTCAGTTTAACTCTTCTTTTAATTTTTCAATGTCCTTAATAGATAGATTAGTTACTTTTGCAATTAATTCTATAACACAATTTTCTTTTA
>ERZ780148.1451-NODE-1451-length-15949-cov-4.093243_pt1 | contig 15949 bp, 15 predicted proteins | sample MGYA00510984_ERZ780148 | MGnify/ENA primary metagenome ERZ780148 (study PRJEB29588, sample SAMEA2160902) | human gut metagenome | biome: human gut; feature: human-associated habitat; material: faeces | place: Denmark | collected 2008/2010 ...
GCAGCTCGAGGAATGCCTGACCGAAGCAAGCTGAGAATGTAGGTGTTGGCTCTGTGATACCTCTCTCTGTACCAGCAAGCTTTGCTGTGAATCCTGACAGGAAGTAGTACTGTGTCTGCTCTGGTGTAAGGATTGATACTGGAGGAAGTACTCCAAATGCATCTGCTGAAAGGAAGATTACGTTCTTTGCAGCTGGTGCTGATGATATAGGTCTTACAATGTTCTTGATATGATCTATTGGGTAAGATACACGAGTATTCTCTGTTACGCTCTTATCAGTGAAATCGATCTTGCCGTTTGCATCAAGTGTAACGTTCTCAAGAAGAGCGTTTCTCTTGATAGCATTGTAGATGTCTGGCTCTGAATCCTTGTCAAGGTCGATAACCTTAGCATAGCATCCACCCTCGAAGTTGAATACGCCGTTGTCATCCCAGCCGTGCTCATCATCACCGATGAGGAGACGCTTTGGATCTGTTGAAAGTGTTGTCTTACCTGTTCCTGAAAGGCCGAAGAAGATAGCTGTGTTCTCACCGTTCATATCTGTGTTAGCTGAGCAGTGCATTGAAGCCATTCCCTTAAGTGGAAGGTAGTAGTTCATCATTGAGAACATACCCTTCTTCATCTCTCCGCCGTACCATGTGTTAACTATAACCTGCTCATGGCTTGTGATGTTGAATGCTACACATGTCTCTGAGTTAAGTCCTAACTCCTTGTAGTTCTCAACCTTAGCCTTTGAAGCATTGTACACTACGAAATCTGGCTCGAAGTTCTTAAGCTCTTCCTCAGTTGGCTTGATGAACATGTTTGTTACGAAATGAGCCTGCCAAGCAACCTCAACGATGAAACGGATAGCCATACGAGTATCAGCATTTGCTCCGCAGAATGCATCAACTACGAAAAGTCTCTTGTTTGAGAGCTCCTTCTTTGCAAGATCCTTAACTGATGCCCATGTCTCCTCTGTCATTGGATGGTTATCGTTCTTGTACTCATCTGATGTCCACCATACAGTGTCCTTTGAGTTCTCATCTACTACGATATACTTATCTTTAGGTGAACGGCCTGTATAAATACCAGTCATAACGTTAACTGCGCCGAGCTCACTAACCTGTCCCTTCTCGTATCCCTGAAGGTCAGCCTTTGTCTCTTCCTCGAATAACAATTCATATGAAGGATTGTGTACGATCTCTGTTGTGCCTGTAATGCCATACTTAGTTAAATCAACTGTTGCCATTTTTCTTAACTCCTTTTCTTTAAATGTATTTCATTGATAGGTGCATGTCGCCTGTACCCTGCCGGCACCGCAACTATACAGCACTCAATAATCTGAAAATAAATATGAACACTTTCTCTCATATTCAGTTGAAAGTATACCCAATTAGTCAAAATAAATCAATATGATTATTGAGTTTTTTTTGTAGTTTACAGAAACTTCTCATTTATAATCTCAATTTTATATTTATTACTTGCATAACCTAAGATAATGAGCTTCCACGTCTCTTCTCAAGGAATTTTGACTTCACTATCAGAATATCACCTGTCTGTATCTCCAGATCACCTGTCGGCAGTATAGACATATTATCCCTGAGTACCATATATATATTCACACCATACTCCTCCGTAGCCTGGAGTATGGTCCTGCCGCAAAACTTGCTCACATCATCTACGAGCAGTTCTCCAATCTCGTCCACATCAACAACTTTGGACTCCTCGTTGGCATTGTTCTGATACTGCTCTACAAATCCGGCGCTTATGATACCTGTAGGTATCGCTACCAGCAGAACTCCCATAAATGCTATGACTATCGCCATGCATTTGCCCAGCAGCGTGATCGGGTAAATGTCTCCATACCCCACGGTAAGGACTGTCGATACCGCCCACCATATGCCGCTGAAGGCGTTGCTGAACACTCCCGGCTGTGCGGCATGCTCAGTGCTGTACATACACAGGCTGCTCGCCATCATCAGTATAAATATGATGAACATGGACGATATGATCTGTCTGCTCTTTCTCAGCAGGACTATCTTGATGACATTGAAGCTGTCGTACTTTGAATTGATCCTGAAAAGATGGAATATACGGATCACCCTGAGCATCCTGAACGCCACGAAGCCAGACAGAAAGAACACTGGTATGATCGTGAGCAGATCCACAACTCCGTCATATGATATGAGGAACTTTCCTATAGCCTTTCCTCTGGTGCATGTGGGATACAGGAAATCCGCCGTCCATATGCGGAGAATGTACTCAACACAGAATATGCCTGTAGTCACCCACTCGATAACACTCAGCAGCCCATAATATGGTTCAAGCTGATCGTAGGTCTGCAGGAACATCACCGATATGTTCGACAATATGACACCCACTATGAATATGTCAAATGCCCTGCTCGCCAGATTGCTTTTGTCCCCTATCTGTATTATGTCAAATATTTGCTTTTTGAGTTTTGTCTTGTTTACCGCCATTGCTCTCCTCTTATATATCTATTTGTCCTTGAGAATGTCCATCATCTCATCTATCATCTCTTCGTCCTGAAGCCTGAACTTGATCTCCACGCGTCTCGACGCTGCCATGTCCACTGCTTATGATGCCGTTGCTCTCCGTCAGACAGTACTTTGCCACTGAGAACGCTCGCTGCTGTGAAAGTTCAAGATTGTATATGTAGGAACCATTCGTATCCGTGTGTCCCTCTATGATTATCTCCGAAACGTATTCCCTGTAATCATCGCGCAGAAGCACACTGCAGTACTTCGGCAGGAACTGGTTGATGGTAAGCATACACGAATATACCACCCGTTATGGCAAACATACACACACTTATAATCGCCCTATCTCCTATCATACTTAAAAAGAGTCTGTTTTACCAGTTGAAATACTTACTCCTTTACCTGTTATTTACATATTTACGCGGGATTTACATGTTTTTACAAGGCTCTGTGCATACCGCACAAATGGTCATTTCCTTTTTGTGCACTTTGAAAAATGTGTCATAAAATCTTTAAATTTTGAAGATTTTATTTTGCAAAACGTTTTTTTTCTGTACATATTCTGTTCATATTTTGTGTATATACTGAACTCAGTTGTTCAAGAGAAAGTAATTTACTCTTAGTTGTTTAAGTTGTTGTTTAAAAAAAGAACCGCCTAGTAATTCAGGTGGTTCTTTTTTTGCGCACAAAATTATCTCTTATTTAGCAAAAAAGGCTGAAAAGATACAATTTCTTCAGATTTTGTATCTTTTCAGCCTTTTATTTTGATTTAGAGATAATTTTGTGTGCAGACGAACTCATCCGCCACCAAAAGATCCCAGCTTTATAACTCTATGCTACAAATTACTCCGTAGGAAGCTTAGCCTTCTCGAATATCTCAACAACCTTGTCGTCAGGCTTCTTTGTGAGAAGTGATACGACGATAGCTGTAATGAACGCTGCCGCAAATCCAGGAACGATCTCATAAAGTCCTGTTGGTGTTGCAAGGAACTTGTACCAGAGCATGTCAACAGCAAATCCGACTATGATAGAAGCAAGTGCTCCATTGTAATTCAATCGCTTCCAGTACAGTGACAGAACGATGACCGGTCCAAATGCCGATCCGAATGCGCCCCATGCATTTGACACGAGTGCCATGATACCCTCACAGTCTGGATTCATCGCTATGGCAAGTGCCACAACTGAGATGATGATGACCACAATTCTTCCTGCCCAGAGCATCTCATTGTCAGATGCTTTCTTTCTGAATATAGGCTTATACACATCTGATGCAAATGCTGATGATGAAGCAAGGAGCTGTGAATCAGCTGTACTCATGGACGCTGCAAGGATAGCTGAGAGAAGTATACCAGCTACAAGCGCAGGGAACACTCCTCTTACAAGTCTGATGAATACCTGTGAGTTGTCTGTAAGTCCACCGCCAAGATACTGAAGACCGACCATACCAACTACGGATGCCATAATGAGGATGATTCCCGTCCAGCAAGTACCGACTATTCTGGACTTCTTCATCTCCTTCTCTGACTTGATCGAAATGTATCTTATAAGAATATGTGGCATACCCATATATCCAAGTCCCCATGCAAGTCCTGATATGATATTGATCACACTGGTCTTGTCAAATGAACCGCTTATAAGGGCATTGTAATAATTGTCTGGAATGACAACATCAGGTGCTATAAATCCAGCACCCTGCATGGTGATGACCGCAATGATAGGTGCGATCATGAGAGCTGCAAGCATCAGAAGTCCCTGGAAGAAATCAGTCCAGCACACTGCATTAAAACCACCAAGGAATGTGTATACGATGATGATGACTGCAGCGCCGATCATGGCTGTATTCCTGTCGATTCCCATAACTGTGTTGAACAGAGTACCGCAGGCCGATATACTTGACGCTGCGTATATACAATATGCAACCACAAATATAACTGCACATATTATGAGAAGCAGCTTATTGTCTGACTGAAAACGATTTGTCAGATACTGAGGTATAGTGATCGAATCGTTGTACGCTATCGAGAATCTTCTGAGTCTCGGTGCTATGAATATCCAGGCACATGCTGTTCCGATGAACAGACCAACTGATATCCACATGTTGCTGAGTCCTGTCGCATAGAATGCTCCGGGCAGTCCCATGAGAACCCACGCACTCATATCAGATGCTCCGGCGCTGAGTGCAGCCACCAGACCATTCATATCTCTTCCTCCAAGAAAATAATCCTTCTCGCCGGCATTCCCCTTGGATTTGAAGAAGAAATAAATTCCTACACCGATTACCAGGACAAAATACGCTATAAACGCAATCATCTCGTAAACATTCATTAGTTAATCCACCTTCCATAATAATTATAATTTATCTGCTCCGCACCAACTTTACCACTGCAGTGCAGTATCTCACTGTCAGCGCACATAACAAAGCAAATTCTACACGGAAACATACCAAAATGCAAGGTTTTTCAGCATTTGGCGATTTTATCTGTTTTGCCAGTTTCCCGGCGGCAGACCTCACAGCTGATGTCTGCTGGTGCAAGCCTTCCAAGATCCCCGCCTGATAAAACAGCCGGCTCACAGCGGCATGCCCGGTCTCGATCCCGGAAAGCTCGCCATTAAGCCGGCTGTTTTATTCTCTCTATAGTCTTCCGCTCTCAAACATTTCAGTCCTGTGATTCGTCTGACTACTCAATCTTACCGATTAGAATCCGATATGTCTGTTATCTGTGATTCTCTTTGCCTTGCCCTCTGAACGTGGAATGGTCTTAGGTGGAACCAGTTCAACCTTTGCGCTGATAAGCAGTGTCTGCTTGATATCTGTCTTGATGCGGGATGCAATAGCCGCAAGCTTTGCAGCATCGCCCATATCCACATCTTCCTTGAGCTCTACCTGAACTGTCAGCTTATCCTGTGAATTCACACGATCAACCACGATCATATAATGAGCTGAAGCCTCCTCCACGCCGAGAAGGACTGACTCTATCTGACTAGGGAATACATTTACACCACGGATTACAAGCATGTCGTCTGTACGGCCTGTGATACGGCTCATCTTGACTGTTGTTCTTCCACATGCACATGTGCCGTGTGTAAGTGTACATATATCATGTGTCCTGTATCTGATCATAGGTGTACCTGTCTTGGTAAGGGTTGTAAACACAAGCTCTCCAGGAACTCCGTCTGGAAGCGGCTCCTCTGTGACCGGATCAATGATCTCTGCAAGAACATGATCCTCGTTGATGTGCATTCCGTTCTTCTCAAAGCACTCAAATGCAACACCAGGTCCACCGATCTCTGTTAGTCCATATATATCAAATGCATCGAAGTCAAGAAGCTCCTCAAGGTGCTGTCTCATCTCCTCTGTCCAAGGTTCTGCTCCGAAGTAGCCTGACTTGATCTTCAGTTCTGATGGATCGATGCCCATCTCCCTGATGGTCTCTGCGAGGTATGTAGCATATGAAGGTGTACAGCAAAGCATGGTTGCGCCGAGCTCTTTCATCATCATGATCTGTCTCTGTGTGTTGCCTGATGACATCGGAACTACCATGGCACCAACCTTAGTCGCGCCCTGATGTGCTCCAAGTCCACCTGTGAACAATCCATAACCATAAGCTATCTGGATGACATCATCCTCTCCGCCACCAGCGCACTTGATAGCTCTGGCTACCATCTCCGTCCACACATCTATATCGTTCTGGGTGTAGCCAGCTACAACAGGCTTACCTGTGGTTCCTGATGAACCCTGGATTCTGATGATGTCCTTCCTGTCTGCTGCAAACAGTCCAAATGGGAAGTTATCCCTGAGATCTGTCTTCTGCATAAATGGCAGCTTGACGATATCGTCTATGCTGTTTATATCCTCCGGCTTTACTCCCGCCTCGTCCATTCTGGCTCTGTATGCCGGTACATTTGCATATTCAAGTTCTACTGTCTTTCTAAGTCTCTCCCCCTGAAGCTTTCTTCTCTCCTCAGGATCCATACACTCCATCTCTTTATTATAGATGTAATGAATCTTCTTCTGTCTCATAACTTCACTGTCCTCCATAAGATAAATCAAATCAGCATTTGTGCAACCTGCTGATTTTGTATGACACTTTAGCGCGCCAAACAACTAAATTGTACATACATATGTGGGCTGTGTCAAGGAAAAGCCATCAATCGCAGTACATTTTCCGTATATTTTTGAGGGAGCTTCGAATATTTGCGGCCAAATGGCATATTTGCCGGATAGATTACTCTTGCATTCCGGGTTTTCAGGTCGTATATTATTATCTGACAACAAAAAGAGGACGCGGGAGCTTGTAGTACAGGCTGAGAGGAAGGTGTGACCTTCGACCGGAAACCTGATTTGGATAATGCCAACGTAGGGAAGCCTGATAGCAGACGTTTGTTAAAGTGCAGACTTTATTGGAGTTACCAGATCGGTAACTCCTTTTTTGTGCAGATAAAAGACTTTGGAGGAAAGGGCTATGGTAACAGTGAACGGAAAAGATCTCGACGTTGCCGGGCAGAATCTGGCGGCATTTCTTGAAGAATCCGGCTACAAACCGGTGCGCATAGTTGTTGAGATCAACGAAGAGATCATACCGAGAGAGACATACGCAGACATCACATTTAACGACGGCGACTGTGTGGAGGTCGTGAGTTTCATGGGAGGAGGAGCATTATAATGAAAGAAGACAAGCTGATAATCGGAGGACATGAATTCAATTCAAGATTTATTCTGGGTTCAGGAAAGTATTCCATGAAGCTGATCGAATCAGCTATAAAGGACGCAGGAGCAGAGATCATCACTCTGGCCGTCCGCCGTGCAAATACAAAGGAAGAGGAAAATATTCTCGATTTCATCCCGGAGGGAGTTACTCTCCTGCCAAATACAAGCGGCGCGAGGAACGCCGAGGAGGCCGTGCACATAGCAAGGCTTGCAAGGGCTCTGGGCTGTGGAGACTTCGTCAAGGTTGAGATCATGCGCGACAGCAAATATCTCCTTCCCGACAACCAGGAAACGATAAAGGCAACCGAGGCACTGGCAAATGAAGGATTTGTGGTACTGCCTTACATGTACCCGGACCTGAATGCCGCCCGTGATCTGGTAAATGCGGGAGCCGCAACGGTCATGCCACTGGCATCACCTATAGGTTCCAACAAAGGACTGGCTACCAAAGACTTCATCCAGATCCTCATCGACGAGATCGAGCTTCCGATCATAGTTGACGCCGGTATCGGAAGGCCATCCCAGGCATGTGAAGCCATGGAGATGGGCGCTGCCGCCATCATGGCCAACACTGCCCTCGCCACAGCCGGAAATCTGCCACTCATGGCATCGGCATTCAAGGACGCGATAAATTCAGGCCGAAAGGCTTATCTGGCAGGTCTTGGAAGAGTTCTCACCAGAGGGGCATCCGCTTCAGATCCACTGACCGGATTCCTGCATGACTAAGGGGGTGCACTCAAATGGAAAACCACTTTCTGATAGACTCGGAATATCTTTCGCCGGAAGCGCTGGAGATCAAGCACCGTCTGGAGACAGATCCATCGTCAAGGAAAAGCCATATGGAATACCTTCCGGGCATGGAGGTTATTGAATCTGACATCCGCAGCAAGGTCATGGAGCACATGAACAGCTACGACTACAGCAGTTACACAGGCAGAGACGTCATGGCTGCCCTTGAACACGAGACGTGCAGCATAGAGGACTTCAAGGCTCTGCTCTCCCCCGCCGCCGAACCATTTCTTGAGATGATGGCGCAGCGCGCAAGCCGCGAAACAAGCAGGCACTTCGGCAACACGGTCTACATGTTCACGCCGCTCTACATAGCCAACTACTGTGAGAACTACTGCGTATACTGCGGCTTCAACTGCTACAATCACATCAACAGAATGAAGCTCTCAGCAGAGCAGATTGAGAAGGAAATGAAGGTCATCGCCGACAGCGGCATGGAAGAGATCCTTATACTGACCGGCGAGAGCCGCAGCCAGAGTGACGTAACGTATATCGGCGAGGCATGCAAGCTTGCAAGGAAATACTTCCGCATGGTAGGCCTTGAAATATATCCGGTGAACACCGATGAGTACCGCTACCTCCATGAGTGCGGTGCGGACTATGTGACAGTGTTCCAGGAGACCTACGACGCAGACAAATACGAGACTCTTCACCTGATGGGTCACAAGAGAGTATGGCCATACCGTTTCGACTCGCAGGAGCGCGCCCTCATGGGCGGAATGCGGGGCGTTGCATTCTCGGCACTGTTAGGGCTCTCCGACTTCCGCAAGGATGCACTGGCAACAGCCCTTCACGCATATTTTCTCCAAAGAAAATACCCACACGCAGAGATGTCACTCTCCTGTCCAAGACTGAGACCGATCATCAACAACGATCAGATCAATCCTCTGGACGTACACGAGAAGCAGCTCTGCCAGATACTGTGCGCATACAGGATATTCCTGCCATTTGCCGGAATAACGGTATCTTCAAGGGAGAGTGCAGACTTCAGGAACGGCATAGTAAAGATCGCAGCGACCAAGGTATCGGCGGGCGTGTCAACCGGAATCGGCGATCACGAAAGCAAATACAGCGGCAAGACTTCCTGCAGTGAGCAAGGCGACGAGCAGTTCGAGATCAACGACAACAGAAGTCTTGAGCATATGTATTCAGACATAGAGGGCGAGGGACTGCAGCCCGTACTCAATGACTATCTGTATGTGTAACAATTTTAGAAAGGACTTTGAAATGTATACATTTGATCCTACTTTATATTTTATAACCGACAGCACAGGTCTGTCCGAGGAAGAATTCTTATATAGAGTGGAGCGTGCCCTCGATGGCGGTGCGACACTCATGCAGCTTAGAGAAAAGGAAAGAACTACCCGTGAGTACATACATCTTGCGGACAAGGTGCACTCCATCGCGCGCCGCTACAACGTGCCACTCATAATAGATGACCGGGTAGATGTGGCTCTGGCGGCGGACTCCGAGGGTGTCCATGTGGGGCAGACCGACATGCCTGTCTCCATTGCCAGAAAACTCATGGGGCCCGACCGCATCGTGGGTGCAACCACCAAGACTGTTCCTCAGGCCGTGGAGGCGTATGAACAGGGAGCTGATTATCTGGGAGTTGGAGCCATCTACCCAACCACCACCAAGGTCAAGACAGTGCTCACATCCACGGATACACTGAGAGACATTTGCAAGGCAGTTCCCATCCCGGTAAATGCCATCGGTGGACTCAATCCGACCAACCTGGATGTCCTCTCGGGCATACCTATCGCCGGCATCTGTGTGGTGTCCGCCATAATGAAAGCTGACAATCCAAAGGATGCTGCCAGCCGTCTATTGGCATTATCCAGGCAGTTACAGTCAAAAACCTCTCTCAAATAAGCAAAAATTGCAAAAATACGCAACTTATTTTCATTTTAATGAAAAGAAAGGTTGCAATTAAATGATTTTGCAATTACAATCAATACAAAGTGTAACTATTTTTTTTGTATGAGGTGGTTTTAATGGAAAACGTATTAAACAGCATATATTCCAACAGTATTATGGTTCAGGATCAAAGTAATGATACCGCAAAGGAAGCAGCAGTTGAGGCTGTACATGCAAGAGTCGTTGCAAAGCCGAACTTCATCAGAGGTTCCGTGGAGCTGCTCGTACTCTATCTGCTCAGCCAGAAAGATTATTACGGCTACGAGCTGTCACAGCTCATGGACTCACTGTCAGACGGCGTGATAAAGATTCCTATCGGTTCTCTCTATCCTGCACTGTACAAATTGATTGAATACGGTTTCATCTCCGATCACAAAGAGCAGGTTGGAAAGAGAATGACCAGAGTATATTATCATCTGGAGCAGCCTGGATTCCAGCGTATGCATATTCTTATAACTGAGTATACAAAGGTTCACAAGGCTATTTCATCCATACTTGACTATACTCCAGAGCCTGAGAAGAAATAATTTCTTTCAGATTAAAAATACCGTTGTCCATATTTTTTATGAACAACGGTATTTTTTTATTTTACTATTCTGTACTTCTTTGAAACTGTACCCTTATACCTTCCGGAAAACTTTATCTTCACCGTATATGTTCCGGCTTTCTTTCTCGCCTTAGGGTATGTCACCTTGTAGTATTTTGATGATATTATCTTACCATCGCTATCCTTCACAGTCACCTTAGGTGTCTTTGTCTTACCATCATACTTATATCTCGTCTGTGATAATGTAACTCTCTTTATCTTCTTGACAACGATATACTTCTTCTGGCCGCATTTTCTGCATGTATGTAACACCTTGCCATCGTTTCTGGTAGTTGCTGTTTTTACTACCTTGCCGGAATATACATGCGCACATTTTCCTGTTACGGTTACCGTATATGATGCCGAACGCGATCCAACTGTGGCTGTGATCTTCACAGTTCCCTTTCTGAGACCTGTTACCACTCCTGTAGATGACACCTTTGCAATAGCGGAATTCGATGTTTTCCACTTAGCTCCCGCAAGCACCTTATACGATGTACTTCCATACTGTCCAAGGACTGCCTTGAGTGTGAGGGTTATCTTCTGTCCCTCCTGCACGTTCTTATTTCCGGTCATCTTAACCGATGTGATATTGTCCTTCTGCACCTCCACCGTAACATCGCTCTCACCAGTGGACTTAGCCATAGTCTCAGCCTGACTGCCGCTTCCCATGAACTGGGCTGCAGTTGTGTTCGGATAAGATGCATTCTTATTTATAAATGTACCAACACCCACATACCTGTTTGCTGGATTTATCATGGATGTGTAATGTCCGGTCACCGCTCCAGGAGTTCCCTTCACATAGGCATCCTTCTCGCTGTACCACTGCTCAATACCCATGAGCATGCTCTCTGACCAGTTCCACGCAAGCACCTCGGAAGTCGGCCAGCCATTTCCCGGATATTTGAAATCAAATACAGACTTTCCGTTGAGTCTTGAGTGATACATTGTAACACTCGCCTCCGCAGCTCTGATCCTTGCTATCTTCTCAAGTCCTGCCGACCACTTGATCGGCACATAGTCGTCAAGCGTCAATTTCCGTCCATCAATCTTAACGCCCTGCTTACATGCTTCATAACGGATCTGATTGATCCTCTTCACTGCAGCCGAAGCCTCCGACACATACTTGCCCTTCATTGCTATAAACACGCAATTGGCAGATGGTTTTGTCACATCCGCAGGTATTGTCGCCGCTTCAGCACTTGTTCCTCCCGGCACGATCACTGACAATCCAACTGCAACTGCGATCGCCAGAGCCATTATCCGGTGTAACAACTTCTTCTTTTGTACTCCCATAGTTTAAATTTGTCCTCCTCTTATAATATGTATCAGCCTGTTGATTTCATTATAACTCACTATGTGATTTATTGCATGCCTATTTGCTAAACAATACAGTATATCGCATTAATCTATGTACTCAGGCATTATGTTTTCGCCTATAACACAATCCAACATTGTTTTCAATTTACCAAGTTCTTTATTTGAGTTACTCTTTATAAACTGATTTACTACCTCTAATGCCATTGGTATTTTATCTAATTCAAGAACCTCTTCTTCATAATCATCAATAATAATGTCGCATTTTTTGTTGATTTCAGCATTTGGGAACTAAATATGAGGTTTTGATTTTGACTGTCCTTAAGTGCACCCATCCCCAAAATTTTGCTATGGAACTGTCTTTATAAAAACTTTCGCTATTGCCTATTACTTCGTAAGGGCAAGTCGAAAGTTTTTGGTAAAGACAGTTAGTCTTTCATAACAAATTTTCTTGTTACAAAAAGTGCGTTTATATCGGTCAATTGGAACTTAATATGAAGTTTTGCCTTCTGGTACCATTTTCTAATCAATTACTGTGTGATAGATTTTCTTTCAACGTAAAAATTTTCAAAATTAATTTCAAAATTCCAATCGTTTCTTCCAAATGAATCCCTAGTCAAATCATTTATTCCTTGTGCTACTACCATGATATGACCAGCACAATTTTTCAACGAAACAAATATATAACCTTTTGGACAATTTATCTCTGATAAAAAGTCTGCATTATCATCATATATTAAAAGTGACCTTATTTCATTAAACTCCTTTATAATTATTAATTTTCTTTTCTCTTCTTCATAATCAGCTGATATTATTGCACCATTGATTACAGAAATATCCTTATTCCTATAATTAAGATGATTTCCTAAACTCCTATACGAAAATACTAAATTTCCCTCTTCATTATATGCACTAAATCCACTATCTGATGTTTCATATTTTTCCTTAATCATTAGCATACCTTTTCCATGCTTAAATGCATATAAGGTATATTCGTTATAAATCGAGATGGTTTTGCCTCCCACATCCCATTCCACCATTTTATCATTTTTATTAACACGCACATCCATTTTTCATACTCTTTTCGCTAATCTACCCAATATTCATCAACAATATGGACATAATCTTCTCGTTTTATATCACTTCCTAAATTCGAAAACAAATCAACTTCACGGATTCAGGTCTTTACTATGAAATTGGGTGGGATTTTGGTATTTCATCCCTCAATCTTATTCCTCACCAAGTAAGAACTGCAGCGCATTAATTCTCCTGATACCATCGTAATCAGCATCAGGGTCTTCATCCAGTGTTATGATATACTTTGGATAATGGTCTGTAATTTTCTGCAATGGTCTTAGCTCTCTTAAAAGTGTTGATTCCTCTCTGACCGTAGCAGCCACCTGATAGTAAATAATTCCCTTACTGTTCATGGCAACAAAATCCACTTCCTCTGATTCCACCTTGCCGACATAGACCTTATATCCTCGTCTAATAAGCTCAAGATAGATTATATTTTCCAGAATATGACCAGTGTCTGCATTTCTAGAACCAAGTAACATATAACGAAGTCCAATGTCAACCACATAATATTTATCAAGAGTTTTCAAATAATTCTTACCCTTCACATCGTATCGTTTTGCCTGATAAACTACAAATGATTCTTCCAGCGCTGTAATGTATTTCTCAACAGTTTTTACATCCACTTTTCTTCCGTCAGATGTCATAGTGTCACTGATTTTCTTTGTCGATGTAAGATTACCAATATTATCAAACATAAATCGTATCACACTTTCAAGCATCATCACATCGGTAATCTTCTTTCTTGAAATAATGTCCTTTAACATCACAGTGCTATAGATACTCTCAAGATACTGATTAATTACTTCTTCCTTCTCATCCAACATCATAGCATATGGAAATGAACTGAATTTCAAATATTTCTGATACTTTAGCGAAAGTTCTTTTTCATCTCCCGTTGCCTTCACATATTCTTTAAAGGAAAGGGGCAACATCTTGACCTCCACATATCTTCCGGAAAGAAATGTTGCAATCTCAGAAGATAGCATATAGGCATTCGAGCCTGTCAGATACAAATCTACATTTGGCTTTAAATTCAAACTGTCCACAACCTTTGGAAAATCTTCCACATTCTGTATTTCATCAAAGAACACATAGTGCATATCATCATCTACAAGCCTATCCTTGATGTATTTATATAATTCTCTTGGCTGCTTCAAATCTTCATAATCATAGTCTTCAAAATTAATAGCAATGATATGGTCTGCTTGTACCCCAGATTCTTTCAGATAGCCCTGAAATATCTGCATAAGCGTGGATTTGCCACATCGTCTGATACCTGTTACAATCTTTATAATGTCTTTATCTTTAAATTCCTTCAAAGTTTGAAGATACTCGTCTCTAAGTATTATCTTATTCATATAATCCTCCTGTTTTGCGAAACAAAATCCGAGTCCTATGATGAGGAGAGGATTTACCTTCTTTCTTATGAATCTATTTTCGATGACTAATTTATTTTTTATTTGCTGTATTCATTATATCCAAAAACTTGTTTATTTTCAATAGTTATTGGATTTCATTCCAAAAACTATTCTTTTATTGTTTTTTCTTGGATACCATTATTATATTCAATATTTCCAGATACAATTCCAGAAAACGTAAGCGATGTATAATCGCACGGTTTGTCGCCACCAACATTTCATTAGATAATCACTTCAGGAGTGAGTATCTCTCTGAATCAGCTGTATTTGTAGTTGGAGCCGTTTGCTCTAACTGTGATTGATTCCGGTTGAATTCACTCTGAATAACCTTTAGGAGTGAATTACTATGAGTTCAAAAAGACTGCACTACTCTGATTTCGCTTTAACCTATGAATTCCTCTACGGAATTCTGACTCGATTCATAGTAATCGGTCACCGAAAAGTTTTGCCTTCGGCAATGGTTATGGAGGTAGTTGGATTTATTGGATTTTACTTCTAAGGAAGTCTTAAAGTATAACCATAATTAAATATAAACAATCACAATGCCTGTCTCCGATGATTTATTATCATAATATGAAAATATTTTTCCCCATGCATAATCATATTCTATTCCTGTAATACTTTCATTACTTGGAATTCCTAATTCATTTTTCAAAAAATCATTATTATGTTTTCTTAATTCTTTCAGAATATTATCATTCATTGTTTGATAATTCATTTTGTACTTCTCTTCAGCATTACTTAATTCAACTTTTGATATTATCTTATTATCACAAAAAATAGTAGTCCAGAACTTTTCTTTATTTAATTCCATTGGCTCCTTGGATATATATACTTTTCCAGTATTAAATTTTATTACATTGAATTCATCTGCATTTAATATATCAATACTCGTCTTTGGTTCAATAATATATCTTCCCAATTTAATTTTCCCATTTTTCATAGCATTTCTCCTACTTAATTTCATTCATCATACCGAAATATTCCTCTAGTGATATTTTAGTATTTGTTAAACTAATCGTTTGATTATCTAATTTTTCCAGTACTCCATTAGCACAATTAAAATCAAAATTAGGGTCAAATCTTTGCGTTAATCCTCCTTGACCAAATTGCGTATTATTCAAAGCGACTCCATCTGCCACATTTAGTTCTCCATGAACTTTGTAAGGAGTTAACTTACTTCTGTATTCTGCATAAGCCATTCCTTTTTCATAATATGGTTTTACTTGCAATCCTCCAAAGACCTTTTGAGCATCATTGCCTATAGTCTGCGCTACTTCTGATGTTGTAGAATACCCCGTTGGGAATGGTTCGCCCATATAGATTATATCACCATCATGTAATGTTATATTCGTATAGGCATCCACACCAGTATAGGGATAACTACCTTGCCAAGCGGACGCTACTTCTGATGGATTACAACTTTCCCAACACACATTTTCTTTCCCATATGTATCCCTATAATAATTATACCAATCCATTCCTGTAACATCGTCTATTGTTGTACTTCCACCCTCACAAGTAATACTTCTTTCAGACTCCACCCGTCCTTTGCTAGTAGACATACCCCTATTCTTTCCATCTGCTTTTGACGATGACTTTCCACCCTCAAAAACTGACCGCAAAACAAATGATGTTATTGCACACT
>ERZ780148.1453-NODE-1453-length-15937-cov-3.643433_pt1 | contig 15937 bp, 14 predicted proteins | sample MGYA00510984_ERZ780148 | MGnify/ENA primary metagenome ERZ780148 (study PRJEB29588, sample SAMEA2160902) | human gut metagenome | biome: human gut; feature: human-associated habitat; material: faeces | place: Denmark | collected 2008/2010 ...
GAGCCGTCCATGAGCCCGTCAGGGCGAATGGAGCAGGGCTTGGAGCAAAGAGAAGAGGGTGCGAGCCGTCCATGAGCCTGCTAGGGCGAATGGGGCAGGGCTTGGAGCAAAGAGAAGAGGGCGCGAGCCGCTTTCGTTTTATACTTGAAGAACCAATTGTTTTGTGGTATAATTTATTCTCGAGCAATGCTCGATAGGGGGATTTTTACAGTAAGAGACCCTGGTAAGGATTTATAGTAAAGGAGATAAGTAACATGAACAGTAAAGTAAAGGGCGTTTTACAGGTCTTACTGGTTCTTGTGCTGATTGCAGCGTTTGCGTTTGTAGCAGCAAGGGGAATTGGTGGCGCACACCGAGGAAGCGCAAAGAACATTCGTCTTGGATTGGATTTGGAAGGTGGCGTGAGTGTCACATATCAGGCTTACAAGACTGATAGTACCGGTAAGAGAACCGGTGAACAGCCAACCGATAAAGACATGGCAGACACGATTTACAAGATGCAGAAACGTGTGGAAACATTAGAGAGCACGGAAGCTGCAGTATATCAGGAAGGTAGTGACCGTGTCACAATCGATATTCCGGGTGCCAGTGATTCAGAAGAGGTTTTGAAGGAACTTGGTAAAGCTGGAGCGCTTTATTTCATTTTGTATTCAGATCTGAAGACTGAAAAAGGCGGCACACCAAACGAAGGTGATAAAGTCGTTTACGACAAATCGAAAGTCCTTTTGACCGGTGACATGATTGGTGAGGCAACTTCCGGCAGCAGACAGCAGGAAGGCACCGGAAAGACTGAATATGGTGTTTCTATTAAGTTCGCAGGCAAAGGAATTAAGAAATTTGCTAAGATTACCGGAGAGCATGTTGGTGAGCAGCTTGCTATCGTATATGATGAGAAATTGGTTTCTGCACCAAACCTGAAAGAAGAGATTTCAGGCGGTGAGTGCTGGATTTCGGGAAGCTTTACTTCTGAGTCCGCAGAGCAGCTTGCTTCTACCGTACGTATCGGCGCTCTTCCATTGGAACTTGAGAATATTCATGGTAACGTAGTAGGAGCAACACTGGGAAGTCAGGCATTGAAATCCAGTTTGTTTGCCGGCGTTGTTGGTTTGATTCTCGTAATCATTTTCATGATTGTTATGTACCGCATCTCCGGTGTGGCAGCCAGTATTGCATTGATTTTCTATGTAGGTGCTATGCTGCTTGCACTGAATGGTTTGAATGTAACATTGACCCTGCCTGGTATTGCGGGTATTATCCTGAGTATTGGTATGGCGGTGGATGCAAACTGTATTATATTTACACGTATCCGCGAGGAATTGGCAACCGGCAAGACGGTAGCGTCTGCGATTGATAATGGATTTTCCAAAGCGATGTCTGCCATTATCGATGGTAACGTAACAACTTTGATTGCTGCTTTGGTACTGTATCTCAAGGGTTCCGGTACGGTAAAAGGTTTTGCGATGACACTTGGTATTGGTATTGTGTTGTCTATGTTTACTGCTTTGTTTATTACAAAACTTTTGATGAAAGCATTCTGTGCACTGGGTATGACAAATACTTCAATGTATGGTATTCAGAAAGAGCGTAAGACAATTAACTTTATTGGTAACTGGAAGAAATATGTTGTTATTTCCGGAGCTGTTGTTGTAATCTGTGTGGCAGGACTTGTTGTCCGTGCTGCTTCCGGTGGTCCATTATTTAACTATAGTTTAGATTTTGCCGGTGGTAACTCAACATCTGTTGACTTGTCTAAGACTGTAACCGATGAAGATAAACAGAAAGCAGAAGATACTGCAAAATCTGTTATTGGAAGCGGTAAGAGTGTTGAAATTTCGGTTGCTGATAATACAAAGATTGTTGTTCGTACTGAGGAACTCAGTGAGCAGAAGTCGGAAGAATTGAAAGCAACGATGGCGAAAACATTTGGCGTGGATGAATCTACAAAAATTGAGTCCGAGTTCATCAGTGGTTCTGTCAGTGATGAAATGAAAGTGGATGCAGCTGTAGCAACTCTGATTGCGACACTTTGTATGTTGCTTTATATCTGGATTCGCTTCCGTAAACTTTCAACCGGTATCAGTGCTGTTTTGGCACTTGTTCATGATGTAATTGCCGTGCTGACTGTTTATGTAGTGGCAAGCGCATTTATTCCGGTCGGAAGTACCTTTATTGCATGTATGCTTACGATTGTCGGATATTCCATCAACGATACCATCGTAGTATTTGACCGTATTCGCGAGAATAAAGCTAAGGCAACATCAAGAACAAGTCTTGCAGAAATTATTAACAAGAGTATTACAGAGACATTGTCTCGTTCCATTAATACTTCGGTAACTACCTTTATCATGGTATTTGTGCTGGCTGTATTCGGTGTGGATTCGGTACGCCAGTTTGCAATTCCATTGATTGTAGGTATTATTTCCGGATGTTATTCATCGGTATGTGTAGCATCACCATTGTGGTATGTTCTTTGCGGAAAAGGAGAAAAAGAGCAGAAAGCAGTCACTTATTCAAACAAGAAAAAATAGTTCTTTGTGAATAAATATTGGAACAAGAAAAGAAGAAACTACAAATCGGGAAACAGTAATGTTCATGCGAATGATAGTTTCTTCTTTTTCGTATGACGAACAAAAGATGTCAAAAAGTTGATAATTAGACACAATCTATGTTATACTACCAATACAGTCCGCATAAGAGACAAAGGAGGATTCCAGTGCATGGCAAAGGGAGATAAGAAGAAAAAGAAAAAAGAGGTCATTGAATTGACGCCGGCGGAACGGTTTGTCCAGTTAAAGACGTTAAAGAGAGCGACAAGATGCCTTTTAGTAGATGAAGATGTTTATCGTATCTACGTGCGTCTTACAAAAGATTTCGCACAGATGGATGAGCTAGGTAAAGAGACTCCGTTTGAAGGATGTGAAGAGTGTGCTGCGTTAAGTGAAGAATGTGCTGCTCTTGCAAAAGAATGGGAAAAGAAATTGCCGGCGGAGAGAGAAGTGATTTCACGAACTGTTACGACAACAGTGAAGAAGCAGGAAGAAGACGACAACAAGAAAAAGGGAATTGCAAAATGGATTGTGCTTGTGGTTATTGTTGCAATGATTGTCTGCTATAATGTTCCGGCAACCCGTTATCAGTTAGCCGGACTTTCTGCAAAAGTTGGTTTTGATAAATGGGCATCGTCCACATACGAAAAACTGGGCGATTATAAAGATTGTAAAAATCAGATTGTTTTGCTTGAGAAAAAAGCCATCGAAAAAGTGAAAATTGGTGGTGTTGTGAAGTTTGGAACTTGTGACTGGATGGTTTTGGAGCGTACAGATGGTAAAGCTCTGCTTACAAAATACATGGCAGATAATAAACATCCATACCATGATAAATCAGAAAAGGTTACATGGGAGAGTTGTGCGCTGCGAAAGTATCTGAATGGTGAATTCCTTGAGGACGGTAAATTTACACCGGAGGAATTGGCGATGATTTTGACTACAAATGTTGAAAATGTTGCAAACGAAGAGTTTGGGACGGACGGTGGCAAGAATACGCAAGATAAAGTATTTTTGATGAATGAGCCGGAGTTTACCAGGTATAAGAAGAAACTGAAAGCAAAGGCAAAGACAATGCGGCTGCGTACACCGGGCAAAGATGCCACGGCAACGACGTATGTTTCTGCACTGGGGGATATTATTACCTATGGTTTCCCGGTGGACGAAAATGGTGCCTGCATACGTCCGACGATGTGGGTAAATTTGAAGTAAGGATGCCTATGTTTTGCCACGATTGCATGATTAAATGTAACTGTTCGGTAAAGGACAGTTACATTTTTTTAGGAAGGAAGCGTAAAATATGAAGTGTAAAAAAAGAATACTATTGTTAGCGCTGTTACTTTTTTCCACTGTATTAATTGGTGGGATGAATGTTCAGGCAAAGAAAAAGACGAAGCCAAAGTCATTGAAAAAAGCAAAAATTACTTTGGCAAAGAGCAGTTATACATATAATGGAAAAGCAAAAAAACCAGCTGTTACCGTAAAACTTGGTAAGAAAAAACTGAAAAAAAACAGGGATTATACGGTCAAGTATACCAAAAATAAAAATGCCGGAACGGCGAAAGTTACAATTAAAGCCAAGAAGGCTAAAAAAGGGAAAAAAGCCAAATATAAGGGCAGCAAAAGCAAAACTTTTAAGATAAAAAAAGCAAGTCGTTTGCTAGTACCGGACAAAGCAGCATATTCAGCCGTTGAAGGAGATGGTTCATTTTCGATTGTAGCTAAACCATCGAAAGGCGGTGGAACAGTAACATATGCCTGCGCGACAACTGGTGTGATCAAAGTCACGAAAGCCGGTAAGGTTACGATTGTTAAAACCTTTGATAAGACATGTAAAACATTGTCCAAGCAGACAAAAGACACGATTAAGAAAGTTTCGACAAAGGTAACCATGAGTGTGCCAGCAACGGCAAATTATAAGGCAGCTTCGACTTCCGTTACCGTTACGATTAACAAAAAACCGGTACGTGTTTTCAGTACCTATGACAGTATTAATAAATACAGCTATCCGTCGAAGAGTCCACTGTCTCCGGGATTTACTAATTATAAAAAACTGACAGATTTAAAATGGACGATTGTGGATAAATACCAGATGCCGGGTCTTGCACCGACAGCAGATGAGGACTGGACAAAAAATTATATTCAGTGTAACAATCTCTGCCCGCAGGGTGTCTGTATGGCAGGAAATTATATGCTTACGACGGCATACTGCATGGATGATTTGCACAATAGCTGCATTTTCGTTTACAACAACAAGACGGGCGAATTTTTAAAGACGCTAGTTTTAAAAGACCAGAAGAGCCACGTGGGTGGAATTACTTATGATGAGAAAAATAAAAACATCTGGGTCTGCCACTCAAACAAAGATAAAACGACAGGAATGTATTCACTTGAGCGCATTACGTTGTCGGATTTGGTGAAATATGCGACAGGCAAAAAAGAATATACGTCGTCCGGTAAAGTGGAACTACATCAGATTCCAACAAAACCATCGACGATTTCCTACAATAAAAAGGACGGTTATCTGTGGGTGGCACAGTTTAGTGTGGCACCGGTTGCAGGTGACACCTCGGAGGATGAAGATACGGATGAAGAAGTAGAGGAAAATGATACCGGTGCACCGCGTATGTATGCATATGAGTACGATGCAAAGACAAACGAATTAAATCAGGTTCGTATTGTTACGAATCCTGCTGAAGAGGATTATCTGGGAATCCAGACAAAAGAAGTACAGACAGAAGCAACCGGAGAAAATGAGGCAAAGACAAGTGTTCAGGTTGCAACAGTGTACTCTTCTTCCTCTGTTTTACTTGCGGAAAAAGGAAGCTCTGCTACAGCAAAAGAAAAGCTGAAAAAAGGAGATGTTATTTACTCGGTTAATAATGAGCTGATTACAAGTGTAAAACAGCTTTCGGAATTACTGGAAAAATGTACGAAAGGAACTGCGGTAACGCTGGAAATTCACCGTACAATTCCGGCAGAAACCGAAGGTGCGGAGCCGACAGAGCAGATTTTGACTGGAAAAATTATTTTGGATGTCCGTGGCAATGTGTTGTACCGCAGCACACCGAATTATGTGCAGGGAATTACATTCTCCGGAGACCGTACAATCTTTAGCTGTTCCTATGGAAGAAACAGTACAAAGAAGAGATTTATATCGGAATTACAGGTATATAACCGTGCGGATGCGACCGACGATACGATGCTTGGCGAGTTAGAACTTGCTGTGGCACTGCCGCCAATGGTAGAGGAAGTAGAAGTTGTGGGAGATGAAGTGTATATGATATTTGAATCCGCTGCCACCACGTATCTGGAAGGAACGGATGGCAAGGGTCAGAGTACCTGTCCGATTGACAAGATGATTGCCGTAAAACTCGGACTTGATTCGATAAAATAGAAATGTAAATAGAAAATTTAAGGGCGATTCCACAAAACAGCTAATGTGCCATTTGACACGCTGATGCTTCCCTTTCTGCCGGTAAACTCATTGCTGACACCAAGAGGAAATGAATTTGTGAGGGTCGCCCCTTCTACTTCATAATGAAATCCCTGAATGGTGACATTTGTGCTCACATCGCTCAAAGAAAAGACAGAACATATGTTTCCTGTGGTGTTTTCCGGTAAATCTTTTCCGAATGAAATGACGCCGTTTGTGACAACTTTTAGTGCATAGCCGTCTCCGATTAAGGTTCCGACGGCATTATGCCGGTTTAAGAATGTAAGCGTCTGAATATTAGCTAATGTGTGGTCTAAGCGGCCGCCTAAACCGCCATAAATTTCAAAATTTGTGTATCCTTTTTCCAAACCAAGACGTGCGGCAAGCATCATGTCCGTATCATCTTTTTCTTTTGGGTGGCGGATGCAGTCGGATGGCAGATTGCTGGATGCCGAAACGGAATCAAAGTCACCAAGCACATAGTCGGCACGCAGCCCGATTTTTTCTAAATAGTTAAAGCCGCCATCAACAGCGATGACCAAATCATCTTTTCCTAATTCGATATGGCAGGGGGATTGTTCCCCTGCCCCAAATAAATAACAGACTTTTGTATCCACTATTTCTGACCTCTTTCAATAACAAGCGCAGCATCCTCTAGATAGGAGCAATCCAAATCCTCTACCGTGCCGTTGTCGCAGGCAGAAGCAAGTGACGGGTTAATTGGCATCTGGGCGAGTACCGGTACATGGTATTCTTCAGCAATTTCACCGATGTGGCTCTCGCCAAATACATGAATTTTCTTACCGCAGTCAGGGCAGAGTGCATAGCTCATATTTTCCACAAGACCAAGAACCGGAATATTCATAAGAGAAGCCATTTTCATTGCTTTACCAACAATCATGGAAACCAAATCCTGCGGACTTGTAACAACGACAATGCCATCAATCGGAATGTTCTGGAATACGGTAAGTGCAACATCACCGGTTCCCGGCGGCATATCGACGAACAGATAATCGACATTATCCCAAAGGGTGTCAGACCAGAACTGGCGAACCGTTCCACCAATCACTGGACCACGCCATACAACTGGGTCACTTTCATTTTCCAAAAGGACGTTAATGGACATAATATCCACCCCGTATTTTTTTGATTTTACAGGGAAAATCGTTGTTTCATTTCCCTGAGCTTTTTCGGTGATGCCAAATGCCTTCGGAATCGAAGGACCGGTAATATCGGCATCCAAGATACCGCAGTGGTATCCGCGGCGCGCAAATTCAACCGCAAGCAAATCGGTAACCATTGATTTTCCTACGCCGCCCTTTCCGCTGACGACACCGATAACCTTGCCGATTTTGCTGTTTGGATGTGGTGCTACTAAGAGACTTTTTGGGTCTTTTGAACCGCAATTGCTGCTACAGGTGGAGCAGTCGTGCGTACATTCTTCACTCATTTTGATTTCTCCTTAATAAAAATATTTCTATGCTTACTCTAGTACGAAAGGGGCAGATTTGTCAAGTTGTAATATTATGAGGGAAAACTGCCGATAATATACTTACAGATATGTTGTAAATGGATTTGCGAAAAGAACACAAGGAGGTGTTTGCATGACGACGTTAGGAGAACTGAGGAATAAATTCAGTGCAGTACATAAGCAGTACAATTCGACGGCGTTTGAATTGTCTAAAAAACTCAATGAGACGAAGGAATTGATAAAGCGTGTTCCCGAAGGAGACAAACTGTTTGGGGAACAGGCAGCGGTTTTGGAACTCCAGTACAATGCGGTGAAAGACCAGCAGAAGATTTATGATGATTTCATTCACCAGTTTATGGACAAATGGGATGCTGAGCGTGAGATGGTAAGCGCAAAGCAAAATGCCGAAGCAGAAGGGGATTATTATAAGGAAATGGGTAAAATTCTTGCGGTGGCAATGCGCATGTTCCACGGGGATATCGTTCCCGGCTCGGACGAGAAAAAACTTATGGAATTCGACAGTGATTTGTATCAGATGGCGAAAAACGCACAGATGATGGCAAAGCTTAAAGAACGGAAAAAGTATGATTCGCTGTGGGACGATGAGGAGAAAAAAGAATTGGAAGACCCTATAGAAGCCGCGGATGCAAAAGAAACATCACTTGAAGCACCGGAGGTTGTAAGTGTGGATGAGGTAATCGCAAAAAGTACCGAAGGATGAGCGCTCTCGCTTAATCCATGCGCAGAGGTATCGATAGGCAAAATACGCCTATCTGATACCTGCGTATGGATACTCATCCTTCGGTACTTTTTGCGATTATTAGAAGGGCGGAGACGGAGTCTGGAGAAAGGGCAGAGCCCTATGCAACCTTAACCTTTATAAAAAGATAAAAGAGTTGCATGAATTTTGAAAAGATGCATCTGCAAGCAACCTAAAAGCAGGAAATGAGAAGAAAGGGTTGTGTTTTTCGTGTGATTTGTCCGAATAAAGTCAGATAATCAGGTGAAAATGCAACCATTTAGGTAAAATTAGGTGAAAAGAGTTGTCTCGAAAGCATGTATCTCTTCACCTCCCCAAAAAACAAAAATCTCACCGCAGAAATATGCGAAGTGTTCGTTACTAGTCTTTTTAGTATTCCAGCAGTTCTCCTGAATTACTGGAACAAAAAAAACCAGCAACGAACACTTCCCACAAACTACCGTTGAAAAACGCCCCCCAATATGGTATCATCACAATAGAATATCAGGGAAGGAAGTACTGCCATGTATACAGTGTCTTTAGAAAAATTTATCCAGAAAATGAAAGTTAAAAATCTTACACCGGAGGTTGATATTTCGGCGATTGAAATTACGCAGTCAGATGTTAACCGTCCGGCGTTGCAGCTTGCGGGATTCTTTGACTATTTCGATCATCACCGAATCCAGATTATCGGTCAGGTAGAACATACGTACATGGAAAAGCAGGGAATTGAGGAAAGCCTTAAGCAGATGCAACGAATTCTCTCTTACAAAGTTCCGGGCATTGTTTTTTGCCGTGATTTGCCGGTGCCGGAAGAGTTTTTGCGGTTGGCGAATGAATTTCAAATCCCGATTTTGCAGTCGCACGCTGACACTTCTGCATTTTCCGCTGAGGTTACGAGATGGCTGAAAGTAGAACTGGCACCTAGAATTAGTATTCATGGCGTGCTTGTTGACATTTACGGCGAGGGCGTACTGATTACCGGTGAGAGCGGTATCGGTAAAAGTGAGGTTGCCTTGGAATTGATTCACAGAGGACACCGATTGGTTTCAGATGATGTGGTAGAAATCAAAAAAGTAAGTGATGAGACGCTGATTGGTTCAGCTCCGGATATAACAAGACATTTCATTGAACTGCGAGGCATTGGAATTATTGATGCCAAGACACTCTTTGGTGTGGAAAGTGTAAAAAACACACAGTCGATTGACCTTGTCATTCAGCTGGAGGAGTGGAACAAAGAGCAGGAATATGACCGCATGGGATTGGAAGAGCAGTACATTGAATACCTTGGAAATAAAGTAGTCTGTCATTCGATTCCGATTCGACCGGGACGAAATGTAGCCATTATCTGCGAGTCGGCGGCGGTTAATTACCGACAGAAGAAGATGGGATATAATGCAGCGAGAGAATTGTACAACCGTGTGACGAGTAATAACTTTGGTAAGGCATAGAAAGGACGGATGATATGGCACAGTATTATGTTGGGGTTGATGTGGGAGGAACGACCGTAAAGATGGGAATGTTCTCAGATACCGGAGAACTTTTGGATAAATGGGAAATTCCAACGAGACGAAAAAATAATGGACAGTATATTCTGTCAGATATTGTAGATAGTATTGAAGAAAAAAGAGAAACCTTTGAGGGGAATATCAAAGGAATCGGTGTTGGTATTCCGGGACCGGTTACTGCTGACGGAACAGTATTAAAATGTGCCAATCTGGGATGGGATGTATTCTCGGTTTCCAACAAACTGGCAAGTTTAACCGGCGTTGGCAATGTAAAAGTTGGAAACGATGCGAATGTAGCTGCGCTTGGCGAGATGTGGAAAGGCGGTGGCAGAGGCTATGACAGTATTGTCATGGTGACACTTGGTACCGGTGTTGGCGGCGGTGTTATTTTACAGGGAAAAATTTTGACCGGCTGTAAAGGTGCCGGTGGAGAAATCGGTCATATGAAAGTTAATATGGATGAAACTCGTGTCTGCGGATGCGGAAACAAAGGCTGTTTGGAGCAGTATGCGTCAGCAACCGGAATTGTGAATATGGCAAAAGAAAATGTACCGGAAGGTTCTTACTTAGCAGATAAAAAAGTTACGGCAAAAGCTGTTTTTGATGGTGCCAAAGAGGGCGATGCTTACTGCATGGAAGTGGTTGAGAAATTTGGCAGATATTTAGGCGTTGCATTAAGTAATGTTGCTCATGTGGTAGATCCGGAAGCCTTTGTTATTGGCGGCGGGGTATCAGCAGCAGGACAGATTCTTTTAGATGTAGTAGAAAAATATTATAATGAAAATTCCATGTTTGCCTTGAAAAACAAGAGTTTCCACTTGGCAGAACTTGGCAATGATGCCGGCATTTATGGTGCTGTGCGAATGGTGCTTTTTAAATAGAAGGAGAGAAAAATGATTCGACTGGAACAGGAACCGCTGCGGACTCATACGACATTTCGGATTGGCGGACCGGCAGCGTACTATTTCATACCGGAGCGAGAAGAAGAAATTATTGAGGCACTGGATTTTGCAAAAGAAAAAGGACTTTCTTACTATGTGATTGGAAAGGGAAGTAATATGCTCTTTTCCGATGACGGTTTTGATGGTGTTATCATTGAAATTGGAAAGGGATTGGAAAAAATAGAAATCTCAGATGATGGTGTTGTGACGGCACAGGCTGGTGTTTCGTTAGCTTATATGGCATCTCGATTGGCTTCAAAAGGGTTAAAGGGTTTTGCCTTTGCCGGAGGAATTCCGGGAACATTAGGCGGAGGTGTTGCGATGAATGCCGGTGCCTATGGTGGAGAAATCAAAGATTGCATTGTGAGTGCAAAAGTATTGACAAAAGAGGGTGAGCGCGTTGTCCTTAAGAAAGAAGACTTGCAGCTTTCCTATCGAAACAGTGTGATTCTTCAAAAAGGCTATTTGGTTTTAGAGGCAACATTTTCTTTTGAAAAGGGAAATCCGGCAGAAATTCAGGAAGAAATCAAAGAGTTAAATAAAAGACGCCGCGAAAAACAGCCGTTAGAGTACCCGAGTGCAGGCAGCACATTTAAACGTCCGGAGGGATATTTTGCCGGAAAACTGATTGAAGATGCAGGACTTAGGGGATACCGTGTGGGTGACGCGCAGGTTTCTGAAAAGCATTGCGGCTTTGTGGTAAACCGCGGTGAGGCGACTGCCAAAGATGTGGCGCAGTTAATAAGTGATGTGCAGAATCGTGTGATGGATGAATTTGGCGTTAAGTTAGAGCCGGAAGTCCGCATGATTGGTTTTGAATAATAAGAAAAGGGGGAACTTTGCATGAGATTTGTCATAGTAACCGGGATGAGTGGCTCCGGAAAGAGTTCCGTAATGAAAATATTAGAAGATGATGGATATTTCTGTGTGGATAACCTGCCGTTGTCTTTACTGCCTACGTTGATTCAATTGACGGAGGATTCCAGCGAGGAAATTGAGCGGGTGGCACTTGGCATTGACATCCGTGGCGGATATCGTTCGTTAAAAGAAGCCGCTCATGTACTGGATGATTTAAAAAGCAGAGGTTATACGCTGGAAATTTTATTTTTGGAAGCGTCAACGTCAGTTCTTGTAAAGCGCTATAAAGAGACAAGAAGAATGCATCCGCTGGCACAGGGCGGCCGCATGGATAAAGCAATTGAAGATGAGAGAGCACTTCTTTCCGAACTGAAAAAAAGGGCGGACTACATCATTGATACAACGACACTTTTGATACGTGAATTGAAACAGGAGATTGACCGCATTTTTGTGGAGCATGAGGATTTTTGCAACTTTTATCTCACATTTGTTTCTTTTGGATTTAAGTATGGAATTCCTTCGGATGCCGATTTGGTTTTTGACGTGAGATTTTTACCGAACCCTTTTTATGTGGATGAATTAAAACCACTTACCGGAGATGACAAGCCGGTATACGATTATGTTATGAGTTCACCAAAGGCAGTTGAGTTTAGAAACAAAATGAAAGATATGCTTGATTTTCTGATTCCAAACTACATTGCGGAGGGAAAAACGCAGTTGGTGATTGCAATTGGCTGTACGGGCGGCAAGCATCGTTCCGTGACATTAACCAATGCGATGTATGAGGAGTATGCAAACACGGAATATGGCTGCAAGAAAGAGCATAGAGATATAGAGAAGGATCGGTTAAGATATATATGTCGTTCGCAGGAAAAGTAAAAGAAGAACTGCTTGGGCAAATGGGAAAAGCCAGACATTGCCAGTTAGCAGAACTGGCGGCGTTTTTTGCCGTGTGTGGGCAGATTTACATGAATGAAGAAGGTGAATGTCAGGTTAAGTTTGTGACAGAAAACTTGACAGTTGCGAAGAAATGCTATATGTTAGTTAAGAGAGTCTTTCATATTGTGCCGGATGTGTCCGTAAGCGGACATCATCAATATTCACTTTTTCTATTGGAAGATGAAGATGCAAGGGACTTTATGAAAGCAATTCGAGTGCAGGAATATTCGCCATTTTCGGTGGAGTGTATTGGACAAAAAGCCTGTTGCAACCGGGCTTTTTTAAGGGGAGTCTTTTTGACAAGTGGTTCCGTTACCGACCCAAACAGTGGGTATCATTTGGAAATCGCAGCTGGAGATAGAGAACATGCTGCTCGGATTTTGGAGATTATGGGTATTTTTGGAATTGAGGCAAAAACGATAGAAAGAAAGCATAATTTTGTCGTATACATGAAAGAAGGAGCGGCGATTGTTGATTTTTTGAATGTTGTCGGTGCGCACAAGGCACTGATGGAATTTGAAAATGTTCGCATTTTGAAAGAAATGCGAAATTCCATTAACCGTCAGGTAAATTGTGAGACCGCAAACATTAAGAAGACGGTTTCGGCAGCAGCAAGACAGACGGAAGATATCCGTTATATTCATGATACGATAGGCTTTGGTAATTTATCTGAGAATTTGTCGCAGATTGCGAAATTACGTCTGGAGAATCCGGATGTTTCGCTGAAAGAATTGGGACAGATGTTAGAACCGCCAATTGGAAAATCCGGGGTGAACCACCGATTGCGCAAATTAAGTGAGATAGCACAAGGACTGCGATTACAAGGAGGAAAACATGATAAGGAAGAACATTGACGTCAGTTTAGGCGAGGATGGAGCAAGACCAATTGCTATGCTGGTTCAATTAGCAAGCCAGTATGTGAGTAACATTGAAATCCATCGTGATACTATGACAGTAAATGCAAAAAGTATTATGGGCATGATGACACTGGGACTCGCAAAGGGACAAAAGCTGGAGCTTCTTATTGACGGGGAAGACGAAGAGACTGCTATGAAAGAGATGGAGAATTACCTGACCGGAAATTAGCAGATAAGAAATAGTAATGGTTACAGGCTACTGTCCGAACCGGGATGTTACGGTTTGTATAGCGGCCTTTTTATTTTAGTGAATGGGGGATACCATGGAATTTACGCATTTGCATGTACATACGGAATATAGTTTGTTAGATGGCTCCAGTAAAATCAAGGAGCTTGTGAGTCGTGCCAAAGAATTGGGAATGGACAGTCTGGCAATTACCGACCATGGCGTGATGTATGGCGTGGTTGATTTTTACCGTGCGGCAAAAGCAGCAGGAATTAATCCGGTTTTGGGATGTGAAATTTATGTGGCACCCGGTTCACGCTTTGACAGGGAAGCAGGAAATGCAAAAGAAAGCCGTTATCATCACCTGGTGCTTTTAGCAGAGAATGATATAGGATATGCAAATCTTGTTAAAATTGTTTCTCGTGGTTTTACAGAAGGATTTTATTATAAACCGCGAGTGGATTATGATGTGTTAGAAAAATATCATGAGGGAATTATTGCGCTGAGTGCATGCCTCGCAGGTTCAATTCCAAGTTTTCTACGCCGTGGGCTGTATGAAGAGGCAAAGCAGGAAGCGTACCGGTTACAGGGGATTTTTGGTGAAAATAATTTCTTTTTAGAACTTCAGGATCATGGTATTCCGGATCAGAAGACGGTCAATCAGGGACTGCTTCGTCTGCATCAGGAGACAGGGATTGATTTGGTGGCGACGAACGACGTCCACTACATTTACGATTCGGATGTAGAAGCACACGACATTCTTTTATGCATTCAGACCGGAAAGAAAGTCAGTGATACCGACCGTATGCGCTACGAGGGCGGACAGTATTATTTGAAATCTGCTGAGGAGATGGAGGCATTATTTCCGTATGCCAAAGAGGCGATTGAAAACACTCATAAAATCGCCGAGAGATGTCATGTTGAAATTGAGTTTGGTGATTATAAACTGCCGCACTTTGATGTGCCGGAGGGAGAGACTTCTGAAAGCTACCTGCGAAAACTCTGCAAAGAGGGGCTTTATAAACGTTATCCAAAGGAGCAGGCAGAGCAGTTGGAAGAGCGGTTAAATTATGAGCTTGATACCATTTCTACGATGGGATTTGTTGATTACTTTTTGATTGTTTGGGATTTTATTAAATATGCCAAAGACCATGGAATTCCGGTAGGCCCGGGACGTGGTTCTGCAGCCGGCTCTTTGGTGGCATATTCTTTGAATATTACGGATTTGATTGATCCAATTAAATATAACCTTTTGTTTGAGCGTTTTCTAAATCCGGAACGTGTGACGATGCCGGATATTGATATTGACTTCTGCTATGAAAGACGTCAGGAAGTTATTGATTATGTAACGAGAAAATACGGAGCCGACCACGTGGTGCAGATTGTAACATTTGGTACGATGTCAGCGCGTATGGTAATCCGCGATGTCGGACGTGTGTTAGACCTTCCGTATGCGTATGTAGATAGTGTGGCAAAGGCAATTCCAATGGAGCTTGGTATTACGATTGCAAAAGCGATGAAAATGAATCCGGAACTGCGCACGATGTACGAAACGGATGATTCGGCGAAGAAACTGATTGATATGGCAATGCGTTTAGAGGGACTTCCGCGACATACTTCTGTTCATGCGGCGGGGGTTGTAATACTTGTCAAAACTGAATGTATGGCGGCTGTCGAGCCAGTCATACGAAGAGCGTCCACGGCTTTCGGCTTTGTCTGTTACTTTTTTCATAATCTGTCTTTTTTATATGTTAGAAAGAAACGTTGATACCAAAAATTACAGTGCGAGGCAATGGATATCCACCGTTGTTATCCGCCTTTTCAGGTGAGAACAAGTGCTTCGCTTCTGTCAGATAACCTAAGTTTTGTCCTGTCACAGACAATTCCACGTTACTCAATTTAGCTTTTTGCACCCATATCGACGGTAACCGATAAGTTAGCGACAGTTCACGAAGTGCCAGATAATTACCATTATACACAAACATGGAAGAACTACGGCAATAGTTTCTCTTTCCCAACTGATCCGCCCAAACATATGTAGGATATTTAGCGTTCGGATTGTCCGGTGTCCAAGTATCCTTAGTTTCCTGGATAGTATTATATGTACCTTGCGCGCAAGCCATAATCCACATTGATTTCCAGTCTACCGCTTTGAACCCTAAAGCATAGTCGAAACGCGCCGATAACGTCAAGTCTTTCCAGCTCACCCGCCTGTCCACTTCGGTACCGTATTTCCTACCTTTACCATATCATAATTATCAATCACGCCGTCCCCATTGACATCTTTCCATTTTACGTCACCTGGCTGAATAGGTAGTGCGTTTTCTTTTTGGCTGTCGGACAATTTATTATACCCTTCTGCCCCTCCATATAAAGGTCTGCCGGTCGATCCATTATTACCGGACGTAATATCAATCAA
>ERZ780148.1457-NODE-1457-length-15903-cov-3.210500_pt1 | contig 15903 bp, 16 predicted proteins | sample MGYA00510984_ERZ780148 | MGnify/ENA primary metagenome ERZ780148 (study PRJEB29588, sample SAMEA2160902) | human gut metagenome | biome: human gut; feature: human-associated habitat; material: faeces | place: Denmark | collected 2008/2010 ...
CTTCCGGGATGCGGACATGACCCGCGGAGTGCTCCAAACTTGGAAAGACACGGATTATCGAAGATGCAGACATCCGGCTGGTTAGAAATGCCACATTTTTTGAACCGAATATCTAGCTGCATTTCCATCTGAAATCCCACGATGTGGTCTTCTTATAATATTACTTATCAACGCAGGATATGTTTAGAGCGACACTCCCTTTCTCCTCTTCTATACTCTATACACTTGCAAATGCCGCGGATTCTTCCTTGAGGTTCTTTGCCACAGTACTGTTCTCCTCCATCTGGCCGTTTACGGTGGACATGGACTGTACCAGGGAATCAATGTTCGTGGCTGCATCAGTCACGCCGTTTGCGGACTCTTCGACCGCACGGCTGATGCCCTCAATTGCCTCTGTCATCTCCATCATTGTCGCCAGTATATCCTGCGCCTCGCCCGCATACTCTGCCATCGTGTTGTCGATGTGGGTCGCATCATCATTGTACTGCTGCCCCCCCTGCACAAATGCACGGTAATCCGGCAGAATGTTCTCGTTGATATAACCAACAATCTTCTCCGAAGAAACAACCAGCCCCTGTACTGCCTCAATTACCTGCTCATTGATCGTCTGGATATTGTTCGCTGTCTCACGCGAAGAATCTGCGAGCTGTCTGATCTCATCTGCAACAACTGCAAATCCCTTTCCGGCTTCACCGGCACGCGCTGCCTCAATCGATGCATTCAGCGCAAGCAGGTTTGTCTGGCTGGAGATACTCAGAATATCCGCCGTCAGTTGTGCAACCTTCTCCACACTCTTAGAATTCTCAAGAGCCTGATTCATCTCCGTTGTAATCTCGCCGATCATCTCATTGGTACTGTTCATGTTCTCAGTCGCCGTGTGCTCCAGCTCCGTCGCACGCTTCTTCATATCCTGCGCATACTGTGACATAACCTTGGTCTGATCTGCCATCTTCTGTACTTTGCCTTCTGCAGCGGTCGTATTCTCGCTGACGCTGTTCGTCGTTGCGGATACCTCCTCCATCGTCGCAGAAAGTTCTTCCATAATCGCGGAAATATCATTGGCATTGTCACTGGACGCTGCAACACTGCTTGCCACATTTCCGACAACTCCGTCAAGGACATTGGAATTGCTGATGATGTTGGACATGATATTCTGCAGCGTCTCGATGAAATGGTTGATACCGATCGATGACTGTCCGATCTCATCCATCGACTTTACCGTAACGCGCTTTGTGAGGTCACCGTGTCCACCTTTGATCTCATCAATAATCTCTGTCAGTTCACTCGTCTGCTTTCTGAGCGGCTTTACAACCGTCTTGATAATCACAACAACCACCATGACAAATGCCACAAAAGAAATTGCCAGCAGGATCAGCGATAGTATCATATTCTGGTTGTACAGATCTTTCTGTTCCTGAATATTCTGCTTCACCAATTCATCGTTGCGAGATATGAGCGTATCCATATTGACCGCAATCGTATCTGACCACTCCTTCATCACAGAATTTGCCTTTGTCACTGCAGCTGCAGAATCACCGGCCATCGCCGTCTGCATCAGTTCCACGGTTGTCCCCTGCGCCTCTGTGAGCAGATCAAATGTCTCATTCATAAGCTGGATATCATCTGCCGTAAAATAGTGATCCATCGCCAGAAGCTCCTTTTCATAGCTGTCCACGTTCGACTGGTATTCCGTCAGCTGGGATGCCACATACTCATACAGATCCTTGCTCGGCTCTGCGCAGAGCGCAAGCGTAAGCTTCTGCGTGTTGGCAAAAGCAAGATTGATCTCATCCATACAGATTGTCGCGCGGACACCCTCACTGGAGACCTGATTGCTTTCCTTCTGAACCGCTGTCATGGAAAAGAGACTCACACCTGCAATCATAATTGCGATGCATCCAAGAACCGCAACCGGTATGATAAGTTTGGTAATAACCGATGATTTTTTCTTCATTCTTTTGTGTCCTCCGTCAGAATTATCTATAGCCCCATTTTATCATGATATGCGGGCATATTCTATTCATTTTTAACGAAATCCCTACATTTTTGAAAAAATTCCTCGTATATCTTGACACTCAAGTTAGTTTGTACTAACATAGCAATTGTTATGGAAGAAGACCGCAAAAAATTAACCGAAGAAAAATTACTTTCCTGCGGAAAGCGGGAATTTCTGGAAAAGGGATATGCGAAGGCGAACCTCCGCTCGATCTGCGAAGCTTCTGGCGTGACAACCGGCGCCTTTTACTTTTCTTTTGCGAGCAAAGAAGCGCTGCTTCACGCCATCTTAGATCCCTTCATCGCAGATTCCAGGGAGCTCCTTTCCGGGCTTGCCCGGATGGAGGAGGAACATCCCGAGACCGCAGACGACAATGAGATCCAGATCATCCGGTATCTCTCCGCACACCGCGAGGAGTGTATTATCCTGATGGAGAAATCCGCCGGCAGCTGCTATGAACATTTTCATGAGGAAGTAGCCGCGATGATGCAGGAATCTTTCCGCCGCTATTACCGAAAGTATCTCGGCGCCGAACCGGACCCGGAACTTATCCGGATTCTTGCGTCCATGCGCCTGCACGGGTATCTGGAATTAGTTCACGGAGACTACACAATGAAAGAAAGACTTTTTTTAGCCAGAGCGATCGGCATCCACGCCGACGCCGGCACCCTGAGTTTAATACAATATTTAAAGGAAGAGAATGATGCTCACCGTTAATCCGGTGGGCATTTTCTTTTATAAAACATAACAAAAAAAATATTTGTTATCGAGGAGGAAAACACAATGAATCAAAAACCAAACTACGGAAACTGGATACCTGAAAAGCTCTTGTATCTGACCTTCGGCGGCGCCGCTCTCTTTCTGGTGCTTGCACTGCTGTCAGGACTCGCATTCTCAAGCACGCCCCTCGCGGTCATCTGCGCCATTCTCTGCGCCGTTCTGCTCGCCTTCGGCATCTATATGTACGCGTGCCACGAATGCTTCGCCTTTGGAAAAGGCGATATGATGGCAAAAGTTCATGCTCATCTGGTCGCCCATCTCAACTGGGACGGACACGGCACGCTTCTTGACATCGGCTGCGGCGCTGCCCCGCTCACCATCCGCTGTGCCAAGGCATTCCCAGACGCAGTGCTCACCGGCATGGATTACTGGGGCGTGCAGTGGAACTACGCCAAAGAACAGTGTGAAAAAAATGCGGCAATCGAGGGCATCGCTTCCCGGATCCATTTTGAGAAAGGCGATGCGGCGCACCTGAACTATGCCGACGAGACGTTTGACGCCGTCGTCAGCAACTTCGTCTTCCACGAGGTCCACTCCGCCAGGGACAAGCGCGATGTCGTGCGGGAGGCACTGCGTGTCGTAAAACGCGGCGGCGCCTTTTCCTTCCAGGATCTCTTCGCCCAGAAAAGCCTCTACGGCGACATGGATGCCTTTGTGGAAGAACTGAAAAAGGAAGGCATTTCCGAGATCCACTACATCGGGAATCTGGAAAAAACACTGGATTTTGTCCCCGCCTACGTGCGCACCCCCTGGATGATCAGCGGCGTTGGCATTCTCTACGGGAAAAAATAACTTATATCCGTTTGCGACATGCTTCCTATAATATAAAAAGACATGCAGGTTTAATACCCGCATGTCTTCAATGTCCAGTCGCCATTTCCGGAGCGCACCAGCACCCACTGCCAGTCCTGATATATTTCGTTTGGATTGAGGCTTCCGTCTCCGCCGTGCTTGTCCGTCTGAAAATCCGACAGAAGAATGACCGCCTGATCTGCCTGATACTCATCTGCATATTCCGACTCCGCTTCCCTCACGCTCTCCTCATCGTACCAGAAAGCCGTCATCACACATCCCGGAAAATGATCGTCGAAATACTCCTGCGCGGTATCCATCGCCGCATCGATCTCCTCCTGCGAATAATAGTCGGACGCTCCGATCTCTCTCTTGACTCCACTCCTCGCTCCGTTGCCAAAGCATACAGCGATCACTCCCACAACCACTGCGGCGAGCAGCACAGCACCCAGAATCTGAAAGATCCTCTCATACTGCTTTGTCCCCATGTTCTTTACCCCTTATTACTGTTTTCTCAAAAGTAAATGCCTGCGCATTCCTATCTTTCTATCATACTCTGCCTGGCACCATCCGTCAATCATCCGCCACAGAATCTTTCGCATAAATACAGAAAAAGTGGCAGCGTAACAATCATCAGTATCGTGTTCTGCATGACCGCCGTCGCCGCAAACGCCGGATGTGTATGATATTTTTGCGCCATGATCACATTCAGGGAGCCGGAAGGCATCGCTCCAAGCACAATGGCTGTTGCCGCTACTTCGTAATTCACACCAAGCACTCTCATCATAAGAAATGTAGCCGCCGGGAACACCACCATACGAAGCAGGCTCACACCGTACGCCGACCGGTCCGTCAGGATTGTACGCAGATCCATTTCCGCTATTTCTGCACCGATGATGAGCATAGAGACCGGCATCATCGTATCGCCCAACATTCCAAGCGCTTCCGTGACAACTGCCGGAAAACGCCATGGCATCATATAGATCACCACCGTTGCCACCGCCACCCAGATCATGACATTGGAAAACAACCCGCGCACACCGCAGCCCTCCCTGCCCACAAGCAGATACAGACCATACGAAAAATAGAGGATATCAAACACGCAGTTATAGATTGCACCGTAAAGCATGCCGCTCTCCCCGATAAGCTGCGTCAACACGGGGAGTCCCACAAATCCGGTGTTTGCAAACGCGATCAAAAGCGTAAAGATTACACGCTTTTTTCTCTCAAACCCGGCGGCTTTCCCGGCACACATTCCAACAGCAAATGCCACGCCGTAATACACTGCTGCAATGAGCGCCACCACAGCGGCGCCGCGCAGCCGTTCCATCCGGAAGGTCTGCTGTGACGAAACAATCATACAGACCGGCATCAGCAGGTTCACAAGAAGTCCTGACAGCTTTTCCTTGCACACCTCATCTATCAGACCACATTTCTTACCTGCAAACCCGACTGCCATAAGAATCAATATTTTAACTGTCAAACCGAATACAAGACTCATTTTCTACTCCACCACCGCATCTATTTTCTCTTGCGCTCCCGCCAGAAAATAGCCCATGTTGGCACCGCTGATCCTCTGAAGCTTTAGAATGGATTCTGCACTGTAAAAGGCGCTGTGCGGTGTGAGAATTACATTTTCTCTGCCAATCAGTCCGCAGGAAGTAAGATCCGGCGCCTCTGCCTCAAGGACATCCAGACCCGCTGCACGGATTTTTCCACTATCAAGTGCCTGCTGCAGCGCAGTCTCATCCACACATCTGCCTCGTCCGACATTGATAAATATAGGGTTCTTTTGCATGTTAGCAAATGCCCGCTCGTCAAAATAATGCTCATTTTCCGCTGTCAGGTTCATATGATTTGTGATAACGTCCGCCTCTGCAAATGCTTCTCCTGCCGATACAAGCCGCACACCGCGGCATGCGGCATCTTTTTCATCCGCATACGGATCGACTGCCAGCACTTTCATTCCATAAGCTCCGGCGAGCGCGGCAACGCGCTTTCCGATTTTCCCGAACCCAAATATCGCAAGGATCTGGCCGCTTAAATTTTTCTCGCCGCCGATCGTCTGATATTTCCACTCATGCTCCTCTTCCACACGCTTTGTGTAATACTTTAAGTGGCGGTTTAAGGCACCGATCAGTGCAAACGTGTGCTCGGCAACCTCCTCCGTGCAATATTCCCGGATATGACAGACTGCAACATGATGCCGTTTTGCCGCCGCAACGTCGATGTTGGAATATCCCACACCGCTGACAGAGATGCACTCCAGATCCGGTACCTGTGCCAGAATCTCCTCTCCGATTTCAAGGAATCCGGTAAGCCCCGGCAAGTTCCTGTACCAGTTCCTCATCGCTTACATACGGGCGGATCAGGCATTCCACCGGCTCACCGAAAGCCTCGCTCATACTGCTGATGGTTGGCTCGTAATTAAGCTCCAACGCATTCGTATAATCGCATATCAATACTTTCTTCACCTACAGCCTCCTTTAAAATCTCTTTAATGGCGATCTCCACAACTTCCATCTCCTGCTCCGTTCCGATCGTGATCCGCAGATATTTCGTAAGTCTCTCATCCGCAAAATGACGCGTGAGGATTCCCTCCTCCTTAAGCCGTTCACACAGTTCTCTGGAATCAATGGCATTGTGATAGCAGAATACAAAATTGGCCTTTGAGGGAATGACATGAAATCCTATACGTTCCAATGCCGCTTTAAACCGTTCTCTGGCCGCAACCGTTTTCTTCACACAGCCATCCAGATACCACGTATCCTTCACCGCCGCGATCCCCGCTGCCATTGTGATGGAATTTAAGTTAAACGGATTAAAGGAGAATTTGATTTTGTTCATATCCTCAATGATGTCACGGTTTGCCACCGCAAATCCGATGTGTGTTCCTGCCATATTCCGCGACTTGGAAAATGTCCTTACCACAACGAGATTCGGATATTTTACCGCCAGCGGCAGACAGGTCTCTCCGGAATAGTCCGCATACGCCTCATCGATAATTACCATGCGCTCGGGATTTGCCTTCACGAGCCGCTCTATATCAGCGATCGGAACCGTCATTCCGGTCGGGTTGTTGGGATTTGCAAAAATAATATCCCCTTTCAGGTCCATATAATCTTCAATGTCAATGGAAAAATCATCTCTGACCGGAATCTCTTCCATATCCAGTCCATAAGTTTTTGCGTAGGTTCTATAGAATCCATATGTAATATCCGGGAAATAGATTTTCATGCCGCGTCTGAAAAAGCTCATCAGCACAAAACTCAGCACTTCGTCCGCGCCATTTCCCACAAATACCTCCGCCTCAGTCACGCCATATACCTCCGCCACCGCCTTGCGGAACTCATGACAATGCGGGTCGGCGTAATAACTCATATTCCAGATCTCACCTTTTGATATCGCCTCAAATACCCTCGGAGACGGCGGCATGGACGATTCGTTTGCATTCAGCTTAATGTAGGGCTTATCTCTCGGCTGTTCTCCCGGAAGATAGGGCTCCATATCTTTATATTCATCTACCAGAAAAATACTCATATTTTCTTATCCTCTCCAACCTCTGTTTTTCATACGCCATGCTGCGGATTCTAACCGCGCAGCAGCGGGAATGTCATGCAATGCGGTCCGCCGCCCGCCTTTAATATCTCTGTAATGTCCAGCTCGATCACGTCCATTCCCCTGGCTGCCAGCTGCTCATTTACCGCCGCGTTGCGTTTTAATGACAATACCCTGTGATCTCCCAGCGCCTGCAGATTGCACCCGTGCAGATAAATGGCTTCCTCGGGCACATCTATAATCTCGATATCACGCGCAGCAAGCATCCTGCGGAAGTCCTCCGGAAGCCCCCTGTTGTAAGAGACTGCCAGATGTTCATCCACCAGGTTAAAGCACATATCCAGATGAAGATACTCCTGCTTTACCGGAACGCCCGTCACCTCATAGCCCAACGGCTCTAAGATTGCCCGCAGTTCCAGCAGTCCGGCCTCATTCGTGCGGTCTGCCATACCCACGGCAATCCATTTCTCATTCATGAACATGAAATCTCCGCCCTCGAACAGCCCTTCTTTGACCTCTCCAATCATCGGTACGCCAAGTTCTTCCATGCGTTTTTTGTAATCCACATGTTCCTTGTAACGCATATCCAGCTTAAAACGCCCCATAATATATCCCTCTTTGACGCACCCTCCAAAATCTCTGGAGAATACAGCGTTCGGACGCATCTCATCCGGCTCTAAATATTCGACCTCCACACCGGCTTTGTGGTAGGCATCCACAAACTCCTGATGCTCCCGCAGCATAACGTCGACATCCATCGTCGTGTCTTTCCATAATTTTGCAATCTCATTGATCGGCGCAGGCTTTAAGAACTGCGGCTTTGAAACCAGTACCTTTTTCAATACACTTGTTCCGTCTTTTACATACATACTTCATTCCTCCTATAGAAAATTCTTTAACGCGTTTATAATCAGTTCCGGCAGTACCTCAAAGCTGTACGGAAGGTACAGCCGCTCTGTCCACTTGTGTGCATCCTTGCCATACACGCCGAAGTCAACCGCTTTTATCCCCAGGCTGCGGATCTTCTCCAGCGGCAGCGGATACAGCTGTTCCATCTGTGGGAAATTGCTCCGCAGCAGCGCGATCGATTCTTCTGTATCATCAATGGCAAGATAACTGCTATCGGAAAGACTCGGGAAAAATTTGCAGATCTGATAGGAAAGTCCCGTCTCCCGCTCCGTTTCCCGCACAGTTTTCTCAAGCTTTTCCATATATTCGGCATCGTCTTTCTGTAATGTGTTGTGCGGACAGTACGGCGCGGCGAAATAGAGCACGACGACCGGGTGGTAAATATTTGCCTTTGCCAGCATCAAACGGATCAGGGAAACCGGCAGTTCACGTTTATCGCAGTTCTCCCTCAAAAGCCGCTCTGTCTCCGCCTGAAGTTCACTGTCGAGGCCGGTACAGTTTTCTTTTGCTGCTTCATACAATTCCCGGTAGGTCATCACTCCCCAGCGATCTAAAACCGGCTGCACCTTTTTTCCGGAAAGCGCACAGAACCGGCGGTAATTCTCATTGACCGACTCCATCGACCGCTGCACCGCGTGCTCCGCGGCAGTCACAAGCTTTTCCGTAGTCTCCTCCATGCCGGCATTATGTACAAAGTAATTAAAGTACACCAGCGCTTCTTTTGCCGTCTGCACATTATACCAGCCCTTTAAGTCCTTCATCTTAAGGGCAACGGGCGGCAGTGAGTATTCCCCTTCATATCCGTCGCAGAATTCTGTATTGAGATTGACCCCCGACACCAGATTCGCGGCAACCGTTGTGGGATCATATCCCTCAAAGCACTGTCCGACATGTGTCTCCTGCCCCCGGATATAAAAACAGGGAAGCAATTTCCCCACCACACCGCTGTAAATATAATGATGCGGATCGCCCGGATACATGGGGCAGGTATAATCATTATTGATCGCAAGCACATACTTAAGACCATACTGCTGTCTTATCTGTTCCAGGATCTCAACTCCCTCAACAATTCCCGTATGCAGATTCTCCTCTACCGGATTGATCGAAAGCAGAATATTTCCGGAAAATTCATTTACATGCTCCGCAATATGCCGCATAAGCACCATAAAGACCGCATCGCCGCTCTTCATATCACAGGCGCCTCTGCCAAACAGATACTCCCCTGACTCCAGATCTCTGCGGACTTCATCCGGCAGTTCTACGGCAGCAAGCTTCCTGGCAAGTTCGTCCGGGTCAAACGCATACTCAGCAAGTACACCGTAATCCTCCACGCCGACGGTATCCATATGCCCGTGAAACAGAACCGTGTTCGCATTTTCATTTTTCTCTCCGCGCAGCAGCGCAAACACATTGCGCCGTCCCAGCGCATCATTTTTTAATTTCTGTACGATTACCTGATCCGGATGCTCTTTAAAATACGGAATCTCTCTCATATATCTTTCAATAAAAAGCCCGATCTCTTTTTCTCCCGGCGTTGTATTCACGCTCGGAATCCGCACCATCTGTCTGGTAAGTTCCAGCATCTCATCCCGCATATCTCTCTCCCGTCTGCCGCATTTTCCTCCACAGCATTCCTGTGGCTTTCGGCTTGCGCAATAAAAAAAGAGACTTCCGGAACGATCTCCGAAGCCTCTTCGCTTTCATTTATTATGCGATTGTTTTTCTCTGGTTAGAATCATACCAAAGGTTTCTGCCATATACTATGGATTTCTCCCAAAAAATCCAAGATATTTTTGTAATTTATCCAAATATGTGCTATTTTATACGAAGAATATGAACAAGGAGGATTCACATGCTTGACGTTGCATCTCTTGAAAAATTTGACTTCTGGGATCATTTTACCCTGATCTCCGGTGCCCCCGGTGTTTACCGCAATATTTCCAATGTGGTCATTCTTGATTATGAAGGCATTGAGGGCGACTTCAGCGGCTTTCATGAGGGCGACTTCGTCATCACGAATCTGCTTTTCGCAAAAAATGATCCCGAAAAGATTTATCCTGCTTTCCTCTCACTCATCGAAAAAGGTGTCTCCGCTTTTGCCATCAAAACCGTGCTTTATTCGGATCTTCCCGACGAAGTCATGGCTTTGACTGAGCAGCGGCAGGTTCCCGTATTTTTATTCCATGATATTTATATTGAGGATGTTATCTTAAATATTACGGATCATCTGCGTTCTCTTGGCAACTACAGCTACTATGAGGAGCTTATTGATACCTTTGTCTGCCCCCCGGCGCATCACGATGCCATCCACAGACTTCTGGCAACACTGTTCCCCTCCGGCGAGGGCATGCTTTTATACCCTTTTCTCTCCTCCGCCTATCTGCTCCATCCGTCGGGCATTGATGAATTCAGTCTGCAGCGGACCTTAAACCGGCTGCAGCTTCAGATCCGGCACACGAAGACATCTGCTCATTTACAGGTCATAAAATACAGAAAAGGCATTCTGCTTCTCTGCTTTTTCCCGGAAGAAAAGGCACCGGAAGAAATAGCCGCGCTGTGGAAAACCATTTTAACAGAGCTGATGCTTACCGATTATCTTGCAGGAATCAGTGATCTTCCTCTGCCTCTGTCCAAAATTGATCTCTCTGTTGAGCGGAGCATCCACGCCTGCGAAAGTTCTAAAAACCACCGCCTGCCGCTTATCCGCTACAGCGATCTCGGGCTTTCCAACCTGCTCTACTCACTGTCAAAGGATACCTATTCGACGGAGTACCTGGCAGAACTGTCTACGCGGCTCTCCGGCGAAAAATACGCTCCTCTGCGCGCCACCATGCAGACGCTTGCGGAGCAGCACTTTGATATCGACGAGGCAGCACGCGCTCTCTACCAGCATCCAAACACGATCCGCTATCGGATCAGCCGTCTTAAGGAACATCTGGGTGTGAAAAATGAGCTGGAATTTCAAATCCTGGCGATCTTACTTACGGTCAGTCAATCAGATCATTCTGAAAACGCGACAGATGCTCATACGGAAGAATCAACCGGCCGCGGTACAGCCCACACCCGTCATTGATGAGGCTGTTGTCGATTGCCGCAAACATATTGACGTCCAGCTTCGCAAGCTCCAGTTCGTGCAGTCTCCGGCAGCGCTCATAGGCTTCATCAAAGTAAACACATTCCCCCGCGGGGATGGCATCCCTTCTCGCCCGGTCGCTCTCCTGCTTTTTCTCATACCCCAGATGATTGGCGGGTCCGATCTCTGCAATATCGTCCATCCGTTTCGTCCGAAGCTGCATCTCCATGTAGCACTTCGCGCTGTTATCAAAGAACGTAATATGCAGGGAGCGGTAGCCGTCCGGATCCACATGTGCGATATAATCGCGGTAATACGGGCGCACCGCATCCGAAAGCAGCGGGGAATCGCTCTCCTTCACACCTCCGGCGGACTCCGCCGTAAATCCGCGCTCCTCCAAAAATCCTTTGAGCACATTGGCAATCTCATACAGATAACGGATCTCCTCCCACTCTCCGTCGTCTGGATTCTTAAGATGGCACTTCGGCATCGAGATGACAATCCGGTACGCGATCAAATCCCGGAAGCAGTTCAATCGTTCCTGCAATTCCGATACCGGCGGATACGTTCCGTTCTTCGTATAGTAGTCATAGATGTACTCCACCACATAACCGTTGAACTTCGCCTCCGCACGGATTAAAGACTTGATCCTCCCTTTGAACGTGAAGGACAGGTAGGGATATTCCCGTGCCATATATTTATAGAATTCCCGGATCTTCTGCGACTGCGCCGTCAGGAAATCATTGTGCTCGAGCAATTCCATAATCTGCGACAGAAATTCACAGTGCCTGACATCCACTTCATTCCCGGTCTGCGCTGCGGACTGCCGCAGGTCTTCGGTGTATTTTTTCAAAATTTTTAAGACGGTGTCTCCGGAATAGAGATAATCGTTTAATGTAATCATAGGCGTACCTTCTTTGGGTTTCTACCTATATTTTCAGATATATTTTTTATCTCGTCAACACCTTTTTGCAGTACCGGTGCGCCCCGCAATGCGGGCATACCAGCTTTCTTCTGGTCAGCGTGTGCGCTCCCATGACATAAGCGCCCATCTCAGGCACAAACCGTGTCTTACACTCCGGGCACTCATAAGCTCCTGCATCACGATCAAGAATGCATGCAATCGCAATGCCGATCACAATGACAACTATGCCGACTGCAATCAGCGCAATCCGCATCCAGTCCTCCATCGGAAATGCTCCCGCCACCACAAACATTGATTTAGCCGCAATAATCACAAGCACCGATACCATTCCGGCAGCAGCAATGAAATCTCCGGAAACCCATTTCCGCGCTCCCATTTTGAGATCGTCTTATCACTGATTTCCAACCGCTCCGCCAGCTGTCTCTGCGTGTAACCCTTTTTCTTTCTCTCGTCTGCAATAAATTTTCCTGTCTTAATCTGATCCATGTCTTCCTCCTTTCCGGTCTCATTATGTTCCCGCTCCCACGGCTTTCACACACACGCAACGTAGAATATAGTGAATTTGTGCGGATTCTGCGCTACGTCGGGTGGCCCCTTGCCCGCGATCTCTCAGTTCCATGACCATTATCATTGGCCTTAGGCACTACAGTTTCCCTCTCCGGCTGCTACAGATCCAGGGATCGACAGCTGCAGATCCAGAACCCGGCTGCTACAGATCCAGTACCTCGAGATCTTCCGGCACGTAAAGATTTCCGTGGTAATATTTTTTTCCTTCTTCCGTGTAAAGTTCCTTTCGCCTGCCAAGATTCCTGTCCTCGGTGTGATACAGTACCAGATTGGCCGCTCCCATGGTCTCTGCCAGTTCACAGGCATCCTTTACGGTCGAGTGATGTTTTTCATACGGTGAGAAAATGTCCGCCTGAGAATGCAGGCAGAACGCTTCGTGCAACAGCCATGTACTGTTTTCCACATAACTTTTTTCGCTGTCGTTGTATGGCTCATCTCCGCAGCAGGTCAGTTTTCTGCCCCCCTCCCAGATCCATGCAGAAACCAAACTGCTTTGCTTTCGTTGAGTGAATGTCAAAAAACGTTGTCGCCCTTCCCAGAATTGTCTTCGTCTCTCCATCTTCCACCGCAACCAGATGAAGCCGCTCGTCCAGAAATTTCGTCTGCTTCTTTTGCAACAGATTTTCCGCCATTCCCCGGAGCAGACCGATCACCTCGTCATGCGCGTAAATGGTGGCTTCCCCTTCATACTGCCCCTGGCTCATATGCTGACAGATCATGCGGATCATCCAGACCGCTCCCATGATATGATCCAAATGCTTATGTGTGACAAAAATGGTTCTCATATCCTTCCTGATGTTGTATAAATAAAGTTGACACCTTATTCTCAAGGAATTCATGTATAATAAAAGAGAATAAGGAGGAACTCTCAATGTCACGAACCCAACGTAAATACGACCAGGAATATAAGATCCAGGCTGTCAAACTTGCCAAAGAAATCGGCGGTGCTAAGGCAGCCAAAGAATTAGGTATCCCAGAAGGAACCATCCACACATGGCTGAAAGCAGTTAGAGCAGGCACATTGGATATTGGCGACGGTGCACATACTCCGGAAAGCGCGATGAGTCTTGCTGAGGAGCTTGCCATGCTCCGCAAACGCGTTAAAGATCAGGACAAAGAAATCCGGCGTCTGAAAGAGGAAAATGAATTTCTCGAGGAAGCAAGCGCTTTTTTCGCAGCCAGCCGTCGGAAGTCAGCAAGAACCAAAGAATGATGTTCATTGCCATAAAAACGAAAGACGGCGTGATTAAGGGAAAACTCTCATTCTATTGCCGGATGCTTGGCGTCAGCCGCCAGGGTTTCTACAAATATCTTGCTATTAAAGATCGCCCTTGGAAATATCAGGATCTTGCTGATGCCATGAGAGTGATCCATGCTGAGGATGAATGCAATGATACCTATGGACGTATTCGCATGTACCAAGCACTGCTCCTTAAGAATCCGACGGGAATCAAGATCCCCAGTGAACGAACCGTTTACAGGGTTATGGATGAAATAGGACTTGTCCATCGGCCAAAGCGCAAGCCAAATGGCATTACCAAGGCTGATCGGGAAGCACGTAAGTCAGATGATCTTCTGAAGAGAGAGTTCAAGGCTGATAAGCCACTTGAAAAATGCGTAACTGATATCACAGAAATCAAGGCAAAAGATGGAAAACTGTATGTTTCAGCCATCTTCGACTGCTTTGATTCCAGCGTTCTGGGACTGGCAATGGAAACAAACATGAAGGCAACTCTGTGTGAGCATACACTGGATAATGCCTATCTGGCGCATCCTGATCTGCGAGGTGCCATTGTGCACTCCGACAGAGGAAGACAATATACCAGTGAAACCTACCGTCAGGCGCTTTCTAAATATGGCATTATACAAAGCATGAACAGTGATGGTGGCAGGTGCCACGATAATGCTCGATGTGAAAGCATGTGGGCCAGAATGAAAAGCGAGCTTCTCTATGACCGCTACAATACGGAAAGCCTGACCACGGATGAGCTGAGAGTTCTTATTTGGAGATATTTCATCAGTTACTGGAACAACAGGAGGATCTGCTCTGCCAACGGTGGGCTTCCTCCTATGATTAAGCGTCAGAGATACTACCAATCTCTGGGCCTGGCTGCATAGGAAATGATATCTTTGAGATAAATGTGTCAACCAATATTGACAATATCACAATGTACAACAGCATTGATGTCACGCACTACAATGGATACATCTTACGAATCAACTGCTCCCAAGCAGAAACCGGAATCCGGACAACACCTAATTCCCAATGTGCCCTTGATGCTTTAGCGATTGATGCCCCTCTGGAATATGCAAAACTTGCTCTTGATGGCGAGATGCAGGCATGGGTGGATGCGGAGGATAGTTTGGAAGTATTTTAAACATATTATTTTCTTAGGCAAGTTCCTATTTTCTAATAGTACTTGCCTATTATAATGTCCTATTTGTCCTTTATTTTGTCTTAAGCCAAACTGATTATTTTCGTCTTTCGTGAACTATAATATACTCTTTTGTCATAGAATCTACTGGTTTTAAATCAACCATCGAGGTTACTTTTGGAGTCCGTTTATTTGGAATCTCTCTTTCCGCAAATTCAATATTTTTAAATTCCCTACTCTCCAGATATTTTTGCGTTATTTCTGTTAAATTAATTTTAATTCGATCAACCGTTCTATTACCTAATGTTAAAACAATAAACTTATCCGTAACTTTGCACAAACCTTCTAACCAAACAAAATAATCATTAAAAAATCGAATTACCTTTTCTTGTTTTTCAATAGATATTTTGTCTAAATATGGCTTTATTAATCCTTTTTCAAACTCGCCTAGTTTTGTCTCCTTTTTATTTCCTCCCAGACTCATTCTGTCAATAATCGAATAATTGTCCAACTCCCAACCTTCTAATTCCAAATCTCTCTTATCAATAATGTATAAATCTAACATAGAAAATTGACCATATGGCACTGTTGTAGCATTATCTCCATAAGGTGGTGAAGAAATAGAAATATCAAAAATTCTCGACGGCAATTCTTTGAGCAGACCTAATACATCTCTCTTATAAAGAATATAATTTTCTGTACATTTCTCATATTTTTTAAAGTTCTGTTCAATAGCCTTTATATAATCTTTAATTAAATTATTTTCTATTCTTTCTATTTTTTCACTTTCTTTTTTATGTAATTTGTATGTGGAACTTCGTGTATTACTATATTTCCTAATACAATCGCAGAGCATAATCCAAAAAAAACGTCTGTCATTGTCATTTTCAATCTGCAAAATAGCAGCCTTAATAATACTAAGTGTTTC
>ERZ780148.1461-NODE-1461-length-15882-cov-7.515322_pt1 | contig 15882 bp, 8 predicted proteins | sample MGYA00510984_ERZ780148 | MGnify/ENA primary metagenome ERZ780148 (study PRJEB29588, sample SAMEA2160902) | human gut metagenome | biome: human gut; feature: human-associated habitat; material: faeces | place: Denmark | collected 2008/2010 ...
GTGAGGAGTGAGAATTCCAAAGTATCAAATTGATACTTTGGCGAAATCCCAAAGTGCCAGCACGGTGGTTCCAAAGTGCCAAATTGGCACTTTGGAGATGTGCTCATATCAAACGCTAAATGAATTAACAAAAATCGAGGGAGACTGCTTATGAAATCAAATTTTGATTTTCTGAATCGATACTGGCCTGCATTGGCACAGATCGGCGCAACCGCAGAAACCTATGTCTATTCTGATCCCAATGCCTGTATCTATAAACTCGGAATGTTTGCCGAGCGCTTAGTGCAGGAGATCCTTGTCTTTGAGCACATTGCGGAGCCGGCTGTTGACAACACCCACGCAAATCGAATTCGCATTTTGAAGCGAGCCGGTTTATTGCCGCACGAAATTGACAACACGCTATATGTTCTTCGCAAGACAAGAAACTCGGCAGTACATATAGGTACGGACTCCGTGGACGAAGCAAAGACATTGCTATCCTTGACATACAATCTTGCTGTTTGGTTTATGGAGACCTATGGAGACTGGGGATATATTGCGCCTGAGTTCGTTATGCCGAGTGGGACCACGCACGAAGATTTGGAATCCGTTATTGCCGAGCAGGAAAGGAAAATCGAGGAATTGACGAAGCAACTGGCCGTGGTCAAGACCGCCGCTTCGGGCAAAACGCAGAAGGAGCGCGCAAGGCGGTCGGAATCTGTCTCCGCTATGATGAATTGGAATGAGGCGCAGACCAGATGCTTGATTGACGAGCAGCTTCGTCTTTCTGGTTGGGAAGCTGATACGCAGAACCTGCGCTACAGCAAAGGAACGCGTCCTGTAAAGGGGAGAAATATTGCCATCAGCGAATGGCCTACCAATTCGGCTTTTTACAAAAACGGGTATGCGGATTATGCATTCTTCATTGGCGAGAAGCTCGTAGCATTGATGGATGCAAAAAAGATGTCGGAAGATGTGGCATCTACCATCGATGTGCAGGTAAAGGACTATGCTGCACATATTAAGCCGGAGGATATTCCACATACGGTTGGAAACTGGAATGGTTATCAGGTCCCCTTCCTCTTTGCTTCAAATGGCAGGGCGTATTTAGAGCAGCTGCGGACGAAGTCTGGTATTTGGTTTTTGGATGTCCGGGAACAGGAAAATCAACCGTATCCTATTCGGAACTGGTTTAGCCCAAGTGACCTGATGGAAAAACTTGGTCAAAATACAGAGGCGGCCAATCAAGCGCTGGCCGTGGCAGATAATTCATTTATGACAGATCCTAATGGGTTGAATCTCCGCGACTACCAGATCAAGGCCATTGATAAGGCAACAGAGGCAATCGTTGACGGCAAGAGAACGGCCTTGCTTGCAATGGCCACCGGAACGGGCAAAACCCGTACTGTTCTGGGACTTATCTACAAGATGCTGGAATCCAAGCGTTTCCGTCGTATTCTTTTCCTTGTGGATCGAGTGTCCCTCGGTGAGCAGGCAATGGACACCTTCAAAGATGTCAAGCTGAAGGAATTGCTGACGCTGGACAAAATATATGAGATCAAAGCGATCGATGACAACATCATCAATCTGGAAACCAAGGTCAGCATTTCAACGGTGCAGGGGCTTTTGAAACGCACGATTCTGGCAGAAGAACCGGATTTGATGCCCGGTGCATTTGATTTGATTATTGTGGACGAAGCCCACCGAGGCTATATTCTTGACCGTGAAATGACGGAAGAAGAAATCCTCTACGATAATCAAGATGATTATATGAGCAAGTACAAGCAGGTTATCGAGTATTTCGATGCGGTGAAAGTTGCCTTGACTGCTACGCCCGCCCTGCACACGACCGAGATTTTCGGGGAGCCGGTCTATACCTACAGCTACCGTGAGGCGGTTATCGATGGCTGGCTGGTGGATCACGATCCTCCGTATCTGATTAATACGGATTTCATTGAAAATGACGCACAGTTCAAGAAGGGTGAAACCTTGGCGCAATATGACCCCAACACCAATGAACTTTTGAACGGTGCAGTTTTGGACGATGAAATGGATTTCGATGTGTCGGAGTTCAACCGCAAAATTGTTCTGCCGGATCATACCCGCAAGGTGCTGGAAGAAGTTTCGACCTACCTGAATCCGGAAAGTGGAGAAAAGACGCTGATTTTCGCAGTAAATGATGCACACGCTGACCGTATTGTGGATACGCTCCGAGAGATTTACAAGCCCTATGGCATTTCCAATGATGCCATTATGAAAATCACGGGCAAAACTGCCGGCGGCAACAAAAAGAAGATTTTGCAGGTGATCAAGCAGTTCAAGAACAACCAGTACCCCAACATTGCCGTAACAGTCGACCTGCTGACTACCGGAATCGATGTGCCGGCAATTTGCAATTTGGTGTTTATGCGCAAGATCAACAGCCGGATCCTCTTTGAGCAGATGCTGGGACGCGCTACTCGCCTTTGCCCGGAAATCGGAAAGACTCACTTCAATATCTTCGATGCAGTTCGCGTGTACGAGGACTTGGACGACACTTCCAATATGAAGTCAGTCTCCGTCAGCAAATCAATGGCTGAATTGTTGGAGGATTTGTTCCGTCCGGGTGAGGTCAGCAAGCAGCCTGTCAAAGATCGCATTTTGGCAAGATTGCAGCGTAAGAGCAACAATCTGACCGATGAGCAAAAGTATGATGTATCCGAGCGTTTAGACGGAAAAACAATTCGGGAATATGCGAAGGAATTGAAAAGCTGTACAGAGGAAGCTTTTGTGCGACGCTGCCGGGAGGATAAGGATTTCCTGCTTTGGCTTGACAACCTGAAGGGCAAAAAGCGCGGACATTACTATTCCGAAAAGGAAGATACTCTTTTGGAAACGACCCGCGGCTATGGTGACACGGAAAAACCGCAGGATTATCTGGACTCTTTTGTGTCCTATGTTAATGAGAACAAAGACCGTATCGAAGCGATCCGCATAGCCTGCACCCGCCCCAGCGATATGACCCGGGCGGAGCTTCGGGAGTTAAAGCTGGAACTGGATAAGGAGAATTTCACCGAGAGCAGCTTGAATGAAGCGGCCAGCGCGGTGAGCAATGAACGGATCGTGGCAGACATTATTGCCTTTGTTCGTCGGGCTGTACTTAAAACGCCGCTAGTGAACCACGATGACCGAGTGAAAATGGCCTTTTCTAAACTGATTTCGGCGCATCACTTTAACAAAATGCAGCTGGATCTGCTGGAAAAGATCAAGGTATATATGCTTCACGAGAGCATCCTCAATACCGAGACCTTTGAGGCACCGGCGTTCAAGATGGATGGCGGTTTCGCACGCTTTAACAAGAAGTTTGGCGGGCAGCTTGCGGAGATCATCCACGAGATCAACACTTATATTTACGAAGGAGCAGCTTAAATGAGCACACAAGATATTGTACAGAAACTTTGGAACCTCTGCAATGTGCTGCGGGATGACGGTATTACTTATCACCAGTATGTGACAGAGTTGACCTACATTCTGTTTTTGAAAATGGCCGATGAGACCGGTGCAGATAAGGATATTCCCGAAGCATATCGTTGGGGCTCTTTGACCAGCCGTTCCGGCATTGACCTGAAAAAGCACTACTATACGCTGCTCAGCAAGCTGGGCGAAGAATCCGTTGGCCGCGTGGCGCAGATTTACGCCAACGCATCCTCCAGCATCGAGGAGCCGAAAAACCTCGAAAAAATCATTACGGAGATTGATAAGCTGGACTGGTATGAGGCCAAAGAGGAAGGTCTGGGCGACCTGTATGAAGGTCTTTTGGAGAAAAACGCCAATGAGAAGAAGTCCGGTGCCGGTCAGTACTTTACCCCTCGTGTGCTGATCGATGTGATGACGGAGCTCATCAAACCCCAGCTGGGCGACAAGTGCTTTGACCCGGCCTGCGGTACTTTTGGCTTTATGATTGCAGCCAACCGCTATGTCAATGCGCATAACGATATGTATGCACTCTCTGACCGTCAGGCAGATTTCCAGCAGAACAAAGCGTTCAACGGCGTGGAGCTGGTGCACGAAACCCATCGCTTGGCATTGATGAATGCCTATCTGCACAATATGAATGCCAATATCACATTGGGGGATTCTCTCGCACAAAGCGCCAAGGGATTGAAAGATTTTGATGTTATTCTGACCAATCCGCCCTTTGGCACGAAAAAGGGCGGTGAGCGTGCCACACGGGATGACATCTCTTTCCAGACCTCCAACAAGCAGCTGAACTTCTTGCAGGTGATCTATCGCAGCCTGAAGGCGGACGGCAAGGCCCGTTGCGCCGTGGTGCTGCCGGATAATGTGTTGTTTGCTGCCGGTGACGGTGCCAGCGTGCGCCGGGAACTGATGAATTTCTGCAATCTGCATACCATTCTGCGCTTGCCTACCGGCATTTTCTATGCGCAGGGCGTCAAGACCAATGTGCTGTTCTTTACCCGCGGGACAACCGAGCAGAATAACACCACTGAGGTTGCGTTCTACGATATGCGCACCAATATGGACAGCTTTGGTAAGACCCGGCAGCTGCGCAAGAGTGATTTCGACGAGTTTGTGGCAGGGTATGAAGACCCGTCCAAGCGCACGGGCGAGCGCTGGAGCAAATTCACTCGTGAGGAGATCGCCAAGAATCCGGACGATAGTCTTGACCTTGGCTTGATCCGCGACGACTCTATCGTGGACTACGCCGATCTCCCTGACCCTGTAGAAAGCGGCGAGGAAGCGATTGCAAATTTGGAGGAAGCGGTCGATCTGCTGAAAAGTGTTGTGCGTGAGCTTCGTGCTCTGACGGAGGAAAAGTGATGGCAAGAGCAAAAAAAGAAACCGCCCTCACGCCCGAAGAGCGGTTGCAGGCGGCCTTGGTGCCGGATTGGGAGTGGCCGTACAAGTTGCCGAAGAATTGGTGTTGGGTTAAAGCAAGTGGCGTTGCCCGAATTTATACTGGTAATAGTATAAGCGAAAAGATTAAAGCTGATAAATATGCTGGTCAACAAGAAGGCTTGCTTTTTATTGCAACTAAGGACATTGGATTTGATAATGCAATAAATTACGAAACCGATATCAGAATACCAGACTATCCCAATTTTAAAATTGCACCTGCAAACACAGCACTGCTTTGTATTGAAGGCGGCAGTGCAGGAAGAAAAGTTGGATTTGTAAATCGAGAAGTTTGCTTTGGCAATAAACTATGTGCTTTTGCGGCAGAAAAAGTTAATTCAAAGTTTATTTATTATATTCTGCAAAGTCAGTATTTTATCCAGCAGTTTAACAATAGAAAACACGGGCTTATTGGCGGCGTGTCGGTTAATGATTTGGCAGAAATCGGTTTTCCACTTTCCCCTCTTGCCGAGCAGCAGCGCATTGTTGATCGCATTGAAAGCCTGTTTGCCAAGCTGGATGAGGCCAGGGAAAAGGCACAGGCCGTGGTGGATAGCTTTGAAACCCACAAAGCCGCTATTCTCCACAAGGCCTTCACCGGTGAACTGACTGCGAAATGGCGGGAAGAACGCGGTGTGGGAATGGAGAGCTGGGAGAAAAGACGTATCAACGAGTTAGCAAGACCGCGAGCAGGATATGCGTTTGATAGTAAGAAATTTTCAAATACAGGTTATCAAGTTGTAAGGATGGGAAATCTCTATGGAGAGACATTGGATCTTTTTCGAAAACCCGTCTTTATTTCGGAAGATGATGTTGATGATTCAATCTTAAACCGAGCGTTGATAAAAGATGGGGATATATTAATAACCCTAACAGGGACAAAGTACAAGCGAGACTACGGGTATGCGGTATGTGTTTCTTCCCCTAACAAATTACTTGTGAATCAGCGGATATTATGTCTTACCCCTTTTGCTTGTGTTGAACGAAATTACCTGCTGTATTATTTGAAATCTAATTTGTTTAGAGATGTGTTTTTTAGTTGCGAAACAGGCGGTGTAAACCAAGGGAATGTAAGTTCGAAGTTTGTTGAGAACATTGAAATCCCAATTCCAACTTTTGATGAACAGCTTGAAATTGCTACTGTTTTAGATCGAACACTTGCGCACGAACAACAGGCCAAGGAAGCCGCCGAAGCGGTCCTTGACCAGATCGAACTGATGAAAAAATCCATTCTCGCCCGTGCCTTTCGCGGTGAACTGGGCACGAATGACCCAAGCGAGGAGAGCGCGGTGGAATTGCTGAAGCAAGTAATCGAACAAGAGGATGGAGATGTGATCAGGCCAAAGGCAAAAGCGAAGCGAATTGCAATTCCCGCAGAAATTAAGCCGTTATTGTCTGGTGCTAATGAAGAAGCAATTGTCAAACTACTATTAAAAGCTGCGCCCCAATCTGTTTCTACACAGACAGTAATGTCCATTAGTAAGAAAAAATTTGAGCTTATGGACGCATTACGCAATCTGGAGAAAAAACAGATTGTGTCGAAAAGTAATTCTGGAGAATACTCACTAGTGAGGTAATATTATGCAAATCAAACGGCTTCAGATCGATGATTATCTTTGTTTGGTTGACTTTGATATAGTATTTGACACCGTATCGGGTGGTAGCTCAACAATTCTGATTGGAGAAAATGGCGCTGGAAAATCGACGATGATTGAGTGTATTCTGAACATTCTGATGTCTTTTGATTCTCCCGCAATAGAAAAACAGATTGACTACAGCTATTCTATGGAGTACAACTATGCGCAAAAGGCGGTATGCATTGTCCAAAGCAATCATAATTATCGTATCACGGTAGATGATGCTTTCTGTGAGGGAAGCTATAAAAGGGTGCGCTCTTTTATCCAATCTCATTCTTTGTTCCCTCAACGCATCATTGCGTTTTATTCTGGGGCCAACAATAAGCTCTTGCCTCAAATAGAACGAATTAATAAAAGCTATGTAAAGCAATGCAGAAATACACTTGTGCGCTTTCTTAAAGCAATGAATGATGAATCTGAAAGTTTCCTGCTGAACTTCCCCAAAAGAAAGTACAATTATTGTGATGAGGGAATGACTCCAATATATTTGGCTTCTATTCTTTGTGGTCAGGATTCTTTTGAGCAGAATTATCTTGTCAATGCGTGCAATTTCGGTGAAGTCCAATGTGTGGATATGGTCATTAATATTGATAAAGTTGAGGTTTTTTTTGGCAGAGGACGGTTCGAAGGAGATGTGCCCATAGGCCTGTACTATTTGACGGATTTCATTGACCATCGGTTTACGGATTTGCTGCGAAGAGGATTACTATATTCTGCTGCAGGAAAGTCCTATTTCGAAATTAAAGGTCTTGAAAAGTTAGGGTTAGATTCTATTGCAATTTTAGAATTTTTTGAGAAACTATACTCTCTGTTTGATGCTAGATTTGAGGTAACCGTAAATCAAGGGAATTCCATAGTGAAATGCAAATCAATGAGCGAGGGGCAACGCCAACTTATCAAAATCCTTGGTATGCTTGGTATTTGCAAGACGGAAGATTGTCTCGTTTTAATGGATGAACCAGATGCGTATATGAACCCACGCTGGAAGTATGACATCAAAAGCACAATGGATCAATCCTTGAAAGACGCCATAAACGCTCAGGCAATCATTGCAACACACGATCCATTGGTGATCAATGGCGTTCCTAAGGAGTTTATTAGGATATTTACCCAAAACAAAGAACTTGAATCATCCGCAGGATTTTTTGTCACAAGAGTTATCACTCCCGTCGAGGACACTGAGGGAATGGGAATCGACGGGTTGCTACAAAGTGAATATTATGGGTTGCAGACTTCTTACGACCAAAAATCGCATAAGAAATTCGTGCGCAGACAAGAATTATATCTAAAACTTATTGGCGGGAGTGCTACGGACGGAGAAAAAGCAGAGCTTCGTGAAATAACGAGAGATTTGGGATTGCTGCCGCTATCGTATAATTCAATTGATTTTCTATATGATGATTTTTTGACCGTATATAAGAAGTGCGATCTGTATAGTCAAGAGTATCTTACCTACGATCAAGTGTTAGAGCGCAGAGGAAAAATTAAAGAAATTATAGAGGCGTTATACGAAGGGCAAGTATGAGATATATAAAGATAGAAGATCTTCTGGTATTCAGAAGCAGGTGGGGACAAGGGGATACACTCTGGAAAAACAGTGTGCTCAAAAAGGATTTCAGAGATTTCTTTCACAATAAATGCTGGTATACAGAAGTACCCCTTGTCGGGCAAGATGTGCATATTGACCACTTTCGACCCAAGGCAGCGGTAAAGCCTTTTGAGAATTTTAAATATAATCATTTGATTCAAGATGAGGGATATTATTGGCTAGCAAATGATCCGTCAAATTATAGGGCGTGCTGTATCTATGCTAATCGAAAGACTGGTGGCGGCGGTAAAGGAAATTATTTTCCTTTAGCAGATGATGGCGTATATCAATCGGAAAAAGATGAAAATAATGAGCATCCAATGCTGTTAGATCCATGCGTGGCAGAAGATGTTAAGTTGTTGTCTTTTCTGGGTAATCGCGTAGTTCCTGCAACGGACGATGAACTGGGCAAAGAAAGAGTTAGAGTTTCGGCATCTATTTACAATCTGACTGATGCTTACATAAGCAACGAAAGAGGGAAAATTTGGGCGAGCATCGAACAATTGCTTACAGAGTTTGACTCCGGAGATATTAGCAAGTCCAGCTGCATTCGCCAGCTAAGGGACGCTATATCGCCCAAAGCTCCCTTTTCAGCTTGTGCAATAGCTTGTGTTAATTCTCTTGCTCCAGACGAAATAAAGAGCGAGCTTGATTTGATACTCTAACTCTATGAAATGAGGGATGATAGTGCTGGATCAGACAAATGCAAATATTGAAAGACATATCAAAACCCACACAGAGCGTTCCGATGATGACCGAGCGGCAGTATCTGTTTTGGAAACATTTCTTCGTTCGAATGGAAGAATCAACACTTCTTTTGCCTCAGATGATAAGTGGCCCAATCACGATAACACTTTTGAGTTTGTTCCAAACCCGGAAATTTCGAGACGCCCCGTGCAAACTTTCTATGTCCAAATAAAGGGAACACGCAATTATACTGAGCGCGAGGGTGTTATCAAGTACACACTAAAAGATCTCGCTTTTCCTGCTTTTATATGTGGCAGAGTATCTCTTGATCCGGGAATTTTGTTTGTGATTCTCAATCCCGCTGAACGTGGGAATGAGAGAGTATTTTGGAAGTATATGTCGCCCAACTTCCTCAACAGTATTGATTTTGCAAAAGGCAGTATGACAGTCAGTTTTTCACCGGAAGAGGAAATCTTGAACGACGACGAAAGCGTTTTAGCTTTTTGCGAGAGGTTAGAAGAAATTGTCGAACGGCATTCCTTTGTAAACCAATTGGAGCGGCATAGTTATTCTTTTGAAGAAGCTAAGCGAATTGTCGAGGCCTGTGATGAGGAAATCACGGAAAGCATTGACAATTTAAGCATTCTAAATAAGAACCGCGATAATATTTCACGGAGAATTCTGACGAGATTGAATGATCTATGCATTTCAGCTTTACTGTTGAATGCGATGAAAGACGGCTATCAAAGTCCCAACGCCGGCTTTGCGTGGGAATACTCACTCTTAAGGGCAAATACAAAGTACTTAGGGAATTTTTACCGAGGATTGCAATATATCGGACGCCGGATCCCCGAGGAAGGCCAAGCAGAGCGGCTGATGCTGAAGTACTACAGCTTTATGTGGCAGATCCGTCAATCACTCTATGAGAACTACGGTATCACCGTGCTTCAGAACTTGGAAAAGTTTCAGGAATATACCGGAACCGATGAACAGGATAAACAATACTATGAGTTGGTGGCGAATGCTTTCTCAACCCCAAAAACTGAGCAGAAACATAACAGTAATACGAGGTTTTATATTCAAAAAAGGACGCCGTTTTATGTTGGTAAAGAGCGTTATTTTGAGGTAACACTGCAGCAAGCGGACATCTATGCGTCAAAGTATAACCGAATTACAGCATATACCAAACTTGACATTTCTACAGGCTATTCTGTACAAATCGACTATGTCCCATCATTCATTAATCTCTGGGGTGTCGATACAGAAATTAAAATTATCACAGCTTGGCGTGTTTCGGTAGATCCCAAATGCTTGAACAAGCTTGGAAAGATACTTAATATGCGCCTTCAGCTTTCTTCAAAATATGGAGAATATGATGCACTGATGAGATTCCTAACAGAAACAGGTATGGATTTTCTGGAAATGATTGATCTTCGTGAGATACCTTTCTCGAATCTTTTGGAGTCAGTTTACAAAAAAGCAAACACCTCTTATTTCAAAGATGTTTTACAGCAGCTGAGGGACAACTATTCTACAGGTTCAACACGCTTCGGCCGATATACAATTCGGTATCTGTTACTGAATCTGCGCGAAGATCTTTTGGAACGCGTTATGCCGTCTCAGTTTAATCCGCAATGGAAATGCAGGGATTTATACCTATCTAAAAAATGCTTTCCGTTTGAGCGTAACCCACTTGCTTCTGATTTAGCAGACAGTAAAACAAGTCAACTAAGTCAAGCCAAGTACTTAGCCAGAGTAGTTGAAAAAGAAAAGACTGAGATCGCTGTTCCATACTGGTCTATTGTAAAGTCTATGCAAGATACCGGCGAAATTTACTGCAATCTTGGTGGAGACTTAACCGAACAGGCAATCCAGAAATATAATGATTGCTTAGACGATTGGGAAAGACAGAAAGGGTATGAAATCATTTCGGATGGAAATGTTGCTTGTATTGCAGCATATGAAGCTTCGACGCTCTTTATTTTGAATAAGCTACTGGAACTATCGCAGCTCCCAAATAAAGGCCAAAAAGAAGTTAATGAAAGATACTTGAGAGATTGCAATATTGCTTTTTCTGATCCTAAAAAAGAAGAAACTCTTAAATATGCTTTTGTAAACTCCCGCGTACTTCTTATTTACGGAGCTGCCGGTACCGGAAAAACGACCCTAATCGATATGATCTCGACAATGCTGTCTGGGCGTCGGAAATTGTTTCTTACCAAAACACATACGGCCTTGCAGAATCTGCAGAGGCGAATTAATAATCCGGGGGCTGATGCCAGTTTTGTAAGCATCAATAGTTTTACGAAGAGGGTAAACCTTCCTGATTATGATGTTATCTTTGTAGACGAATGCAGCACCATTGATAACCGTGCAATGAAGGTATTCCTCGAGAAAATGCGCCCGGATACATTCTTAGTACTTGCGGGAGACACCTATCAGATAGAATCTATTGATTTCGGTAATTGGTTTACTTATGCCAAGGATATTATTAAGACTAAAGGTTCGAATGTTGAACTCGTAAGTACTTGGAGAACAAAGGATCCCGGTTTAATTGAGCTTTGGAACGAGACTCGAAATAAGGGTGCGCTAATAACGGAAAAACTTGTTATCGACGGCCCATTTTCTGAAAATATTGGCGAAGGAGTGCTCTATTCCGAGATAATGGATGAGGTGATTTTATGCTTGAACTATGATGGAAAATTTGGCTTGAATAATATGAATAGCTATTTCCAAAATGCTAACACAGAAACAGCTGTTGTCTGGAGAGACTGGAAATATAAAGTTGGCGATCATATATTGTTCAATGACACGGACAGATTTTCTCTGCTCTATAATAATTTAAAAGGGCGAATTGTCCAAATAGAACTGTTCGACAGTAGAATCAGATTTACAGTAGATGTAGAGATCCCGTTAACAGAGCAAGATTGCCAAAACGATGGCATAGAATTCATCGATATAATTGATGATGTGACCCGAATACGATTTGATGTATTTGATTTTGAAGAGGAAATGGCAGATGAAGATCGCAAAAAAACCATCGTACCGTTTCAACTTGCCTATGCGGTTTCAATTCATAAAGCGCAGGGCTTAGAATATAGGTCAGTTAAGGTTGTTATTCCGAGTAGCAACGCTGAAAAAATAACACACGGCATTTTCTATACAGCAATTACGCGTTCAAAAGAAAAGCTAAAAATCTACTGGAGTTCTGAAACGATGCAAGAAGTCGTCGCTGGATTTTCGATAGACACTTCAAGGCAAAAAAGTTTGGCAATTATTAAAGAGAAACTGAAGCAGGACAAGAATACTTAGAAATAGGGCACCGACCGCTTGGCCGGTGCTCTATTTCTATATGAGTCACCTATAAGTCAATAGTGATTATCAGCCGTCCTCCTATCACCGGGAGGGCGGCTTTTTGCGTTCAGATAAAAAATATTTGAGAATTTTCTCGAAAACACCCCCACAAACGGCGCCCCTTATTCAGAGTAAATGAAGGGAGAAATATTTTTGTGGGGAATTTTGAAAAGTACCCTGCCAAATGGCACCCCTTATTCAGAGCAAGTAGAGGGTCCTTTTGAAAAATTGAGGGGACTTTTCAAATTACTTTGCCAAAATCTCGAAAAAGTTCCCAATTGGTTAGTAGGAAGGCCCTGAAAAATTTCCTTCAAAATCCTATTTGTTATTTGCCAGAAAAGTTCCCAGTTGATTAGTGGGAGGGGCGCTTAAAAATTTTCTTCAAAATTCTTTTTATTTTTGCCGGAAAAATTCCCAATTAAGTAGTAGAGGGGTTCGCAGAAAAATTCTCAAAAGTTTTTTCGTTCAAATCCGAAAAATTTTCCCAGTTGGTTAGTAGAGAGACTTTCAAAGAATTTTTTCAAAATTCCTTCGTACAAATCGAAAAATTTTTCCCAGTTGATTAGTGAGGGGGTCTATAAAATGCCTTTCTCGCTGGCTACCTATTGAGGGGACTGTCTCCCTGTGTACCTTGAAAATTGAATCGCCGCCTCCAAAGGATATGCTTCCGGCAAGTGACGCCACGACTTCCCGAAAAAGGAACGAGCGCATCAAAGAAGCGATACGCCGTGGTGAGACTCCGGGGCAGGAACGATACAGATGAGCGGCAGCAAACAAAAACCACCGCAGAAATGCGGCTTCAGAACAGACAAAGGAGGTTCAAACCTATGAAGAAAGGAGAGCTCAGAGAGCTTTATCAGATGATGTTTCCGGAATACCCGGACATCGTGACCGTCAAAGAGCTTCGGGAGATGCTGGGCATCAGCCGCAAGCTGGCCTACAAGCTGATCGACTATGGGTACATCCACGCCGTGAAGATCGGCACGACGCTGAAGATCCCGAAAATCAGCGTCATCAACTATGTGATGGAGAAAGAGGTGAAGAAGGTTGGATGAGATCAAGCGCCTGACGCCCGCCCAAAGGGCACGCTGTAACCGGCTGATCCGGCGGCTGTGCGCCAACTACGACGGTGGCAACTGTCTGCCGTTGGACGATGGCGAAGGCTGTGTGTGCGTGCAGATGATTTCTTATTCGCTGTTGTGCAAATACTTCCGGCGGGCGGTTCTGCCCGCCGCCAAGGTACTCTGCGCCGATATTTACCGGCAGCGCACACGGACCTGCGAACGGTGTGGAAAGCCCTTTGCACCCGGCAGCAACCGGCAGAAGTACTGCCCGGAATGCGGCCGCTCCATCCGGCGCAAGCAGAAGGCGGACTCGGTCAGGCGGCGGCGCAGCGTCGAACATTAAGCGCCGAGAAAGCCTTGATTTCCGGGCCTTTTTTGAGGGAAAAGCAGGTGCGGGTGGCCGTTTCCATCCGCGCCCGCCAAAATCCACTTTTAACATTCTACAAAGGAGAATTCTATGGACAACAAACTGAAAACCGTGGACGCAGAGACCTTGCTGTCCACGCCGATGAGCAAGACGATGTTCATCGTGGACGGCCTCATTTCGCAGGGCGTCAATGTCATCAGCGGTGCCAGCAAAATCGGCAAAAGCTGGCTGATGCTGTGGCTGGGGTTGCAAGTGGCGCAGGGAAACTCTATTTGGGGGCTGCCTACACTGCAATGCGATGTGCTCTATCTGAGCCTTGAGGACACCCAGCGGCGCATCAAAGACCGACTCTACAACCTCACCGACAGCGCCCCGGATAACCTGTATTTCGCCGTGACCTCCGGGCTGATCGGCGGCGGGCTGGAGGAGCAGATCACGGACTTTCTGACTGAGCATTCCGCCACCAAGCTGGTCATCATTGACACGCTGCAAAAGGTGCGGGACTCCAAAGGCAGCGCCGGAAAAGCGGGAATGTACGGCAACGACTACGACGATATTTCCTCCATCAAGCGCATTGCGGACGGCTTCAACATCGCCATTTTGCTGGTGCATCACCTGCGAAAGCTGCAAGACAGCGACGATCCCTTTAACGATGTCAGCGGCTCTACCGGCATCATCGGCGCTGCGGACACCAACTTTATTCTGCGCCGTAAGCGCAGCGCAAACGCCGCTACGCTGCTGGTCAGCGGGCGGGATGTGGAATATCAGGAACTGACCTTGCAGTTTAACGACCTTGTCTGGGAGCTGGTGGAGCGCAAGAACAGCGAGGATATTCACAAGGCAGAGCTGCCGAAATTTCTGTTTCGGGTGGTGGACTTTATAGAGTGCCGCACCGAATGGGTAGGCACGGCCACGGAACTGCTGACCGAAATGAAGGAGCAGGAGGTCACGCCCAATATGGTCACAAAGTATCTCGGCCAGTTTGCCTATGAGGTGCTGGAGCCGCTGGGCATCGAGTATCGCACCAAGCGCACCGGAAAAAGCCGACTCATCAAATTTCTGCGCCGTGACGGCGATGACGCAAATGACGCCGGGATCGCTATATAAGGAAATCCCCGTCACAACCGTCATTGCCGTCACAAACCGAAGAAAGGGGGTGAACAAATGCGCAGCAAAAACTACGGAATCAATGTCCGTGTGACCGAGCAGGAGAAGCAGAAACTGCTGGAAAATGCCCGGTTCTGCTCTCTGTCGCTGTCGGAATATCTGCGGCGGCTGGGGCTTGGGAAAGAGGTCAGAGCGGCCATCACGGAGCGGGATTACCGCCTGTTTCGGATGCTGAACGGCCTGAAAGCGGAGCTTCCACAGCTTCAGAAAGTGGAAATTCTGAGCAGACTGGAAGCAGTTTTGAATGAATTAAAGTAAGCAGGTATCACGCCTGCGCAGTCTAAGCGAGCAGACTGTTTTTACTCCTGTCGGAGCCAAACAGTGTATCCGCTTGCGATGCCTGCGTCATCTGAGCGAGCAGTGCGTTTTTACTCCCGGCAGAGCCGGAGCGCAAAAACACTCGTTAGGGCGTGCCCTAAAACCCCGAAAGAAAAAACTATGAAAGTGAGGACAACACAATGAGAAAATCGGATTTTACTTTACCCACGCTGGACGATCTGTTCTCCACGCAGGCGGAGCGGGACGATGCCAAACTGGAGCGCGTGCGGAATATTCCACTGGCCGAGCTGCACCCGTTCAAGGGTCACCCCTTCAAGGTGCAGGACAACGAGGAGATGCAGCGGATGATCGAGAGCATCCGCAAGGTGGGGGCTATCACTCCGGCGCTGGCAAGGCCGCTGCCGGACGGCGGCTATGAGCTGATCTCCGGCCACCGGAGGTTGGCGGCGTGTCAGGTGCTGGGCGTCGAGACGATGCCCGTCATCGTCCGGGAGCTGACCGACGATGAAGCGGTGATCGCAATGGTGGACGCCAATTTGCAGCGGGAGACCATCCTGCCCAGCGAAAAGGCGTTTGCCTACAAGATGAAGCTGGATGCCATCAAGCATCAAGGTGTCGCTTCTGCCCAAGTTGGGCAGAAGCTGCTCAGTGTAGAAAAAGTAGCTGACGATGCCGGCGAAAGCCGTAATCAAATTAAAAGATATATCCGCCTGACCTACCTGATCCCAGAACTGCTTTCGATGGTGGATGACGGCAAGGACGCACACACAGACAAGAAGTTCGAGCTTGACAAGAAATCGGCAATGGCACTCTCAAAGCTCTTCTTAACACCCGAAAAGGATCTTGAGGACAAGAAGATTTCGG
>ERZ780148.1469-NODE-1469-length-15823-cov-9.018328_pt1 | contig 15823 bp, 18 predicted proteins | sample MGYA00510984_ERZ780148 | MGnify/ENA primary metagenome ERZ780148 (study PRJEB29588, sample SAMEA2160902) | human gut metagenome | biome: human gut; feature: human-associated habitat; material: faeces | place: Denmark | collected 2008/2010 ...
ATGGCAGCACTGCCACACCAATCCGTCTGGTCACAGCACTGACGATTGCCCTGGTGCTGGCACTTTCCATCACTGGATAAACCTTAAGCTGCTTCATTCCATACATCTTATAATATGATTGAGTGTAACACTTTCTGTTTTCACACATTCATTGTAATCTAATTCTGTTAAATTACTTATTATATTAATAACGCAGTTTTTAAATTTTTAAGGAGAGACACAAGGCCAGAAAAGTGGTTTTGCAATGCCAGTCAGGCGAGTTGGTTCTCCGTAAGATACGCCAAAGGTTTCAATCTGAATCTGTTCGATGAAGACAGGATAAACAGGGGTGTTGATCTTAACATTCGGTTCACCTGGATATGGAACAGGATAAGTTTCCAATTGTTCAAGACGTCGAATCTCTTCCATGCCATTTACAATTTTTCCGAAAATAGGATAAACGCCAGTGATTGCCGGGCAATCCGCAAGTGGAAAGAAAAATTCTCCGCCTGCAATCTCTGGTGCGCCATAACCGCCAAGCCCAATTGTACCTGGAACAGCTTCCAGATATTTTCCGGATTTTACATCATTGGGAATGAAATAGCAGGCTTTGGGATTATGAAAAGCATGGTAACTCATATCAAGAACCCAGCCTGGGACGATTCTCTCAATTGGGTAATGATCATAGACACCTTGTTTTGCAAGATATATAAAACTGGTAACTGCATTTGGTAAAGTCTCTTTGGAAATAACTCATTTGCAAAATGAGGATATCAAATACAAAGTAAGAATCAAAAAGGCATTTGTAAATGTTTTTAAAAACGTTGACCAGATAGTGTTTTGCTTTAAGGAGTTTGAAGTTTGTCGCATTATCCCCTTATATTTGTGATATTGTATTTTCTAATTTGCTTATGATATAATCATACTAAAGAACAATTACTCAAATCATGCGAAGAGGAGGAACATATTTATGAAAAAATCGTTTTTTATGTGTACTGCTGCTGTAATTTTGGCAATAAGCACATCTTTTTCGGCCGCTGCAGCCTCTGCGGGAACAATGAAAGTTGGCCAGTATCCGAGTGCAGATGATCTTGCCAAGGTTGGAATAAGTTCAGGCACGGATACCATTTCTGTGTCTCTTATCGGAAATAACAGCACATACAATTATATTATCCCTATTGGTGAGGAAACTTCTATCGGCGATCTTCCACAGGATACTTATAAAATTAAGGTCAATGACTATAGTTTCTTTAAACATGGCAATATATACGCTTCGAATATGTTGGGATGTTCAATGGACGAAAACGGCGTTTTAACGGTTTCAGATGAGGATTGCACTGTTGATCTTACATTTGATGTTAGTACCTCAGACTGGAGAGGGTATGCTGATTCTGAACATTTTATCGTTTCAGCCCAATAAGATGTATAATAAGCAAAAGAGCTACTGAAAAACAGTAGCTCTTTTGCTTATTGTTATTTTTCACTTTGGACTGCAGGGCAATCTATCCAAAAAGCAATTCCACCATCGACCTTTTGAACGCCGTACTCTATTTTTTGAGAAATACACAAAGCCTTAACTATCGCAAGCCCTATGCCTGTGCTGTTTGTTTCTCTATTACGAGATTGATCACATTTATAAAATCTATCCCATATGTGACTAATTTCTTCATCTGATATACTTTCACAATCATTATATATCTTAATACGTACTTTATTATCACAGTCCTTACATCCTATGATTACACGGCCACCAGATAAACAATATTTAAAAGCATTTGTACAAAGATTTTGTATTATCGTTTTTATTACATCGGGATTTATATATATTGTCGTTCCGGCAATGCACTCATTATATACTTGTAAATTTCTTTTTTTGGCAAGAACTGCTAGACGTGATAATTCACTGTTTATTAAACTCGAAATATCACAGTCCTTGGAGTCCCCGCTTTCTGTTATCATATTTTCTGACTTTATTAAACTGATCATAGATATAAGTAGATTGTTAGTGTTTTCACATTCTCGAAGAATAATTTCACAATACTCTTGATTTTTATCTGGATCAATTCCCATTTGAATTGCCTCTGTCGCTGCTGAAATTACAGCAATAGGCGTTTTTAACTCGTGTGAAACATCTGAGATAAACGTTTTTTGAGCCTCATCATTTCTGCTCAGCCTGTCGCTTATAGTATTTATGCTCTCATAAATACTATTCAATTCTCTAACTGCCGACGGTTTAAACTTTACATACTCTCTTTTTGCAAATCCCTCAAATCCCGCTCTTATTTTATTTGATTTGTGATAAACAAATCTGGAAAAGATCAAGAGTATAAGAATATTTATTATTTGCATAGCCACAAATGCAAGCAGCGAATATGCGTTTACAATTTTCAAAACATATTGAGGTGACATTATAGGCGTTTGAACTATTAAATACAGCGTGTCTGAGAGAGGTTTAAGTATAATATAACTATCGGTTTGAGAAAAAGCAATCCCATTCATAGCATTATATTCTTTGTCATCACTTGTAATAAGAATTTTGTTTTTATTATTTATAAGCTCTAAAACATTTTCTTTTGTTAAAACAATGTCTTTAGATATATACTTATTTAATTCTAATAGTTGTTTTTCTTCCATTTTTATATTTTTTAAAAAGTACATGAAATCACCTCAGAATACTTAATACTATAGGCTTCAAATTATTACAAGACTTGAAAAAATCATGATTTTGTGGTAATATGTAAGTAGTTAGAAAACTTATTTTTTTATTTTACACTCTTTCTTTACATCTTGATATTAATAAATTCAAGAGTTTAAAAAAAAATTTTGTAAACTATATATTTTATGTTATTTTTTTTATTGTTTTGAAAAAATTATTTTGTTATAATCGAAGGGTGCCCTAAAAAGGAGGAGTTATTAATGAATATAATAATATTAGTTTTTTTCTTATTAATAATTTTATTTTCTACTTTATTTATCATTGCTATTAATGATAGTAATGATAAAGATCATACTAAGTATCATGGATTTGATATATATTATGATACTGATTTAGAAAAACACAGAAAAATTATTAAATTACAAAAAAAATTATTATTAAAAAAGCAAATGAACTTGTTTTTTAAAAAAGGATTTAGGAAGTGATATAGATGTTATTAAAAATAGCTATTATTGTTATTCTTATAGTTATAAATGTTTTAGCTTTTATTTATATGTATAAGAATGATAATGATGAAATAAATTATGATAAATGGTGTAAGATGTTACAAGATGAAACAAAAGATAATATAGAATTAATTAGACAAAATGAAAAAAGAATTAATGAATTAAATAAAGAAATAGAAAAATTAATGAATGTAGATGCTAAATAGTGTTATAATCTTTTAGAGCGTGATTATTTATGATATTAGATTTAGATTATAATGATAAAGATTTTAGAGAAAAAATTATTAATTTACCTAAATGTGTTAAAATTGTTAATATTTATGGGGATAATATAAATATAACTACGCTTTGTAATATTTTAGAAAATGTTAAAAGTAATGTAGAAATAAAATCTGACTATCAAAAAGAAATTGATGATGAATTTTTAAAACGGAATACTAATCAAGGATTTAATAGAAGTATATTAAATATGGTAAAAAAAATTTGTAGTGAAAATATAACTAAAAATGATTTTGTAGTAGATATGACTGTTGGTAATGGAAATGACACTTTGTTTTTAGCTAATATTTCTAAAAAAGTATTTGGATTTGATATACAAAATATTGCTATAGAAAATACTAAAAAGCTATTAAAAGAAAATAATGTTGATAATTATGAACTTTTCAACATTAGTCATGATAAAATAAATGATGTTTTGAAAGAATATGAAAATAATATTAAACTTATTTTATTTAATTTAGGTTATTTACCTTGTGGGGATAAGTCTTTTACTACGAATCATGAAACTACTTTAAATGCAGTAAAAAATAGTTTAAGTATGTTAAGTAGTAATGGATTAATTTTAATTGTATTTTATCCACATCCAGAAGGAAAGTTAGAGGCCCAAGTTGTTCTAGAATATTTAAATAAAAATAAACTAGAATATAAGATATATAAAAACACACCAAATATGGATGCTCCATATTTGGTAGTTATCAACAAGTATTAAACTCAAAGCAAATAAAAAAGTTCGATTATTCCTCGAACTTTTTTTGTTATTTACTTAGTTTATATACAAATAATGTATTATCAGCATTGTTTGATGCAAATCCTTTATAAGATTTTGATAAGTTAACAATGCTTTCAAATTTATTACTATAAGTAACTATTCTATTTGAGTAATTTACTATAGTTTTAATACCTTGTTCATTTAATGCATTTGTACCTAAAGATATTTTGGTTGCTCCAGTATTTAAGCTACTTACACCTTTATTTATTTCTGTTGATGCTTGTGCTAATTTATTCAAACCAACGCTTAATTCATTTAAACTTGTATTTAATAATGTGACTTTTCCTTGCATTTCTTTAACTTCTTCTAATTTTGTTGTTAAAGTATCGAGTAAGGTATTTAAATCTTCTAGATTTGTAATCATTTCTTTTATGGCTTCATTATTTGATTCAAGTAATAATTTTAATTCATGAGTTGATTTAACTGTTTTTAATTCTTGTTCTTCTGCTACAGTTAGATTTGGATTATTTTTTTTAATTCTTGCAATCATTTTTGTTTCAGTTTCTGTTGGTTTCATTTTGTATAATTCATAGGCTGCTTCAACTTGCGGATTAGTTAATTTAGTAATTGTTGCTTCATTTGTTGCTTGTAAAACTTTTAAATTTGCAAGTGAACCATCGATATCTTTATCTTCCATCATAGTTTTAGCATCAGTTAAAGTTGTAAGCATTTCATCAACACCATCCACCAATTTAATTGTGCCATTTGCTATTTTTTCTAAAGATGCAGATGCAGTTGCTAATTTTTCATTAAAAATACTTGAATTTGTAAGTAATGCATTTGTTCCATTTGCTAAATCTTTTGTACCGGCTTCAAGTTCATCCATTTTTTCACCTAAAGTGGAAATTGATGATGTAATAGTATCTAATTTATCAAATATTCCTAGATCTAATTCAGATAAAATCTTTGGAGTTGCTACCATATAAATATCATTTATTTCAAAATATGTTGTATTATATGTAATTGTAACTTTGTTAAGATTTTTAAATTCACTAATATTAGTATATTCATAAAGACCTGGAGCACTTATTGCTAATAAAACATTACGAGTTCCTGTGTCTGTTACTTTACCATTTGTAACTTCAATATTAGTGTTTGTATCACTATCCATCATAGCACCTAGAGCTACAACATATGGTGTAAATGTATTATTGGTACGAAGTAAAGAGTTGTTAAGTATAGATATTTCTATTTTAACATTACCACTTTTACCAATCATATCGGTTGCTTTTGTTTCCTTACCGTTTAAATAATACTTTGTAACAATATTTAAAGGTTGTTCTTTTTTAGTTGTTCCAGTGTAAAATATATCTTTTCCTTTTGCATACCATGTAACAATATTGTTATCTAATGTAAAGTGTTCACTTCCATTTACATTTATGATGTTTGTTAAGATAGAATTATCTTTTATTTCTCCATCTTTGTCATTTTCTAGATGATTACTAACAGTAGTCTTTTTTATAGTTCCTGTATAATCCATGTTAGTGTAGATACTTTCTGTTTTTGAAGCATTAACACTAAATGGCATTAATGATAGAGCACTAATTGTTAGAACAGAGGCAACTGTTTTTAAATTTTTCATATTTTTTCCTTCTTTCTTATTTTTAATAATAAATTTATCACATACCATTAATAGTGATGGTAATATTAATATAACTACAAGCATTGATATAACGGCTCCTCGTGATAAAAGTTCACATATACTACCTATCATATCTATTTTAGTATAAGCCGAAACTCCGAATGTTGCTGCAAAGAAACATAATGCTGAAGTTATAATTGATGGCACTGTTAAACTTAATGTTTTTAACATGGCTTCTTTTTTATCTTTAATATTTTGTCTTTCTTCCATATATTTGGTTGACATTAAAATTGCATAGTCAATTGTTGCCCCAAGTTGAATTGTACCTACTACAATTGATGCTATAAATGGAAGTGTTGTGTTGGTATAGAATGCTACAGACATATTACAGAATATAGCAAATTCTATTGTAAGTATCAAAACTATTGGTAAATTAATTTGTTTTAATACTAAAACCATTATTACAAATATAACTAGTATTGATGTATAGTTAACCATTCTAAAGTCATGATCTGCAATTGTAACTAAGTCATTCATTAAAGGCCCTTCACCAGCAATGATACTCGATTTATCATATGATTTAACCAGACTATCAATTTTCTCAATTTGACTTGCTAGTTCATCAGATGCAATTTCATATGTTGAGTTTACAATGATAAGTTGATATTTATCATTATCTAGCATTTTGCTTAAGTCACTTGGAAGTAACATAAAAATAGATGGGTCCATGAGTGTGGATGGAGCAAGAACTAAGTCAATACCTTCAATATTTTCTAGGCTGTTTACAAGTTCTTTGACATCATTTGTCTTAACGTTTTTGTCAAGTAATATTATTTCTGGAGAAACAATATTAAATTTTTCTGCTAACTTGGAATTTGCAACATTAAATGCTAAATCTTTTGGTAAAGATTCATCTAGTTTGTAATATACATCATAATTTTTATTACCATAATATGCTGGAATTAATAAAATTAAGAATGCTACGATTATACTTTTATAATGTTTAGTTGAAAATTCTTGTAACTTTTTAAATTGTGGAAACAACACTTTGTGTTTTGTTTTATCAATTATTTTATCACCGACCATAAGAAGTGCTGGGAATAAAGTAAGAACACAAATTAAGCCCCATAAAACACCTTTTGCCATAACTATACCAATATCTGTACCAAGTGTTAAATCCATTGTACACAATGCTAGGAAACCAGCAAATGTTGTAAGGGATGAACCTAATACTGATTGGAAAGTTGCCACGATTGCATTTGCCATGGCAGCTTGTTTAGATATTTTAGGATTATCTAGTTTTGCTTGTTCATACTTATGATATAAGAATATTGAAAAGTCCATTGTAACCCCAAGTTGCAAAACTGCAGTTATTGCTTGTGTTATGTAAGATATTTGTCCTAAGAAAATGTTTGATCCCATGTTGTAAATAATAGCCATACCAATATTTCCAAGTAGGAAAAATGGAATTACATAAGAGTCTGTTGCTACGAATAAAACTGCTAAACAAAGAATAACTGCGATTGTTACATAAGCAAATATTTCTTTATTTGATAAATCCATGGTATCAATTACCATACTTGTCATACTACTAACTTTTGTAGCATCACCTACTACTTCACGAAGGCTTCTTACAGCTTCAATTGTTGTATCTTCACTAGTTGAGCCATCAAATGTTACCATGATAACTGTTTCATTATTCTTATTTAACTTTTCTGTTACTTGAGTTGGTAACATATCAATTGGAATAAGTGTATCAGTTGCATCTGCGATACTAACAACGGCACTTACTCCTTCAATGTTTTTGATATCTTTTTCTAGATCTAATATCTTTTTATTATTAGAACTATCTACCATAACAAAGGCATAAGCACCTAAACCAAAGTCATCTGTTAGAATGTTTTCACCTTTTATGGTATCTACTGAATCAGGAAGATAAACTAAAATATCATAGTTAATCCTCGTATTTACATATCCATAGATAGCTGGTACTAGTAACAAAAAACTTATTACTAATATAAGTACACTATGGCTTGCTATAAACTTAGCAAATTTTTTCATTTTTTCTCACCACGCTATATATACTATGCTAAATAAATATAAATTTCAAAAACAAAACTATATTTTTGTATAATATCCAACATAAAGTTGTTTATTGTACTGTATTTATGCCTATTTGTGTTGTTTAACTTTACAAAAGTAGTTTTTGTTGTATAATGTAGGTAGGTGGTTAAAATGTCAAAAAAGGTAGATTTAAGAATTATAAAAACAAAAAAGAACCTTTATGAAGGTTTACTTAGTTTGATGAAAGAAAGAACTTTTGAAGAAATTAAAGTTTCCGATATATGTAATGCAGCTTTAACTAATAGGTCAACTTTTTATGACCATTTCTCTGATAAGTATGAATTACTGGATTCATTAATTAGTGACTTAGAAAATGATCTAGTGGAAAAATTAGAAGAAAATGTAAATTATACTAATGCTAAAGAATATTATATGCAAATGATTGAAATATTTTTTGATCATATTAGTAACAATATTAACGTTTACTCTTCAATACTTAAGAAAAATAATAATAGTATTGTTATGGATATGGCAAATGATGCAATTTATAAAGATGTGGAAAATCATATTAGAAAAAGTGATAAAATATTAAAAACAGAAATACCTGTAGAAATAATTTCTAAATTTTATGTAAGTGCTGTTATAAATGTTTGCTTAGAATATATTAAATTTCCCAACAAATATGAAAAAGAGGATATCCTTAAATATTTGGATACCCTACTTCCTGATAAAATATACTAATTAAAATAACTTTCATCCATTAAGGGAATAATGTCAATTCCCGGTGTCTCATATGGATGATTTTTTTTGATTATTTCTAAAACTTCTTTTACATTTTCGACATTACATATAACTTCTAATTTTGTTTCTTTTACTTTTTCTAATATTCTTTTTTTACCAATCGTGGGATTAGCTTTATCATTTGGTTTAAATGTTCCAATAACATTAGTTGATACTGAACAGTCCGTATAATTTCCAATGACTCCAGCTTTAGTTTTACAAATTAATTCTCTTAAATTATCTGTATAATTTCTAGGTACCATCACTACTATTTTAACTTTACTTATGTTTATATTCATTATTATCACCATTTATATTATGTTTTTTCTTAATATTTTTATTCTTTCCACTTAAAAGGGCAAGATATCCATTAAATGAACCAATATCTTTTTTTAAAGCTACAAGTTTATCTGCTTTTGACATAATTCTTCCTTCTACAAAAAATGTTTTTCTTAAAGAATAATGGCCAATTTTACCTATATCTGTTGATAATTTAATCATATCTTTATATTTTTTGGGTAACTTTTCATACTTTTCTTTGTTGTTAAGTTCCATATCGGTGTCATCTATTCTTCTTACTGCCAAAGGAAACATATGATGTATTACACCATCAATTATAACCATGGCTTTATCCTTATTCTCAAAATATTCTGGATACCATGTTATAGCGTTAGTAATTGCTTCGATTGGATGAACAAACCCATGTTTATTTCGCATTATTTTCTTTATATCTATATTTTGCCATGGCAATTCGTATAAATCATGAAACATTGCTATTACTACCGCCAGTTCTATATTTATACTTTTTAATGCATGTTTTTTTCTTTTTAGTTTAGTTGCTAATTTATATGTAACTATGGCATCACAAAGAATATGGTCACCGAGCGTTTTTATATCATGATGAAAATAAGGATCACTACATCTTTTAGCAAATTCTTCATGAGTTGCAATAGGTTCAATTATCTTCCATAACCTCTTTGTATCATAATTTGATAATTTGTATTGCTTAGTAAATTCTTTGTACTTTAAATAAACATTATCTTCTTTCATATTTTTCTCCGCATTAATATTATATTACATATTTATTTTATTAACAATATTTGTTGAGTTTTGCATATATAATTTATTATTCTAGACATTTTTATAAACTTAATTTTTTTAATAAATCTTTGGTTGTAGCAACATAATTATGTTAGATTATATATAAAATCAGAAATAACATAAAATTTAGGAAAATTGGACATTTTAAAGTGTTATTTAAAGTTAATGCATATATTTAAAAAAATGGCACTAATTTTGATTCTAATGAAGATTTTGTGACTTTAGGTTTTAATCTAATAATATTTATATTGGAGCAAGTGCATTTATAACTGATGAAGTATCTAGTTAATTTATCAAAATAAAGTATATATTTAAAAACACCAGATTTAAAAAATATTAATAGTAACTATTATTTTGTTAATTCACTAGTTACGATAATTATAGAATATTTAGGAAATTAATTTATATAATTTAGAGAAAGAAGGTGTAATTATAAAAAAAATATGCGTATATGCAATATGCAAAAATGAAGAAAATTTTGTAGATAGATGGTATGAATCTGTAAAAGAGGCTGATGGCATATTTGTTCTAGATACAGGATCAACTGATAAAACTAGGGAAAAATTAAAAAAACATGGAGTTGTTGTTAAGAAAAAAATAATAAATCCATGGCGCTTTGATGTTGCAAGGAATGAAGCATTAAAAATGATTCCTAATGAATATGACGTATGTATTTCTCTAGATTTAGATGAAATAATGGCTCCTGGTTGGAAAGAAGAAATTTTAAAAATTTGGAATGATGATATTGATAGATTAAATTATGTTTATAATTGGTATATTGAAAATGATATTCCAAAGATAAGTTTTTATGCTGATAAAATACATAAAAGAAATGGATGTAAGTGGATATATCCAGTTCATGAAGTACTGAAGTTTGATCATGTAGAAAAACAAATTGTTACTGATAATATCATAATCAACCATTATCCAGATAGAAAAAAATCTCGAGCTAATTATTTACCTTTACTAGAATTGTCTATTCAAGAAAATCCACTTAATGATAGAAATATGCATTATTTAGGAAGAGAATATATGTACTATGGAAGATGGAATGATGCAATTGATACTTTAATTAAGCATTTAAGATTAGAATCTGCCACATGGAAAGATGAAAGATGTGCATCTATGAGATTTATTTCTAGATGTTATAAAAATTTAAACAGATATGACGAGGCGGAAATGTGGTTATTAAAAGCAATTAAAGAAGCTCCATATTTAAGGGATCCATATACAGAATTAACCATGCTTTATTATACCTTAGAAGATTATAATAATGTTTGTAAATATGGAAAAAAAGCATTAAAAATTAAAAACCATCCCAAAACTTATATAAATGAAGTGTTTAGTTATGATGAAACATTAAATGATTTACTATCTATAGCTTATTTTAATTTAGGGGATTATAAAAATGCTATTAAGAATGCTAAATTAGCTTTAAAAATAAACCCTAATAATGAAAGAATTAAAAATAATTTGAAAATATTTGAAAGCATACAAAAAGCTGAAGATTAAAAACCTTCAACTTTTTAATTATATTTTGCTAACTTGATATACTTCTACATCAACATTTGTTTCTTGACCAAATAAGTCGATTATAATATTTAATCTATTATTTTCAAGATCGATGTTATCTACTTTACCAGTCATACCACTGAATGGTCCATCAACAATATTAACAGTATCTCCAACTTGTAATTCTGATTCAACATCTACTCTACTCATACCCATGTTAGCTAATATTCTATCTATTTCTTGAGGAAGTAATGGCGTGGGTTTTGCTCCTTTTCCGCTTGATCCAATGAATCCAGTTACTCCCGGTGTATTTCTTACAATATACCAAGCTTCATCTGTCATAATCATTTCAACTAAAACATATCCTGGAAACATTTTCTTAACTTTTTCTTTTTTAACTCCATCTTTTACTTCAACTTCTGTTGTTTCTGGAACTATTACACGGAAAATGTAATCTTGCATTCCCATTGATTCGGTTCTTGCTTCTAATTTTTCTTTTACTTTATTTTCATGTCCTGAATAAGTATTTACTACATACCAAAGTTTTTCCATTATGCTAACCATCCTTTAACTACTGATAATATTAAGTTCAATAACATAAATAAACAACATAATATTATACAAAATACAATTGTTGAAATTGTGTATTTTAACACATCTTTTGCTGTTGGCCATTTAACTAATTTAAGTTCTTTGTTTACTTTTTTAATATAACTTTCTTTAGGACCTTTACTTACTTTTTTTGTTTTAATATTTTTTTTCTTGGCGTCTTTTGTAACTTTTGTTACTTTTTTTGTTTCTTTCGCTTCTTTTGCCATAGTCTAAAAAACCTCCATTTAAAAAAACACTTTCGTGTTCATTTATAATATAGCATAATAATACCTAAAATGCAAGTAATTTAGGTTAAAAATTTTTAAGTTCTCTTTTTACCTTTTTTCTAATTGACCTAACTTTTCGATAGATTGAATAATAATCTTTCTTTAATGCAAGTGATATGTCTTTACAATTTAATCCGTTTACCATTAATTTATAAATATTTTTTTCTTTTTCATTCAGTCTTTGTGTGATTTTATTATTCATTTCTTCTAAATTTTCATTTTCACATAGTATTTCTAAAGGGTCTTTTGCATACTTATTATCACTATTAAAATTATCCATCATGTCTTTTATATATATTATAGAATATTTTTTTCGTTCTTTATATTTCTTAATAATTGTTTTTTTTACTTTTCTTTCAATTATTAAACTAACATAGGTGTTAAAACTTGCACTTGTTTTGTTACGGTAATTTTCTAACGCATTATGATAAAGTGCAAAACATTCATTATATAAGTCTTCAAAAGATATATTTAATATTTTAATAATTGGTACGTACTTTTTAAGAATCAACTTAATTATTATTTCATATTTTTGGTTTAACATATTTTCTGCTTCTTCAACTTTTTCGTGAAAAAGCATTAAAAGTTCTGAATCACTTACTTTATTCATTAGCCCCCATATGATATATAAGAATACTCGCTGCTACTGATGCATTTAGACTTTCAACATTTTGATTCATTGGAATACTTACTAAAACATCACTTTCTTTTTTTACTAGTCTACTTACTCCAGATCCTTCGTTTCCTATAACTAACACTCTTTTAGTGCTATAATCTATTTTTCTAAAATCTTCTCCTTCCATTGATGCTGCATAAACAAAGTAACCATCTTTTTGAAGTGATTTTATTGTTGCTACTAGATTATTTACCATTATTATTTTTACATAATTTATTGTTCCTACACTTGTTTTTACTACAACATCTGTTACTCCGACACTTCTATCCTTTGGTATTATTATGGATTTTACCCCTACGGCTGCACAAGTTCTAATGATTGCTCCAAAGTTATGAGGATCTTCTAAATGGTCTAATATTAAAACTAAATCGCCTTCTAAATCTTTTAATGTGTAATAATCATAATCAAATGCTTCGATAACTACTCCTTGATGATTATATTCACACATTTTATTTAATAAGTGATTATCAACAAACTCGTACTTTATTTGATTTTCTCCACAATATTTACACACTTCTTTTCTGGATGTAAATACTTTTTTGATTTTCTTTTTATCTAGTTCTTTTAAAACATTCATTCCGTATACACGCATTTTTTATTCCTCCTTTAGCTCATAAATTTATTATAGCACATAGTATACCTTTTGTATATATAATTTTGTTTTTTTATAATATTATTTATTAATTCTTCATTACTATTTGTTACAAATGTAATATTATCAATATTATTTTCTTTTAATAATAACTTAAATGAAATATAATGTCCCATTTCATGCGCGATCGTAGATTCCCAATTAGCACCATTTACATACCAATTTTTTCCTACAACATCTTCGATTTGTTTAGATAAAATGGAATTATTTAAAAAGTAATAACTATTAAGTAATATTTGTGTTTTATTAACTTTATTATATTCATTTATACTTTCATGTGAATTTACAAACTGAAACATTGGTTGAAAACGGGCTATATATTCATTCTTAGATGGAGCATTAGTAATAGTAACATTAGTCAAAGCACCTTTTATATTGGGAAATAATCTATACATTTCTTCAATTACTTGAGATATTTTTTCACTTTCATTATATAAAACATCACAAAAACTTATGCTAGCAATATTATATTTATCTTCTAGATCATATTCTAGTGATTTTACTTCTAAATTATTACTACATAAGTAGTCTTGTTTTTCAATGTCATTTTTAATGAAATCCATTGCTTCTTCATAAGAGTTTATTTCTATTTTATCATATGTATTATCAGTTTTTAAAATAGAAGAATTGTATCCGTATACTAAAGAATTAATTTGCTTTTTAATATAAGCAAGAGGTCTTATAATATTGGTTCCCCTTACTAAAATTAAAACGGCAAAGATAATTATAGAAATGCTTAATAAACTTATAAGTAATTTTAATTTGTTATTTTGTTTTTCAACTATTCCATTATTTATATTTTCTGAATTCTTTAGTTCTTTATAACCTCTGGCAGTTAGATTTCCACATTTGTAACAAAAGTTATCATCTTTTTCTATTACTTCTTGGCATTCTAAACAAGTATATACTACATTATCCTCCATTTTAATAACTCTCCTTACTATAAAATTATTATAGCACATTCTAGATTATTTTCAAAAAAAAATTAAAAACTACTATATAATTTATAAATAAGATAAGCTGCTAAAAGTAATGCTAACAAAAGTATTCCACTAAGAATTAACATTTCGGCTAAGCCCCAGCCTTTATTATCTTTTAGTTTATTATTTAAGTTTTTAAGCATATGTATCACCAGTAATCTATTATATTTGAAACATCTGTAATTGTCAATTTCATTTGAAAAATTTTAAATATTAATTATATTGTGAAATTTTTTAGTAACTACTTGATTATATAAAAATTATATGTTATATTTTATTTGTACTAGTACATATAGTACAATGGAGGATAATAATGATTGAACTTAAAAATTTAAGTAAAGCATTTGGTAAGGATAAACAAGTTATTGAAAATTTAAATTGTACAATTCCTGATAATGCAATTTATGGTTTGGTTGGTGCTAATGGTGCTGGCAAATCAACACTTTTACGCTTAATATGTAGCATCTATGAACCCGATAAAGGCGAAATATTAATTGATAATGTTAATTCGTTTGACAATGAAGACATTAAAGAAAATATTGTATTTATCCCTGATGACTTATTCTTTTTTAACAATTACAATTTGATTGATACTGCTAAATTTTATCAAAGTTTTTATAAGGATTTTGATTTAGAATTTGTTAAAAATGAGGCTAAGTTATTAAAGCTTGATATTTCAAAATCTATTTCTAGTTTTTCAAAAGGTATGAAAAGACAATGTGCGTTACTTTGCGCTATTGCTTGTAATACAAAATATTTATTTTTTGATGAAACTTTTGATGGATTAGATCCTGTTATTAGAAAGCATTTTAAAGATTTACTAATTAAACAAATGACAAAACAAGATACTACCATTATTATGACTAGTCACAATTTAAGAGAACTCGAAGATATTTGTGATAATCTTGGTTTGTTATATAAGGGTTCTATTCTTTTTGAAGGCGATATTGATAATTTGAAAACTAATATGATAAAGGTTCAAATTTCATTAGAGAGTGATTTTGATAAAAATACTTTTAAAGATTTTGAAATACTTTCATACAAGAAAATTGGTAATATAGCTACAATTATAATGGAAGACAATAAAAATGTTCGAAATAAATTATCTAAAATGAATCCAGTAATACTTGATTACTTACCCCTTACTTTAGAAGAAATATTTATTTATAAAATGGAGGTCCTAGGATATGAATTTAATGAAATTATTTAATTTTAATTTTATAAAAGAAAACATAAAAAAATCACTTGGAATACTATTATTTTTATTCTTTATTATTCCAATTGTTAATATACTTTATCTATTTAATATGCTAAATCAGCAAATATATGTAATAAATTTAATTGACTTAACAAAAATGACTTACTTTGCTTCTTTTATATTTCCTGTAGTAATAGCATATATTTTGAAT
>ERZ780148.1477-NODE-1477-length-15771-cov-3.217104_pt1 | contig 15771 bp, 13 predicted proteins | sample MGYA00510984_ERZ780148 | MGnify/ENA primary metagenome ERZ780148 (study PRJEB29588, sample SAMEA2160902) | human gut metagenome | biome: human gut; feature: human-associated habitat; material: faeces | place: Denmark | collected 2008/2010 ...
TTTCTGTTTCTGTTCTGAATGTTGTCTCAAGAACACCTGCTCTTGCTCCGCCGATACCAAGTGCATATGCAAGTCCGATATCCTGTGCGTTGCCTGTTGCGTCCTGCTCAACTGCGATAAGGCAAGGTGTACCCTTACCAGCCTGATACTCAGAACGTACTGTGTGACCAGGAGCCTTAGGTGCGATCATGATAACATTGACATTCTTTGGTGGTACGATGCAGCCAAAGTGAATGTTAAAGCCGTGTGCGAATGCAAGAGTCTTACCCTCTGTGAGGTATGGCTCGATAGATTTCTTATAAAGTGCAGCCTGCTTCTCATCAGGAATAAGGATCATGATGATGTCAGATGTCTTTGCAGCTTCCTCAGTTGTCATAACTGTAAGACCCTGCTGCTCAGCCTTTGCCCAGCTCTTAGAACCTTCGTAAAGACCTACTACCACGTCAACACCGCTCTCCTTAAGGTTGAGTGCATGAGCGTGACCCTGTGAACCGTAACCGATAATGGCAACTCTCTTACCCTTGAGTACGTTAATGTCGCAATCCTGCTGATAGAATATTCTTGCCATTTTGTTTACCTCTTTCTTTTATTTGATTTTGGTTTAATGCGTAATTTAAAGATTTATTACCTGACGAATGGTCGTGCTGCCCTTTTCAAGCGACACGCTGCCGGTACGGCAGATCTCGAGGATAGTGCCTGTTCTTACCATTTCGATTATTCCGTAAGGTGCTATGACCTCCTCAAATCTGCAAAGGTGAGCGTAAGTGTCGCAAAGCTCCAATGTCATTGTCGTAAGCGTTATATCCATGACCTTAGCCCCTGTGATATCCGCAATAGTCATTATCTCACTGCGTCTGTTTGCGACCGCAGACACCTTGACTATCATAAGCTCTCTTGCGAGATACTCATTAGCCTCAAATGTCTTTACCTTGATGACCTCTATAAGCTTATTGAGCTGTTTCTCGATCTGCTCAACTGTATGCTCGTCACCGTCAGCAACTATCGTTATTCTTGAAACGTCAGGGTCATGAGTCGGACCTACTGCAAGGCTCTCGATATTGAACCCACGTCTTGAAAACAGTCCGGAAATTCTTGATAGAACACCGCTGTGGTTTTCTACAAGAACTGAGATCGTATGTTTCATAAATCAACCTCCATAAGGAAACCTTTCCTTGATTTTTAATTATATCAGCTTATTATTAAGATTTTTTGAACGTAAACGCTATATACTGTAAACGCTACAGATAGTTAAAATATTGGCTTTATAATGTTGGCATATCCTTATCCACAACGACTTCAACAAGGCAAATGCCTTTATGTTCAGCAAGCATTTCGATGCCCTTATCCATAGTATCATCGTCATAAACTCTCATTGCAGGTATGCCATAAGCTTCTGCGAGCTTGATAAAGTCAGGAGAGCCGTCAAGAAAAACTGCTGTCTGTCTGTCATGATAGCCGTTTGTCTGAAGCTCTCTTACCATGCCAAGGCGGTTGTTTGTCATTACTACCACCTTTATATCAACGCCGAACTGAACGGCTGTTGCAAGCTCCATGAACGACATCTGAAAAGCTCCGTCACCGCATATAGCAACTGTTGCTCTGCTGTTGTCAGCCATTTTTGCACCTATTGCCGCAGGCACAGAATAACCCATCGTACCCATGCCGCCTGAGGTAAGAAGTCTGCCCTCTTTGCGGAACTTATATTCAGTGCAGGTCCATATCTGGTTTTGTCCAACGTCTGCCACAACAGTAACATTGGCAGGCATTTTCTTTGCAAGCCTGTCGATAAACACCCTCGGATTGACAGTACCCTTTGCAGGCTCAACATACTTTCTCTCGCCCCCAAGGGTCTTGATGTGAGCTATCCACTCATCGTGCTTCATAGGCTTTGCAAGCTCCGTCATTTGCTGTAAAACAAGCTTTGCGTCGCCAACGAGAGGCAGGTCAGCACCGATATTCTTGCCTATCTCCGCAGGGTCGATATCTATATGTATTATCTTAGTAGTTTTCTCCAGAGCCAAAGGTGTTTTAACGGCTCTGTCGCCAACTCTTGCACCCACAAGGAACAGCACGTCGCACTCGTTCACAGCGGCGTTCGCCATTTTAACACCGTGAGTTCCTATCATGCCGCAGAAAAGCTGGTCGTCATCAGGGAAAACAGAAATGCCCATCATAGTTGTGATAACAGGTATCTGCATAAGGTCGGCAAGCTCTCTTATCTCGTTCTCAGCGTGTGCGGCAAAAACACCTCCGCCAATACAGATAAGCGGCTTCTCAGCCTCTTCCAACGCCGCCATTACACGCCTTACCTGAACGTAGTTGCCCTTTGTGGTAGGCTTATAGCTTCTTATCTCGCACTTTTCAGGGTACTCAAAGTCGATAACAGACTTCTGAACGTCCATAGGGATATCTATAAGCACAGGACCCGGTCTGCCCGTGCCTGCTATATAGAAAGCTTCCTTGAAAACTCTTGCAGTGTCCTCAGGGTTTTTGAGAAGATAGCTATGCTTTACAAAAGGTTCAGCCGAGCCTGTAATGAGAGCCTATCTGGTCGGTATTCACCTGACCTGTTATGCACACGATAGGTATAGAATCCGCATAAGCGGTAGCAATTGCAGTAATAAGATTGGTTGCACCCGGACCCGATGTAGCGATACAGACCGCAGGCTTACCTGAAATTCGTGCATAGCCGTTAGCCGCATGACCACCGTTAGCTTCCTGTCTCACAAGCACCTGCCTGATGTCGTTTTCAGCATCCAGCAAAGCGTCATAGAAAGGACAGATAGCAGCTCCGGGATAGCCAAAGACGACTTTTACGTTCTCAGCTTTCAAACATTCAACCATAGCCTGACTTACAGTCATCTTCATAATAAAGTCGCCTCCATAAAAAATTTTCTGTATAAATTATCATATAAAGTGATAAAACATACAAATCTGTGATTTATTATACCATATTTATAAGATTTCGTCAAGTATCGTTAGCATACGAAGGAATATTTATGCTTAAAAAAATTTCGCAAAAAAATTTTGAAAAAGGGGTTGACAAGACAGATGAACTGTGCTATAATAATTAAGTCGCTGAGAGAGACCGACACAAAAACAAATAATTAATGTGGACAGGTGTCCGAGTGGTTTAAGGAGCTGGTCTTGAAAACCAGTGATACGGCAACGTACCGTGGGTTCGAATCCCACCCTGTCCGCCACATTTTTTATATATACAGGTTTGCGGATTTACCCAAGTGGTGAAGGGGCTCCCCTGCTAAGGGAGTAGGTCTGGAAACGGGCGCGAGAGTTCAAATCTCTCAATCCGCGCCAGCAAAAGTTTAAGCTTTTGCTTGTATCCGCTTTACGTTATGTAGAGCGGATTTTTTTATTGCATAAATACTAAAATACCGCAGAGAAGTTTTTGTCCTCTGCGGCGTTTTTTATTCTGCAAGCCCTGCGGCACTTTTCATTCTGTCTTTGAAGAAATGGTCGAATACTGCCACACACCTTCCCACAAGGAGCATTGCCGCCACCGTTCCGATACCGATACCTATTATCCGCTTGTCAAACAGCAGACCTATCACGCAGGCAATGGCAACACACGATGCGTCAAGTATATTCTTGCCAAAGCCCATGTTCTTTCCAAAGGCTTTTCCTATAGCCTGAGCAAGGCCGTCGGCTGGGTTCGGCACGAACTTCATGGCTATCATCATTGACATTCCAGAACCCGTGCAGATTATCGCTGCTGCCAGATACAGCGTGTTTTGCCACAAATGCCCGAAATTGAAATCAAGCAGCTTTGAAAACATATTCAGCAGCAGGCTGAACACAATGCTGAATGGTATTTGCAGCCAGTCTATAACAGTTCTGTCGCTGCCTTTTATTATCATTTCTATCACAACGAACAGTGCATATGTAGCAAAAGTCACAAGAGAAAAATTCACATTCCATATACTCGATATGGCAAATGGCACTGATATAATAGTGGATACACCTAGCCCTGTTTTGATGTTCATCGTTATCCCTGCGGCAAGTATCACAAGCCCCATGGCATATATAGCCACCCTTGCGGCATAATTCTTCTTTTCCAAACTAAATTCGCCTCCATACCAATTATATCACCTTAATCACACTTTTTCAAGAGCACAAAAAAGCTGCCGTACCAAAAGGCACAGCAGCTTTTATACTATATAATAGTATCAGAGTTATTGATTATTCCTTTGGACCTGCTGATACAAGAGCCTTACCTGCTGGGTTGCCCTCATACTTAGCAAAGTTCTTAACAAATCTGCTTGCAAGATCCTTAGCCTTTGTCTCCCACTCGGAAGCGTCAGCATATGTGTCACGAGGATCGAGAATTGCAGGATCAACGCCTAGAAGCTCTGTTGGAACTTCAAAGTCAAAGTGTGGTATCTTCTTTGTAGGTGCGTTGAGAATGTCGCCGTTAAGAATAGCATCGATAATTCCACGAGTATCCTTGATAGAGATTCTCTTGCCTGTGCCGTTCCAACCTGTGTTTACCAGGTATGCCTTAGCACCGCTCTTCTGCATCTTCTTAACAAGCTCTTCAGCATACTTTGTTGGGTGAAGCTCAAGGAAAGCCTGACCGAAGCAAGCTGAGAATGTTGGTGTAGGCTCAGTGATTCCACGCTCTGTACCTGCAAGCTTTGCAGTAAAGCCAGAGAGGAAGTAATACTGTGTCTGCTCTGGTGTGAGGATAGATACTGGAGGCAGTACGCCAAATGCGTCTGCTGAAAGGAAGATAACGTTCTTTGCAGCAGGTGCAGAAGAAATAGGTCTTACAATGTTCTTGATGTGGTCGATAGGATAAGATACACGAGTGTTCTCTGTAACGCTCTTATCAGCAAAGTCGATCTTGCCGTTCTCGTCAAGAGTTACGTTCTCAAGAAGAGCATCTCTTCTGATAGCGTTGTAGATGTCAGGCTCTGACTCTTTGTCAAGGTTGATAACCTTAGCATAGCAGCCGCCTTCAAAGTTGAATACGCCGTTGTCGTCCCAGCCGTGCTCGTCATCACCGATGAGGAGTCTCTTAGGATCTGTTGAAAGTGTAGTCTTACCTGTACCTGAAAGACCAAAGAAGATAGCTGTGTTCTCGCCGTTCTTATCTGTGTTGGCTGAGCAGTGCATTGATGCGATGCCCTTGAGCGGGAGGTAGTAGTTCATCATTGAGAACATACCCTTCTTCATCTCCCCGCCGTACCATGTGTTGATGATAACCTGCTCACGGCTTGTGATGTTGAATACAACAGCTGTTTCTGAGTTAAGACCGAGCTCCTTGTAGTTTTCAACCTTAGCCTTTGATGCGTTGTAAACAACGAAATCAGGCTCAAAGTTTTCAAGCTCTTCAGCTGAAGGAGTGATGAACATATTTGTTACAAAGTGAGCCTGCCAAGCAACCTCAACGATGAAACGGATTGCCATACGTGTATCTTTGTTAGCACCGCAGAATGCATCTACAACAAAAAGTCTCTTGTTGGAAAGTTCTTTGATCGCTAAATCTTTTACAGATTTCCAGGCTTCTTCTGTAGCTGGGTGGTTGTCGTTTTTGTATTCGTCAGAAGTCCACCATACAGTGTCCTTTGAGTTCTCATCCATAACGATGTATTTGTCTTTTGGAGAACGTCCTGTATAGATACCTGTCATTACGTTTACTGCGCCAAGTTCGCTGACCTGACCTTTTTCGTAACCTTCAAGTTCCGGTTTTGTTTCTTCTTCGAATAATAATTCATAAGAAGGATTGTAAACAACTTCTGTTGTTCCGGTAATGCCATACTTGCTTAAATCAATTTTTGCCATTTTTAATTACCTCTTTCCTTTCGCTGTGTGTAATATGGTATCAATCTGTAAAAACAGACTGTACATATCTTTTTGGAAGCCGGACTTTTGATCGCTCTGTTCCACATTGTGAAATGCAGGAAACATAAGCAAATTGCCAACTTTCTCTACCATAATTATACATATCTCGGTTATAAAATCAATAAAAAAATTGTTAAAAATTTAGCAATTTATGGAGGAAAATTTGTCATCATCTGCGCTTGACAGAGATACAGACAGATCTGAGTGGAAAAAAACGATCCAAACCCGCTTTTCACGATTGAAAAATGCACACAAAAACAATATAATGCAAGCAGCAGAAAGACGAAACAGTCTGGTCTGAAAAGCCGTAACATCCATTTTGAAAAAAGAGGGAAAAGGAAAATGAAAGTCATACACAAAATCAGTCCGGTGCTGATATTAGCAGGTTATTTTTACGTTTTATACGAAGGATATTTTTTATGCCAGTTTGGAGGAGTACGCTACCACGGACAGAAAATGGCTGTGGGAGCAGCGGTCATGGCAGTTGGTTTTCTCTTCTGGCTTATCACCAGAAAAAAGGCAAAAGAACAGCAGGCAGGGAAAAAACAGTATCTGTGGATCGCAGAACTTGTGGCGGCAGGAGCGGCAACGATCATCTGTGGCGCTGCGGTGATCCGCACGGCAATCCCATACAATGGGGCGCTCTCCTGGAAAATTGATGAGTGGCGGAGAATAATTGATGAGAGTTCTTCCAATGCTAATAGTGATACTAATAAGGAAGAAAACGAGCCGGCAATTTCCGATGAAGCAGAGACAGAAACGGAAACAAAGACCAGTGAGAATATCCGCAATTCGGATACGTGGGAGTTTAATGCAGAAGACGGCGATATGTATTATTTCATCAATGATATTACCGGTTACCGGCTGAATGTGGTAGATGCTGCCTGTGGAAGCCGTTTTTATAACTTTGAAAAGACGAAGGATGGAGGTACGACCTGGACGGAGGTCAACGGTGATCCGTTTGACCAGAATATGGGCGTTGCCGAAGGTCTGCTCTTTTTTACGAATGATTTCGGATTTGCAGGACTGACGTATGCAAGTGAAGATTTCTCCATGCTCTACGTGACAAAGGACGGCGGAGAGACATTTGAACGGCTGGAACTTCCATTGGATACGGTGACAGAACTTCCATCTGAAGCAGAAGAACTGGGATTTACAATCGAAGATTATGATTATCACACCATGCCGCAGATCGTGGATGGAAAAATGGAGATTTATCTGCAGACTGATGCGATGGAACAGCAGGGGATTATTTTTCAGTCTGAGGATAACGGAGTTACCTGGGAGTATGCAGGTTGTAAGGAATGATATACAAAAAAATTACGAGGTTAAAATCATATGGAACAATACAGCTATCATAAGGAAACTGGAAAAATCACATTGGAAAAGAAAGCAGTACAAAATAGTGAAAACGCAGGAAAAAGCATTTATCTCATGAGTCTGGATGAGTTTTTGAGCCATCCGCGGAAACTTGTGCGGAAAAATAATTTTATCCACAGCATGACACCAATTCAGTACTGCAAGATTGAAAAATACCGGGAGTGTGTGCAGGGAACAATGCGTGTGCCAAAGGGAAATAAAGGGCAGGTGTGTATCCATAATTTTGGATTTTACCTGTCAGAGCAGGAATTATATCTTGTGGAGGAAAGCCATTTCCTGATGGAGTATCTGAATAAGATGGCGGAAGGCACCTACGAGGGTTACAGCTTCCGACAGATCCTTCTGGCATTGTTCGAGGAACTGCTGCAGGATGAAGTACTGTATCTGCAGAAACAGGAGGAACATCTGGCTGGTCTGGAGGAGGAACTGTTAAAGAAAATACCGGACTATTTTTATGAGATGATCATGAAATACCGGAAACGGTTCAATATTTTTCATGCCTATTATGAACAGCTGATGAATATGGGAGATGTCATGCAGACCTCTGTGAACGGCGGTCTGTCGGAGGAGGAAAAAGCACAGTGGCAGTTATTTTCCAACCGGGCGGAGCGGCTGCATGACCATGTGGAAATGCTGCGGGAATATCTCGTGCAGATCCGGGAACTTTACCAGTCACTCATTGCGGTGCAGCAGAATCAGGTGATGAGCATTTTGACGGTTGTGACAACGATTTTTCTGCCGCTCACGCTGATCGCCGGCTGGTATGGAATGAATTTTCCAAATATGCCGGAGTTTGGGTGGAAATATGCGTATCCGGCAGTTATAATAGTGAGTATCTTAGTGATCATTTTGGAAATTATTTATTTTAAGAAAAAGAAGATGCTTTAGGCATCTGGAAAGAGAAGGACAAAAGATTATGATGAACCCGGCAAATATTATGAAGATTATGAATGCAAAAAATAAATTTACTGCAAACCATCCGAAGTTTGTGGCATTTTTAAGTGCGGTATTCTCCAGAGAGATGGAGGAGGGCACTGTGATCGAGATCACACTCACCAGACCGGGTGAGGAGCCGATGACGACCAATATGAAGATCCAGCAGTCGGATCTGGATCTGATGCGTGAACTTCAGGACATGGCAAAAAATCAGTAAATATCTATGGAAAAAAACGTCTGCACATGCTAAAATATTCTTACGAAAAAATACGAAAATTTATACGTAAGAAAGGATGCACATATGTTGGGTAAACGTTTGGATTATCAGGTGGAAGAAAATAAAATCCATTTTTTCTTTGAAAAAGAAGAGGCATTTTTAGAGGTCATTACTGAGAGTATTATGAATGTCTTTGTTCCTTATGAGACAAAAGGACACCGCTCCAAGGCGATTGAAGGGGAGAAGGCAGTCCGGACAGATTTTGAGGTAAAAGACTGCGGCAGTTATGTTTCAGTTGCAACAAAACAGTTGGAAGCGAGAGTTTATGACGGATTTTATGTGGACTTTTACCGGGATGGAAAGAGCATTTGTGAAGATTACCGCGGCGGGCGTATTTTAAGACCGCTGTTAAGTGAAAAATCTCTCGAAGTGTTAAAGGCAGAGGGACATGATGTGTCCGCAGGTGCAAGCGGCAGCTATCCGGTGCAGACTGTCAAAAAAATGGACGGGGATGAGAAGTTTTACGGACTTGGGGACAAGACCGGATTTTTGAATAAGCGGGATTATGAGTACGAAAACTGGAACTCCGATATCCCACAGGCACACACGGATTCTTACCGCGCACTGTACAAGTCCATTCCGTTTCTGATCACCCTGAAAAAAGAAAGTGTTTACGGTATTTTCTTTGACAATACATACAGATCTTATGTAAACCTTGGAAAAGAAAATCAGGCATATTTTTACTATGGTGCAGACGCCGGAAACCTTGATTACTATTTTATCGCAGGGGATACGATGCCGGACATTGTGGGCGGTTATACCTATCTGACCGGAAGGACTCCGCTTCCGCAGCTGTGGACACTCGGTTATCATCAGTCCCGCTGGGGATATGATTCCGCAGACTGCATTAAAAAAGTAGCAGGGAAATACAGAGAACTTGATATCCCATGCGATACGATGCATTTTGATATTGACTATATGGATGGCTACCGTGTCTTTACATGGAATGAGAAAGATTACGGCGATCCGGCAGAGACCATTCAGGAGCTGGCAGACGATGGATTCAAGGCAGTCTGCATTATCGATCCGGGTGTGAAATTAGATCCGGGTTATGAGAAATACGATGAGGGAATTGCCGGAGATTATTTTGCAAAGACACCGGAAGGGGAAGTCTATGTGAATGCTGTATGGCCGGGAGATTCTGTATACCCGGATTTCGGACAGCCAAAGGTGCGTAAATGGTGGGCAGAAAATCAGAAGTTCCTGACCGATATAGGCGTTGCCGGAGTCTGGAATGACATGAATGAACCGGCAAGTTTTCACGGAGAACTGCCATCAGATGTCGTGTTTACGGATGAAGATCAGAAATCTACCCACGCAGCCATGCACAATGTATACGGACATCTGATGTCCAAGGCAACCTATGAGGGACTTAAGGAACAGACCGGAAAAAGACCATTTGTGATCACCCGCGCATGCTATGCAGGAAGCCAGAAGTATACAACAGTCTGGACCGGGGACAACCAGAGTTTATGGTCACATCTTCAGATGGCAGTGCCACAGTTGTGCAATCTTGGATTGAGTGGATTGGCATTTGCAGGAACGGATGTCGGTGGATTTGGTGCGGACTGTACGGCAGAACTTTTATGCCGCTGGGTACAGGTCGGAGCATTTTCTCCATTGTTCCGGAATCATTCATCCAACGGAAGCATTTATCAGGAGCCGTGGCAGTTCGGGGAGAAGACGGTCAATATTTACCGCAAATTTGTGGAACTGCGTTACCGCCTGCTTCCATACCTGTACGATCTGTTTGCGGAGTGTGAGAAAACAGGACTTCCGATCATGCGTCCACTGGTGCTTCATTATGAAAAGGATGAAAATACATGGAATTTAAATGATGAATTTTTAGTTGGAGAACATCTTCTTGTGGCACCGGTATTAGAGCAGGGACAGACGAAAAAGATGGTCTATCTGCCGGAAGGAATCTGGTATGATTTCAATACCGGAAAACGTTATGAGGGAAAACAGTATTATCTTGTGGATGCACCGCTTGATACATGTCCGATGTTTGCCAAAGCAGGAAGTATGATCCCGGCTTATGAAGTGATGCAGTATGTAGGGGAAAAGCCATATGATACGTTAAATATGCTCGTATTTCCGGGTGAGGGTACATATGTGCATTATCAGGACAACGGAAGTGATTTTGCTTATCAGGATGGCGCCTATAATGAGTACGCATTCACACAGCAGGAAAACGGGGAAGTAACCATGAAGATGATGAAGGAAGGTTATGAGAGACCTTACAAAAAGATCGAATACATTTTTGTGGGCAAATAAGACAGAAGCAGGAACCCGGGAAAAAATGACTGCATATCTTATAGTGATGTGATGGAAATAAGGAGTATCGCGTGGACTATCGAGAGGAACAGTTTTTACGTATGCAGCAGTCTGACACTCCGAAAGTGCCTTTTTATATGAGCTATCCGATGCAGAATCTGTATCTCACAGAGATGGAATATGAAAAGGATATGGACCGGATGAAAGAGCTGTATCCAAGGGATGTTTCCCGTATTATGGACGTGATCGAGGATGAGTGCGATAAAATGGAGTATGAGGGAAGTCTCATGTTCGACGAATATCCGGACCGGCTTATGTTAGAGCAGGTGACAGAACGCATTTATCAGACCGTGAAAAATGGAACAGATACCGTGATGGCAGAGGAATTCTGGGGAGGAAACAATCCACCGCCGCCACCACCGGGCAGACCGGGAAGCATGCCGCCACCACCGGGCAGACCCGGAATGATGCCGTCGCCACCGCCACGGCCGGATGATCCGTGGCGCAGCCTGATCGGTGTTATGTTAAACAACGAGATGTACCGCAGAAGATGCCGCCACCGCCGCTGCAGAAGATGGTGGTGATTTTCGTTATTCTTCACCATCAATTTTCTTAAGAATTTAAAAAGAAGCCAAAGAAAATATTGCGGAAAAGGCAAAAACTGCATACAATATAGCTATCGCCGTTCTGGCGGTAGCTATTTTTGTGTGCAGTTTGAGGCACACAGAACAGGGAAACAGTCGTATGGAGGATTTTGGAGGCTTACAGTGCAGAAAGGTACAATAAAAGCAATTGTTCTGCCAGTCGTTTTTGTTCTGGCAGTGATTATATTCAGTTTTATGACAAATCAGACGAATGAAGACCTGACGACAGAGATGTCGGAGGCAACATTGCCGGTTCTTACCTTATATGATGGAAAGACGGCGATCAACGAATTATATGGTTACACAGAGAAAATGGATGCAGCCTATATGCGCGATACGATCACGCCGATCGGGGAAGACAGACTTCTTCCGGTGACGGTGAAAACTTATCAGACCGCAGTGGATAAGATTTCCTATGAGATCCGGAGCCTGGATGCAAAAAGGCTGATCGCAAATGCAGATGTCACTTCCTACACGGAGAATAAGGGAATGATCTCTATGGAACTTCCAATCCAGAATCTGCTGGAGGAAAATGAGGAATATCTGCTTGTGATCCAGCTGGAGAGTGGAGACCGCATGATTTACTACTACACACGAATCATAGAATCCCAGAACAGCTATGTGTCGGAGTGCATTGATTTTGTCAGACAGTTCAATGATACGACTTTTGACAGCGAGAAAGCTGCATCTCTCAGCACTTGTATGGAAAAAACGACTGGTGATAACACGACTTTGCAGTATGTGACATTAAACAATTCACTGAATCAGGTGAGCTGGGCAGAGTTTCACGGCACAAGGCTGACAACACCGGTTCCATCTGTCAAGGAGATCACTCCCACCTACAATGTGATCGTTCTGGACTATGTTGTGACACGGGTAGGACAGAATGGACAGAGCGAATACTATAACGTTGAGGAATACTACAGAGTGCGGTATACCAATACAAGAATGTATCTGTTGAATTTTGAACGGACGATGGAAGAGATTTTCCGGGGGGAAAATGACAGCATCTCAGGAAACAGCATCCTGCTTGGAATCCGCTCGAAGGATGTGGAGTATCAGACCAATGAATCCGGCAAAGTGGTCACTTTTGTGCAGGAGGGAGAACTCTGGAGTTACAATCAGGAGGCAAATACACTTGCAAAAGTGTTCAGTTTCCGGGGATACGAAGGGGTAGATGACCGGGAAAACTATGGTGAGCATGACATTAAGATCGTAAATATTGATGAGGCGGGAAGCATTGACTATATTGTGTATGGCTACATGAACCGCGGAATCCATGAGGGTACGGTGGGCATTGCGGTTTACCATTATGACAGTCTTGCAAATACGAATGAGGAGCAGGTGTTTATCCCATCCAGCCAGTCCTATGAGGTGATGAAATCGGAATTGGGACAGCTGATGTATGTGACCGAGAGCGGCGCATTTTATATTATGGTGGATGGAAATGTCTATGGCATCGATCTGAATTCACTGGATACGAAAGTGCTGGTAGAAGGACTTTCCGACGAAGCGGTCGCAATTTCTGAGTCAAACCGTTTTCTGGCATGGGTGGATCCTTCTGCAGTCCGTGGCAGTGATACGATCCACATGATAGACTTCTCCACGGAGAAAGTGACAGATGTGACAGGGAGTGCTTCTGATTATGTAAAGCCGTTGGGCTTTATGCAGGAGGATTTTGTGTATGGTGTGGCAAAATCAGCCGATGTCGTGGTAGATGCAGCAGGTAATACGCTGTTTCCTATGTATCAGGTAAAAATCATGGATACATCCTCAGAGGAACATGAGATCTTAAAGACTTATGAGAAACCGGGATACTATGTACAGAACATTGCCATCAGTGGTTACACCATATACTTAAACCGTATTCAGAACAATGGAACTGCCTATGTGGATGCAGATCAGGACATGATCATGAACCGTGAGGGTGACAGCCTGAAAGTGGTAGATACCGCAACAAAAAATACGGATGAAAAAGAGACGCAGGTTCTGATCACACTGCAGGATGAGGCGAAGAAAAAGACACCGAAGATTCTGACACCGAAAGAGACGATCTTAGAGCAGAAACGTGAAGTCTCCCTGAAAGAAGAAAAAGACAATAAACGTTATTATGTTTATGTAAAGGGGGATGTCGTGCTGACGACAGACAGTGTCTCTGACGCGATTATTGCGGCAAACAGCCAGATGGGTGTCGTGATCGGTGAAAATCAGCAGTATGTATGGAAACGTTCCAGAAAGACGGCTCAGGCGGCCTTTAATGATATTGTAGTTGGCGAGGAGGACAGTGGAGCAGGAAGCATTGCCCAGTGTGTGAATGCAATCCTGGAAAAGGAAGGAATCAACATCAGCGTCAGCGCTCTGATCTCCCAGGGCGAGACACCGAAGCAGATCCTTCTGAACACCTTAAAGGATGCAGCTGTTTTAGATCTTACCGGTTGTACGGTAGATGAGATCCTGTACTATGTGAGCAACGGATACCCGGTATTTGCAATGACAGGAAGCAGTGATGCCGTTCTTGTGGTGGGATATGATGCAAATAATGTTGTGCTTTATGACCCGGCGATGGGGCAGACTTATAAGCGGACGACTGCAGACGCAGATGAAATGTTTTTTAATGCAGGAAATATATTCTTTACTTACCAAAAGTAAAAAGAATACATAAAAATGCATAAAATTTCAGGCGGTTCCGCAGTTCCTTCGTTGAACTTTAACAGTTTTCTGTGGGATGCCTTGCAAATTTAAGGGTAATGGTATATATTTTGAAGAGTATGGAAAAAGTTGATGTATCTGTGGAGGGAAAAACAGATATCGAAGTACTGTGAAAGAGGAAGTGAATGGCATGAGCAAAAAAGAGATTATTGTATCCAATGTTTCAGAAGAACATAATAACCCAATTGCTGAATTAGTTCAGGTTGCGTGTCGTTTTGATAGCGAGATTATTTTAGAAAGTGATAATCGCAGGATCAACGCCAAGAGTATCATGGGAATTATGGCATTCAACCCATCAAAAGGAATGACAGTCAATATTGAGGCAAACGGTGAAGATGAGCAGGAAGCATTAGTAGCAATGGAGAAGTTTTTAGTTTGTGAGTAGTTTTTGTCTGAAGGAGGAACCAATTATGGAAAAGAAGACAACAGCAGCAAAACCAGTAGTAAAAACAACAGCGAAAGAGGCATCTAAGGATACTGTAAAAGAAGCAGCAGTAAAATCTGCACCAGCAAAAGAATCTGTGAAAGAGACAGCAGTTGAGACAAAGGCAGCAGCAGAAGCAAAGGCAGCAGCGGTTGCTAAAGAAGTTGGGAAAAAAGTCGCTGAGACCAAGGAAACAGTAAAAGATACTGCAAAGAAAGCAACAGAAAAGGTAGAAGCAGCAACAAAAACAGCAGTGAAAAAGGCTGCTGCAAAGAAGGCGGCTCCTAAGAAAGAAGAACTGAAACCGGAAGTATTTATCCAGTTCCAGGGACAGGAAGCAGTTGTTGCTGACGTGATCGAGAAAGCAAAGAAACAGTTCGAAGCAGAAGGTCACAGGGCATCTTCCATTAAGAGTATTCAGGTATACTTAAAACCGGAAGAGTATGCGGCATATTATGTGATCAACCAGAAACATGCTGGAAGAGTAGACTTATTTTAATACATAAGATCAGAAAACAACAAAGTGGTTATAAACACAAAAAAGGAATTGCATTTTGCAATTCCTTTTTTGTGTTTCAGAGATATTATTTATGTGCTTCTTTGTATTTGGATACCAGTTTCTGGATTCTGTCATATGGGTTTAACAGATCGCTGATAGAAGAATCATGGTTCAAAGTATCAATAATATAGGCGATGTATTTACTCATATCACAGTTGATGTAGTAAGGTCTTGAAAGCAGTTCAGGACTCTGGTAAGTCAGGTTGGTCGTTACGACACGATAGATGATACCATCTTCTACTGCCTTGTCAAATTTTTCTAATCCGTTTGTGAACAGACCAAAGGTTGCAACGGTAAAGATACGGTTTGCTTTTCTCTTCTTTAATTCAGTTGCAACGTCGATCATACTTTCTCCAGAGGAGATCATATCGTCGATAATGATCACGTCCTTGCCCTCTACGGAAGAGCCTAAGAATTCGTGTGCTACGATCGGGTTACGTCCGTCTACGATACGGCTGTAATCACGGCGTTTATAGAACATACCCATATCCAGACCTAAAACGTTGGCAAGATATACGGCACGGTTTGTACCGCCTTCATCCGGGCTGATGATCATCATGTGATCGGAATCGATCTGTAAATCCTTAATGTGTTTGCAGATACCTTTGATAAACTGGTAAGCCGGCTGAACGGTCTCAAATCCGTGCAGCGGAATGGAGTTCTGAACTCTAGGGTCATGAGCATCGAAAGTAATGATATTTTC
>ERZ780148.1496-NODE-1496-length-15623-cov-4.667587_pt1 | contig 15623 bp, 15 predicted proteins | sample MGYA00510984_ERZ780148 | MGnify/ENA primary metagenome ERZ780148 (study PRJEB29588, sample SAMEA2160902) | human gut metagenome | biome: human gut; feature: human-associated habitat; material: faeces | place: Denmark | collected 2008/2010 ...
AATCTTACATATCAGCCACAGCCTGCCCGTCTCTACACCCTTGTTTCAACAAATCTCAATTGTTAATTGTGTGGTTTTGTAGTATAACTTAAATATATAATATTGAAACGGAGATGTACATTTTATGAATATTCAACTTATAGCCCTAGACCTTGACAGAACCACTCTTAATTCAAAAGGAAAGCTTTCAAAGGTTAATTATGAAGCTCTAACCCAGGCAATCCGGAATGGTGTCCATGTATGCATAGCAAGTGGCAGAGCATTTGATACACTTCCAAAGGATGTTCTTTCAGTTCCCGGAATTGAGTATGCAATTACAAGCAACGGTGCTGCTGTTTATAACATAAAGACAGGTAAACGTATGCGTTCTTTTCTTCTTACAGAGCAGTCTGTTGATATTATTATGGATATAGCAGAAAAGTATCCTGTTACTTATGAAGCATTTATTAACGGTGTAGCGTATGCAGGTGAAGAGTATATAAAGAACCCTGTTAAATATGGTGCAACACCACATTCCATCGATTATGTCCAATCTACCAGAAATATCATAACCGATATTGTCGGGTTTATTTCGAAAAATAAAGACAAACTTGACTGTATGGATATAATTGTCAATGATGATGACTTAAAAAAACATATAATGAATGAAATACATAATGCAACTGATGAAGTTTATCTTACAAGTTCAATAAAACAACTGCTTGAAATTTCCTATAAAGATGCCGGAAAAAAATCTGGACTTAAATTCTTAGCCGAATATCTCAACATTCCACGCGAAAATATTGCAGCATTTGGTGATGCTGACAATGACCTCGATATGATTGAATATGCCGGATATGGAATTGCAATGGCAAACGCCTCTGACAACCTTTTAAAAGCTGCTGATTATATTACACTTCATCACGATAAGGATGGTGTAGCCTATGCATTTAAAAATATTATTAAGGTATATTAATATCCTGTAAAAAATAATTATTATACTATATATGAGCAAATTTAAAATTTTGCACAAATTGTCTGTATTACAAATAATGAATATAAAAACACTCCGGAACATCATGTTATTTATGACCGATTAATCAAAGTTTAAAATCTCTTGAATTTTGTCCATCGCTCATAAAATAACCTGACAGTTCCGGAGTGTATTTAATTAAATTTACATAATAACCTAATCATAAGTGAGAAATCTCTTTCCGAAGATTTTCCACTTATGATTTTCTATTATTATATCCATATAAATTAATGATGGAATAATCTCATTCCTGTAAAGCACATAGCTATATTATATTTATTACATGTCTCGATAACATTATCATCTCTTATTGAACCACCCGGCTGTGCAATATACTTAACACCGCTCTTGTTAGCTCTCTCAATATTGTCACCAAATGGGAAAAATGCATCTGAACCTAATGATACATCAGTATTCTTATCAAGCCATGCTCTCTTTTCTTCTCTTGTAAATACCTCCGGCTTTTCTGTAAATACTCTTTCCCACTCACCATCTGCTAAGATATCCATATAGTCATCACCGATATATGTATCAATTGCATTATCTCTGTCAGCTCTCTTTAAGCCGTCTTTAAATGGAAGATTAAGCACCTTAGGTGACTGACGCAAGAACCAGTTATCTGCCTTAGAACCTGCAAGTCTTGTACAATGTACTCTTGACTGCTGGCCTGCACCGATACCGATTGCCTGTCCGCCCTTTGTATAACATACAGAGTTAGACTGTGTATACTTAAGTGTAATTAATGCAATAATAAGGTCAATCTTAGCATTTTCAGGAATCTCCTTATTGTCAGTCACAACATTTCCAAGAAGTTCCTTATCAATCTTAAACTCATTACGTCCCTGTTCAAATGTTACGCCAAATACCTGTTTTCTCTCGATTGGCTCCGGCTTATATGATGGGTCAATCTTAATAATATTATAATTGCCCTTCTTCTTAGACTTTAATATCTCAAGTGCTTCATCTTCATAACCTGGTGCAATTATACCATCTGATACTTCATGCTGGATAAGCTTTGCTGTTTTAACATCGCACACATCTGAAAGTGAGATAAAATCTCCGTATGATGACATTCTGTCTGCACCTCTTGCTCTTGAATATGCACATGCTATTGGCGAAAGTTCTCCAATGCTTTCGTCAACCCAGTAAATCTTCTTTTCAACCTCTGAAAGTGGAAGACCGACTGCTGCACCTGCCGGTGATACATGCTTAAATGATGTTGCAGCCGGAAGTCCTGTTGCCTCCTTTAATTCCTTAACAAGCTGCCAGCCATTGAATGCATCAAGGAAATTGATATATCCTGGCTTACCATTTAAAATCTCAACAGGAAGGTTACTTCCATCTGCCATAAATATTCTTGAAGGCTTCTGATTAGGGTTACATCCATACTTTAATTGTAATTCGTTCATATATAATCCTTTCTAATTTGTAATCACTACTAAATTCAAAATGTTTAATTTATAAAATATCTATTTATTCTTATTAACAATTCTTGTCTCATATCTGCCGGTCTTAATATCAATAAATCTTACAAATAATGATACCTTGTTATCTTCATCTAAGTTATTCCATACCATATCTGTGAATGAATCAATATCACCTGATATCTTAACCCATGTAGGTTCTCCCTCAAAACTTGGAAGTGGGTTGGCATCACGCATATATGTATGTATAAATCTTCCCTCACCTGCTATTGGCTTCTCATAGGCATATGTATATCTGTTGCAGGCTGCACCATTACCGTTATTGCTCTTTAATATAGACATTGCATAACTGAAATTACCATCTTCAATATGCATAATTCCTGAAATTCTAGGAGTATAATTAGGTGCATCCGGCTCAAATTCTCTCGTTCTTAAAGCCTGCTCAAATGTATACTGCTTATCCATAAGTTCGTATATTGTATCTGTCTGGTCACCGTTAGTTACTATAGTCTTGTTACCAAGTACTCTTACCGGTGCGTATATTATAAGACTTGGGTCTTCAAGCTTAGATGGGTCAAATGCCTGTGTTCTTATGCCCTCACCATCTTCGACAAATATACGGTTTCTACTATTTTCACTTCTTCCCATAATAAAATAAGCTGTAACCGCCTTAGTTCCATCCTCTGACAATCCGATAACAATTCCTCTTCCCGGATAAGTTGTTGATGATAATTCCTTTTCAAGTGACATCATTTCCATAAATAAATCCTCCATTCTAAGTATCTTTGTAAATATCTTTGCTGTAAAGAAGCTAAAACTATGCACAGGCAGTTTATTCTGCTGTCAGAAGATGCCTGCCTTATTCATAAACCAATCATGTTACCTCCGGATGATTTGATATTCAAATAAATTTTATATATAATTCAGACTTACATAATACTATATAAATAAAAAAACCACCCGGGTAACCATGCTTAACAATGGTCGCCCAGGCGGTCGGCTTATCTTTAATAATCTGTACTCCCTGTGGGTATCTCCCACAACACGCAATGCGTATCTTTCCGCCAGTCGTACAGAACCTATTGACAGAATACAACATTTAATTACATTTTGCAACCCCATAATATTGAAAATCATAAACCATTTATCATTAATCTTTAAAAATCTCACATTTGCAATGCTGCTCTTATTACTAAGATATTTTTCCAATTAATTTGACGCAATGTATTCAGGTCACGGACAACAAGAGATTGTTTTTGTCCTCAGTATAAATACATTGCGTCAAATAAAGTGAAAAATGTCTTTGTAATACGAATAAACTTGTGCAGCATTTTAAATTTGCTCATATATAGTTATAATATTATAATTACATATATACATAATGCCGATTAATAATTACCTAAAAGCTTAATTGAATTAGCCTCTTCTTCAATTCCTCTTAATGCATTCATCACCCTCGGGTCATCAATATTTCCCTCAAAATCAACAAAAAAACGAAATTCCCATTTACGGCCTTCCATATTACGCTCTTCAATCGGTCTTGATTCTATCTTATTCATATTAAGTCCGTTATATATAATATGGCTTAGAAGATTATAGAGTGTACCTGTCTCGTTATCTGTCTCAAATACAATACTCATTTTCTGTGCATTTTTGACAAACTTTCTTGTCTTTGTAACTATTACAAATCTCGTCGTATTATTATCTGACGTATTAATACAGCTTTGCAATACTTCAAGACCATATATCTTAGCTGCCTCTTCGCTTGCAATTGCTACATGTGTCGCATCCTTTTCTTCAATAATCTTTTTGGCACTTACTGCTGTATTAGACTGTCCTACCTGCTGCCAGTTTTTATGCTTATTTAAAAATTCATCGCATTGCATAAGTCCCTGTGGATGTGAATATACTACCTTAACCTTATCAAGGTCAGTTCCCGGAAGCCCCAATAATGCATGCTCTATCTTTACATATGTCTCCGCAATTATGTAATTATTATATTCTCTTAAAAGGTCATACACGTCTGCCACAATCCCGGCTTTTGAATTCTCTATAGGAAGAACCGCATAGTCAGCCTTTCCTGTCTTAACATCTTCCATCGCATCCCGCCATGTCGATGTATTATAACAATCCACACCTTCACCAAAATATTTCTTTGTTGCAATATGTGCATACGCTCCCGGCACTCCCTGATATACAACCTTACAGCCTGTCTTACACACCTCATCAATAGCCTCATAAGGTTCTCTTAAAGTTCCGCTTGTCTTTTCCAGAAGACGGTATTGCATCTTTCTGCTGTTAGCCATAATCTGTAAAAATAAATCATCTATCGCATGGACATTATCATTATCCTTAACAAGCTGTGATATCTTTTCTATCTTAGCCTTCTCCCTTTCGGTATCAAGTACTTTCTTGCCTGTCTCAATCTTATACTCTGCCACTTCCCTGCAAAGCTCCATTCTCTTCTCAAATAATTCAACGAGCTGCTTGTCAATACCATCAATATTATCTCTAATCTTACCTAAATCAAGTGCCATCATATCCTCCTAAAATGTATAAATATTAATTCAATTATCATAATAATGCTTATCTTATTTTCTGCTATTTCACCAATAATTTTAATATTTTGTGTTTTTATAACACTATAAATGTCTATAGCATATAATATTTTGCCCTTTAACATATCTTTATGACAAATAGCACACTTTATTGTAGCATATATTTTTTATAATATCACTAATAAAAATGCATATTATTTAAACAAAAATATATATTAATCCGATAAAGCATGATATAATAATAAAAATGCAATTTATATATTATCGTAAGCTTATAATACAAAATAGCATTCTGATTATTTTATATACTGACATGCGGATTATATTATTTTATATGATAATTCTTTATAATATTTTATGCAATATTTTACTGCAGAATGGAGGCACTTATGAATAAGTATGTTAAACGGACTATAATAATTCTGATTATTGTTCTTATTGCAGGAGGTCTTGGCTATTATAGTTATTCCCGTAATAAGTTTGATTTCAATGAAGATAATGCTACCGGCAATACTCCCGGTAATATTAATAACGGAGGACTTTTTTGTGAATCCGGCGGCAGGATATATTTTGCCAACCCTTATGATAAAGACAGACTATATGTTATGAACTCTGACTGCACCGATGCTAAGAAACTCAACGACGACTGCATTGCATATATTAATGTGTGTAATAATTATATATATTATGTTAAAAATAATTTTTCTGAGGATACTGTCGGTGCTGTATTCAGAGGACAGTTATTCGGACTGTACAGATGTGATCTTAACGGTCAGAACTGCAAAGCATTATATGATAAGCTTATAGGAAAAGTAAGTCTTTGTGGCAATTATCTCTATTACCAGCACAATGATAATAAGACACCACTTTCTCTTTATAAAGTAAGAATTGATGGAAAGAATAACAAACAGGTCTCAGCAACCCCATATAATCCGTCATGTGTTAATAATAAGAAGATTTACTTTGCTGATGATACTAATAATAACCGTATAAGAATGATTAATACTGCTAATGATTCGGTATCTCCTTATTACGATGCCAATGCTTATATGGTTGATATGGAAGGCTCTTATATGTATTACATAGACCTTGATAAAGATTATTCAATTATGCGTCTTAATACAGCTACTAATACTGTTGAGCTTGTATACGCTCCTAATAATGGAAAGATTGTAAGTATTAATGTATATGGCAATAAGATGTTCTTCCAGCTTGAAAGTGACAGTGATGATACAACCGGTCTTTATAGAATGAATACAGATGGAACTCAGATAGAATATGTAGCACATGGCAATCTTACAAAGGTTACATGCACATCCAGGTATACATTTTTCAGATATTATGAAGAACCTGCAATACTTTACAGAGTTCCTACATCTGGTACGATTACAAAGGTTGAGGAGATTGTTATTAAATAGTCAATCATCATTAAAATATTATACAACAGTAGTTCTATACAAAAATTATGCAGGATATGGATTCTTAAACAGTAAAATTCTATATCCTGCATAAATTTTATTTTTGCTTTCATTGCATCAGCAACATTTTCTATTGTCTGTTAATCAGACTAAATTCTATTTTCAGTCAGCTTTTTACTCTTTATTCAAATATATTTCTTCGTCAGCTTCTTCCTGATAGCTTGATTATAATTCATCAACAACCTGAAATATATAAAACTTCAAGTGTTATTTGAACAAATGCTTGATTTTACTGGGTTTTCTGGCACTCGATTTCTTAACTTACCACTCGCTTACCACTCATATTTTCGCTACATAAAATTCGCTATTCGTTCCATCTCATCCGTCAGCGTACTTTCTCGTACATGGCAGTACAGATCCATCGTCATCTGCAAAGAATTATGACCTAATATTTTCTGTAATGTCTTAGGTTCAATTCCTCTTTCGATACAGTTCGTTGCAAAAGTATGACGCAATCCATGAGGTGTCAGATGTTCAAAAAACTGATCCGGATTCTCTCTGTTAATCCGGGCAACAATATAATTGATTGAATCTTTGACATTCGCCGCATTAATAGGATTATTTGTCTTAGACGTAAATACTAGATTTTCAAATCCTTCTCTGGGCGAAAAACGAGTAGCAATATCTTTCCTGTAGGTCTGTTGATACACAAGTACATCATATACTTTCTTAATCATTGGAATCTTGCAAAATCCTGCCTGTGTCTTAGGCTGATGAAACTCATACTGCGCATTGTGTCCATCCCCCGGCAGATAAGCAAGGGTCTGTTTGACTGTAATAACTCGATTATCAAAATCAATGCAATCCCATGTTAATCCAAGGATTTCACCAATACGCATCCCTGTCCCAAGTGCCACTACAAAAATCGGATACATCATCCCACCTTGGGATTTCTCCAGAAGAATCTCCATCTCTTCTCTTGATAAAATACGCTTTTCTGATTTCACTTTTCCATCAATGATAGGATTGATACCTATTGCCGGATTTTTAAGCAGAAGATCAGCTTCTACGGCACGATTCAGAATATCCACAAGCAAAGCCTTACAGTCACTTCTTGATTTATCCGAACCCAATTCATTGAAAGCATCCTGTAACACGATCAGGTTAAGGCTCGTCAGTTTTCTCCATCCAAGACTTTCTCTTAACCGATTATATTGTATCTCATAAGTTCTTTTGGTAGTGGTACGGCAATGCTTCTTACATACAGTGAGCCACTTATCATACCATTTATCCAACGTCATTTTTGTATCTATGACATTGATCTGCTTCTCATTCTCAAAGATTTTCTCTCTCTGTTTTCTTCCCACCTCTGTGATTGTTTTGCCATACACACTTCTCTGTTTTCCAAAGCCATCAATATATCTCGCTTCGTAAGTGCCATTTGCTCTCTGATAGATGGCATTTCCCAGTTTTTTTCCTTTATTTGTCTTTCCCACTTGTTTTCCTCCAATAAAAAAACTCATGGAAAAAACGTGTATGTTCTATCTCCATAAGTTTAACGCATTTACTATTCTTTTTCTATGCCTTTTCAGATAATATTTTCAGGCAACAAGCTGCTTTAACAGACACTGATCCACTTTTTCCCTGTGAGCATACAGCCGATTTCCTATCCTCACAGTAAAACCATTCCCCGGATCATGAAGCAATTCCCGGGCTTTTGTCTCTCCAATCCTCAAATAATCAAAAAATTCCTTTATATTCAGTAATGCTGGTATAATTTCCTTTTCTTTTACTCTGTTCTTCAATTCTTTCTCCACCGTCTGTTTGAGGATGCCATGCAACAAAATACTGCAACAAGGCTCATCAAACTTTCCTTATGCATCTCCTTTTTCCCCACATCCAAAGCAATAATATCTTTTATCCAATTTCATACTTGGATGCTTGTCATTATGGAACGGACAACAAGCCATTCCATTTCGACCGGTTTTCATACCATAATATTCTGCCACGTGTCTAGCAGTAACATTATCTTTAATAACACGGAATACATCCATCAACGCACCTCTCTTTCCGATTGCTTTTTCTGATTGTGATCAGCTTTTTCTTTCATCTCAGCCAACCTCATTTTTATTGAGGAGCGTGCCACAGAAGCAATTTCATTCTCATTTTTCTGCTTAATTGCCGGAGATAACAGCTTCTGTGAAATAGCAACCGTGATCTCCTTTGATTTTTTTGAAAGCAGGTCAACCAGACGATTCAATATATTTTTCGAGAAATTCTTCTGACCTGGTGATAAGGATGAGTTTTTGCAGGTCAGCCTGTCCCTCATATTTTCTATGGTCGAAATATCTTCAAGAGTTGTTTCTGTCCGCACGGTATCTGTAACCACCTCACAGGCCCGTTCATATGCCTTCTCAGCCACTTCCTGTGCCAGAATATCAATATCATTCAGCTTTAATGTAAGTTCCTCTAATTTATTCTTTTGGTTCTCGATTTCCTTTTCTTGTCTGGCTATAATGAAATCGTTTTTCTCCAAGTGTTTTTTCCCTGTCAATGGATTTTTCTCGATTATCACACCATATTTTTCTGCAATTTCAATATATAACCGCCTGATTTCTTCATCAAAACTTACTTTGCAATTATTGGTCTTACTTTTCTTTTTAACCGGTTTGAGAGGATGGAAGCCCATTGCTTCACAAGCCTTCTCCTGCTTGGGAAAGTTCATACCATAACCATCATCTGCAAAGAAAACATGACGTTCATGAATATGTGGTGTTGCTTCATCCATATGCAAAGCCCAATCAAGAATCTGCATATGTGATCCATATTTCTCCTGTATCACCTCAAACAATTCCGCTGCCACCTTAACAAAAACTGCCGGATCTTCATATCCATCTTTAGTTCCAAGCTGATAAATCATCTCTTCGGGGCAGGTACATGAATCCTCAATAATCTGCCTGACATTTCTTATTCTTTCTGTATGTCCGAACTTCTCATGCCACTCATTTTGTGCATCTATGGGATCTCCAAATTGTTTGTAATAATAAAGGTATTCAACTTCATCAAATAAATATTTTCTTTCCGGTCGGACTCCATTTTCATCCGCAAAGTTATATCCCTGTTGATAATCCCAGTAAACATTCCATTTGCTCCTGTCAGCATCAACATGCTCTGCATTTTCAAGATTAAATGACCGTTCATTATGACCTGTCTTGAATACACCATTCCTGTCTTTGCGACTATTTGTCCTGGTTGCTCTCACTTTTTTCTTTTCCATCTCAATTTTCTCCTTTTCCGGGCATAAAAAAAGGAACCGATTTCTCGATTCCTTTTTTTTTGCATCTGATTTATTGTCTAATATCTTTTAATGTGTATATTTCTAATTCCTCTAATTGTGGAATAAAATGTTTAGCCTTCTTGTAAACATCTGATTGAAAGTTCTCCGTTATAACCGCATTTACATATGGTACGATACAACTAATTTGAATATCCATAACATCATTTGGCTTAATATGTTTACGTGTTTGATAAATACGAACAAATTGAGAAAATTCCATCATTCTTGAAGCTGGCAAATGAAGAATTTCAACACCTAATGGAACACTAATACCATAATTCATCAAATCTTTTATAATTGTATCTTTTTCTTGTGTTCTATAAAATTTTTCATTTATCATATTTAATGGCAGATGTTGGGCTTTTAGCATCTTTTCTGTTCTATTTCTCCTATTTTCCCAATCTGTTGCTATTGAAGAAAATGTTTTTACCTCATTCTGAATATTTTCCATCAATGTTGTATCTTTAGCCATATTTTTTAAAAATTTTTTACAATTATAATTATCTTTTAATACCAACGGTGTAAAAGCATTTGCAATATGACCATCAATCACAAAACTCTTTCCTTCCAAATAGCATTCTACTTCTCTTTGAAAAATACTCTTTACAGGAAACATCATAAGACACGGAATTGTAGAGAAGAACTCAAGAAACTTCTCATATACATCCCGATATGGCATAAGCTCAATCACATTATAAATTGAAAAGCATGGTGCATATGCATCTGATGAACATGCAAAAAATCTTTCCAAAAAACCTTTTCCTGACATATTAGTGTTTGTTACAATCTCTCTAATTGCATTTGTATCAAGCAGTATCAATTTATAATCGTTTGCTCCTATTAACATTCGCATTCCTTTCCTAACTTTAATAGCATAATATCTTTAAACAATACATTTCTGAGCGAAGCGTGACAGATAATAACCCAATATGATGTGTCACAACACACCTATGGGCCAAGGCTGTCACCTTGGACGGACTAAGAAGCTATATCTATTACCAAAGTTCTATCGCTTACCATTTATTGCAAAATCTTATAACCATAAGAATTACTGATTTATCCATAGATCATATTGAACTTGTGCATCAGCAACTTTCTTTAATGCAAATTCTAACGAATTCATAGCTTTTGCTAAGCTCTGTTCCGCCTTTTCCTTCTGCTTATCTGTTTTTGATTCAATAATAGCTTGCTGATATTTAAGCACTCTTGCCTCTATTTTCTCTTTTTGCGCAGTTGCTACTTCCAGTCTTTCTCTGGCCTTTTCTCTTTTCTTATCTGTTATGAGATCATACTTATCTTTAATATCATTCCATCTTGGTACATTTAATTCTTCTCCATACCAAGCCTTATAATTTCTTTGAAATACCGCTAACCATGTAGAAGCTACAGAACTACGCAATTTGGGTTCTTTAAATGTTGTCTCTTCTATGGCAGAAATAAAATCTTCAAGGCAATTAAAAATAGCATAATCCGTTACCCTTTCGCTATACCATACACCCGGTCTGATTTTATGTATTACGCCTTCTTTTACTTGCAAATTAATAGGATAATTTTCCATTCTCCTCGTAATTTGCCACACTTTCTTCAACCAGACATCTTTAATAGTAACAACACCATCGTCACTCATATCATAACCAAAAATAAGATAATCCACATCTAACATATATGGCTTCTCTTGAATCTCTGATGCATACATTCTAAAATCGGCAATATCAAATCCCGGCGAACCATTTCTGTTAAAAGCTTTTACTTCTAGTAGTCCTTTTGTTCGATCATTTGGATTTAAAAAGAAATCAGGAGGCATCTGTGTATTTTCGCTTGGTGCATATTCAATACCTCTTGCATCCAGCCATCCTTGCAACCACTCCTGCATTATGTTCCCAACTACATCCTTTTGCCTTACAATAATATTTACATCGCCTAAAAAGAATTTGATTTGTCCTTCTAATTCAAGAATGTGATCGACATTTAACAATCTATCATATATTTCTTGTGCTGATAACCTCATCCTATCTTCCTCCTTCTATATTTTCCAAATAACTTCTTCCGATTCTTTCTGAAATATCTTTGATTACAGGTACACATACTGTATTTCCTAGTAAATCAAATGCTTCCGATTCACTAATCATATCCAAGTTATAATTATCTGGATATCCGCATAACCTTTGACACTCTCTAATCGTAAGTCTACGGATTCCATCTCCATCAACAACCCCTAGTTTAGCCACATCCATTGCCACCAAGGTTGGAGCAATATCATTTGTGTCCAATATCTTAGAGAACTCAAATGATAACTTTCCTGCAACAATATTATATCCCTTATCCTTTGTCTCATCTGGAATTCGTTTTACTATCCCATCTTTACCTTTTACCTGCTGTTTTGGATATTCATATACCAAATATCCCATTTGGGTTAGATGTTCTAATATTTGATGTAATTCAGGGACATTAAAAAATGTTCTGATTTGTTCTTCTGTCAAAGGCATTCCATCCATCCATTTTATTCCTATCACTTCCGCCCAATGTTTCTTTCTTCGTTCTCGTAAAAGAGCACTCATCAAGTCTCTTTCTTTCTGCGATGTCTTGCCTTTTAAATCAATATCCCATGAGTGGATATTATTTTCACCCCCTCGCTTATCCTTTATTGATTTTCCAATTACTTCCTGTGTATTATAGTTAGCAAATAATTTTCTAGTAAAATCTGTATCTACTGTAGGAAGTCCTTGCTGTAATATATCTCCCAATACAGCTTCCCTTAGTTCAAAATCCTCAAGATTAATCTCCTCAGCCAAAGAGCCAACTATATACACTCTTTTTCGGCTTTGTGGCAATCCAAAATATCTCGAATCCAACAATCTGCAACTAACATGATACCCTAGCTGCTCTAAATGTGTAATAATTGTATTTAATGTATTGCCGTTATCATGAGTCATAAGTCCTTCAACATTTTCAAGTAAAAAACCTCTTGCCGGATGATTTGCATTTATTTTATCTTGAAGTATTCGTTCAATTTCAAAAAACAATGTCCCTCTTGTATCTGCAAATCCATTTCTATTTCCCGCAAAGCTAAATGGTTGACAAGGAAATCCCGCTAACAAATAATCAAAATCTGGAATATCTTCATTTGTATTAACAAGTGTAATATCTCCATAAATTTCTTCATCGCCATAAAACCCATTATATGCTTTGATAGCATACGGTTTTATCTCCGAAGAAAATACACACTCCGTTTCTAACCCAAGTTCATCCATTGCCTGTTGAAATCCAAGCCTAATCCCGCCTAAACCAGCGAATAAATCAATAATTCGTGGCATAAGTAATCCTCCTTCGTTCTGGTTCCGTTATGATTATACTTCATTAGGCATCTAAAGTCTATTGATTTTTATGAAACCGTTCAGCATCTTTCTTCCATTTCATCTCTCTCTAAATATAAAAAAGAGCAACCGAATTATCTCGGTCACTCTCTGTTCATTACTTCCATGATAATAATATCATAGCTTCCTTTTCAAAAAAAGTCTCAATACCGTAGTCATTCCGTATATATTTTTAACTTTTTGTAAGTCGTTTTTCTTGCCACAATAATAATACCATCTCTTATTTGAAAAAGAAAGATACACGTGGTTAGTCCTTCGTTAGTCTATGGTTAGTCTTTTGTTAGTTTCTCGTTATCATTCAAATAGAACATACCGTTTCCCCCATAAGCTTACCACTCGCTACATTTCAGGTGCTTACCACTTTTCTTACCACTTTGGATCACGGTTTTGTGATATTTTGCGATACTTTACGAGATTTTCTCTGTAAATATCAAATGCCTTCAATCCCGTATAAATCAAGCATTTCCGCCACTTTCAGCCACTTACTTTTCATCCACCACCTGGAAAATATAGAACTTAAGATAAAGTGACTCATCATCAGCCCAGAGTATAGGATGATCCGGTGACTGTGTTCTATATTCTATCTGGCGCAGTCTTTTATGTACATTCCTTGCTGCTTCTGCAATAGTCTTTGTAAATAACTCCGGATTCATAAAATGCGAGCATGAACAGGTTGCAAGATAACCACCATTTTTAACAAGCTTCATTGCCCTTAAATTAATCTCACGATATCCTTTAGTTGCATTCTTAATTGAACTTCTTGACTTTGTAAATGCAGGCGGATCTAATATTACAACATCAAACTTTTCTCCCTGCTTCTCAAGCTCTGGAAGAAGTTCAAATACATCTCTGCATGTAAATCTAACTGTGTCCTCCAATCCATTAAGCCTTGCATTTTCCTCTGCCTGATTGACACCTAATTGTGAAGCATCAACACCAAGTACGCTTGCTGCTCCTGCCATACCTGCATTTAACGCAAATGAACCTGTGTGTGTAAAGCAGTCTAATACCTTAGCTCCCTTACACATAGGTCTTATAGCTGCCCTGTTATACTTCTGGTCAAGGAAAAAGCCTGTCTTTTGTCCATCCTGTACATCGACATAATATTTAACACCATTTTCCACTATCTCAACCTTAGTATCAAATTCTTCCCCAATAAAGCCCTTGTGTCTTTCCATTCCCTCATGCAGTCTTACTTTGGCATCACTTCTTTCATATACTCCACGGATTGCCATGCCATTTTCTGCAAGTACCTTCTTTAACAGTTCAACTATCAGAAGCTTGAATCTGTCAATACCAAGTGCAAGTGATTCTACAACAAGAATATCGGAGAACTTGTCTATTACAATTCCCGGAAGAAAATCCGCCTCTCCAAATATAAGTCTGCATGATGACATATCAACTGTATGTTTTCTATATTCCACGCAGTCTCTTACTCTTTGCTCAAAAAAAGCTTCATCTATCTGGCTTGTATGGCGGCTTAACATTCTTACGGTTATCTTAGATTTACGGTTAATAAAACCTATTCCCATGAAATATCCGTCAAAGTCATTTACCTTTACAAGTCCGCCGTCTTCCACATCTCCGGTAATACTTTCAATCTCATTATCATATACCCACATACCGCCTGATTTTAACGTTCTTCCTTCACCTTTTCTAATATTTACAATACCTTGTATCTTATATAAATCTTGCATATTTATCCTCTTTTCTAATGTGATTTATTTGTGCCTGCTATTTTACGACAGGCAATTATACATATTATTGCTTAATCTGATATCCTGGACTATTCACTTAACGCCGATATCAAAACTGACAATTATACCTCTTATTGTTTAGTCCTGATTATTTTTATACGTTAATAACATTTTAAAACAATCCCGTTACGAAAAAGCATAATATTCCCGCAACATTTTCCCATCATCAATTGCCTGCATTGTTGCCACACATATTAAATATTATCACGCCTGCTGCTGCAATGGCAATCCCCACGAGCTTTATAAATGAAAAATCTGCTTTTTTACTTCCAAAAAGTCCGAATAGTTCCAGCAGATATGCCACTGCTATCTGTGTAACAACTATTGTCACCTCAGCATTGGCAACTCCCATCGAAGCAACAGCCTTTACAACCGTAAATGTTATAAATGCTCCAATCACACCGCCAAGCAATGATATCTTAGGCTGTACGCCAAATATTCCTGCCAGCTGCTCTCTACCACCTATAAACCACATTATAATACAGGTCACAAGTGCTGTAAGCTGTACATATCCTGCCGCCACCCAGATGCTGCTGCTCTTTGTCATATTAGTGTTAAAAACTCCCTGAATACTCATAAGCGCGCCTGATATCATAGCAATTAAAAATCCCGCCATAAACATAACCCTCCAGTTCAAACCTGATTTAGATACTACTTATTATGTAACCTTTGGGATTTTTTATGTATTTTAAATTGTGATTTGTTGAAACAAGGGTGTAGAGACGGGCAGGCTGTGGCTGATA
>ERZ780148.1508-NODE-1508-length-15529-cov-4.252940_pt1 | contig 15529 bp, 10 predicted proteins | sample MGYA00510984_ERZ780148 | MGnify/ENA primary metagenome ERZ780148 (study PRJEB29588, sample SAMEA2160902) | human gut metagenome | biome: human gut; feature: human-associated habitat; material: faeces | place: Denmark | collected 2008/2010 ...
ACTCTGCATTACCGATTTTGAGCAGTTTCTTGAGGAAGAAAACCGCGCGAAGCTGGCTGAACTTTCAGCGGAGCTTTCAGACAGCGGGCGCTTCTTCGGTACTCATATATTCATAACCACGCAGCGGCGCTGGCAGACTGAAATTCCCGGCGCGGGCACGCTTCTGCTAACGCTGGAGATTCCTGATACCGACGAGGATCAGCGGCTCACACTGTGGCGGCACGCGCTGTCCGGTCTGGAGCTTTCCGAAAGCGTCGACCCGGCGGAGATGGCGGCGAAGTTCCGGTTTACCCCGGGGCAGATAGCCGCGGCGGCGAACCGTGCCAGGGAGCTTTCCCAAGGAGGAGTAACTCCGGAGCTGCTGCACGAATGCTGCTACGCTCAGGTGGTGGTAGGGCTGAATACGCTCGCCACGCCTATTAAGCCCGCTTATTCCTGGGAGGATCTTGTGCTCCCGGAGTCCGAGATAAAGCTGCTGAAAAGCGCGCTGACCCACGTGAAGTACCGCCATAAGGTCTACACGGAGTGGGGATTCTCGAAAAAGGCGGCTTACGGCAGGGGACTGTCGGTGCTGTTTTCCGGGCCTCCCGGCACGGGAAAGACGATGGCAGCGCAGGTCATAACGAATCAGCTTCACATGCAGCTTTTCAAGGTGCAGCTTTCTCAGATAGTCAGCAAGTACATCGGCGAGACCGAGAAGAATCTCCGGCGGGTTTTCACAGAAGCCAAAAACGCAAACTGCGTGCTGTTCTTTGACGAGACCGACGCACTTTTCGGCAAGCGCTCCGAGGTCAAGGACTCCCACGACCGACATGCGAACATAGAGACCGCGTATCTGCTCCAGCAGATGGAGGAATACGACGGCGTTGTGCTGATGGCGACGAATCTCCTTCAGAATATCGACGAGGCGTTCATGCGAAGGATAAGCTTTGTGGTCGCGTTTCCGTTTCCGGACGCCCCCACGCGGAAGCTGCTGTGGTGCAAAATGCTGGACGCGAAGGCCCCGACGGAGAACATCGACTACGATTTCCTCGCTGAGAACTTCAAGATGGCTGGAGGAAATATCAAGAACTGCGTGATACATGCGGCGTTTCTTGCGGCTTCAGAGGGCTCTCCGATAGGAATGCGCCATCTGCTGACCGGAATAGTCAACGAGCAGCGCAAGAACAACACGGTGGTGCTGCGCGAGGACCTTAAACAGTACGCCGACCTTGTTTTCGGCGAATGACACAGGTTAGTTTATCCGACAGGATCTACTATAAACGAAGATCTGCTGTCCGGCGGACTTCACAAAATTTATTTGAGAGGAGGCACTGATCTTCTTGCAGCCCGCGAAAGCCGGAAAGCTGGAATGGAGATCAGAAACAAGTTATGCCAGAGTATTTATCCCCAGGTGTGTATGTTGAGGAATACGAGTCCGGCGCAGTTCCCATGGAAGGCGTTGGAACAAGCACGGCAGGCTTTGTAGGTCTTGCAGAGAAGGGCGACGTTATCGGAAAGCCGCAGCTTGTAACAAGCTTCAGCGACTATGTTCGCATTTTCGGCGGTTATCTTTCCGAGACGAAGTACGGCGACAAGAGATTCCTGCCGTATGCGGTCGAGCACTTTTTCATCAACGGAGGCTCCAGGGCTTTTGTTATGAGAGTCTGCCCGGATGACGCAAAGTGCGCTTCCACAAAGAGCGATTCCATACTGAGCTTCACCGCAAGGAATCCCGGCGAGTGGGGCAATCGTATCAAAGTGACCGTATCCCCCGTATCCCGCGTAAAGACGCAGGTCTACGAGGTCGAGGGAAACAGCGCGACTGTAAGAAGCGTTGACGGCTTCAACATCGGCGACGTAGTCGAGTTTGCGGACGGCAAGACCTCCGTTTATAACCGCATCACCGCCATTGAGGAAAAGACGATCTCCTTTGAGAATCCCGTCAGCCCCTCCATCATCGACAAGAACCTTGTACCCACAAAGTTCATCAAATCCAGCGAGATAGACGTTTCCGTAAAGTACGGCGACGTCAAGGAGGATTACCTGTTCGTATCCCTCAACACTGAATCTGCGGACTACATATGTTCCAGAATGTCCAGAAGCGAGCTCGTGACCGTTGAAGTCTCCGCTAAGCCGGCGAAGCCCATGGTTCCCGAGGTAAAGGACAAGGAAAAGAAGGACGCGGCTCCCGCAGCGGTTTCCGGTATCGTAGCTCCGTTTGACGCGGTAGGCGGCAAGGGCGACGCTATGATACTCCAGCTCATAGGCGGAACCGACGGCAATGCGGATTCCGTAGCGGCTTCCGACTACATCGGCAAGGACGGCGGTCCCGGCAGAAGAACAGGCATACAGGCGTTCATTGAGAACTCCGACGTAAGCATAATGTCCGTTCCGGGTATCACGATACCTGAGGTTCAGATGTCCCTTATCGCGCACTGCGAGAACATGAAGAGCCGCTTTGCAGTTCTCGACATGCCGAAGGACAGAAAGAAAACAGATGAGCTGCTCGAATATCGCGACATGTTCGATTCAAGCTACGCTGCGTTCTATCACCCGTGGATTCAGATTTTCGACCCGCTCTCAAAGAAGAACGTGTTCGCGCCGCCTTCCGGCTCAGTGCTTGGCGTTTACGCGCGCACTGACAACACCGTCGGAGTCCACAAGGCTCCCGCAAACGAGGTCGTGCGTTCCTGCACCGGACTTGCAAGCAGCTACAACACTGCCGAGCAGGATCTGCTCAACCCGAAGGGCGTGAACCTTATCCGCTCTTTCCCGGGCAGGGGTATCAGGATCTGGGGCGCGAGAACCGCTTCCTCCAACGCGACCTGGAAGTACGTCAACGTACGCCGCCTGTTCATTTACCTTGAGGAATCCATTCGCGCAAACACCAACTGGGTAGTGTTCGAGCCGAACACCGAGGCTCTGTGGGGCAGAGTAAAGAGGACGGTGGAGATGTTCCTCGCAAGCACATGGAGAAGCGGAGCGCTGGCAGGCACTTCCCCATCCGAGGCGTTCTTTGTTGATATCGGCAGGAACACCATGACCCAGGACGACATCGACAACGGCAGACTGATCTGCGTTATCGGCGTAGCTCCCGTTAAGCCCGCTGAGTTCGTCGTATTCAGAATCGGTCAGTACACCAGCGAGAGCAACGGTTGATTTTTGTAGGAAAGGAATGAGAGTAAATGCCGGAAATTAGATATCCGTTCAAGAATTTCAGATACAAGGTGGAGTTCAACGGCACCGAGGCTGCCGGCTTCAGCGAAGTATCTGGCGCAGACATCTCTGTTGACGTTATCGAGTACAGAGAGGGCAACGAAGTACGCACCACCCCCAGAAAGCTCGCAGGTCTGACGAAATACGGCAACATTACGCTGAAATGGGGCGTAGTAGGTTCGCTGGAGATGATGGAGTGGCTGCACACCGTGGCTTCCGACAACACCTCCGGTCCGACCGGTATCGAGCGCAAGACCATCACAATAAAGCTCCTGGACGACACCGGAGCAGAGGGCCCGAGCTGGGAGATAATCAATGCATGGCCCACGCATTACACCGCGCCTGACCTCAACGGTCTCGGCGGCGAGGTAGCTATCGAGACTCTGGAGATATGCCACGAGGGCGTAAACAGAATAGACGGCGGATCAATGGACTCCGCAACACCGTCTGAGAACTGATAAACAGTAACTGAAAACAGAACCGCCGTCGGTTCTTCGGTGCGACCGTTGAGCCGATGGCGATATCTGGTTTTTTCAGGCCGGAGGAAAAAATGAGCTTTCAGACAGAATTTGAATTTGAACTCCCCAGAGGGTATGTCGACCAGAACGGCGAGGTGCACAAGCGCGGCGTCATGAGGCTGGCGACTGCCGCTGATGAAATAATGCCGCTGAGGGACCCGCGCGTTCAGCAGAACCCGGGGTACCTGACGGTGATACTGCTTTCCCGCGTGGTAACGAAGCTGGGAACATTGCAGGCGATAAACAACCGCGTAATCGAGAACCTGTTCACCATCGACATGGCGTATCTGCAGGATCTCTACCAGCGCATAAACATGCAGGAGGTACCGGCGTACAAGGTCGTCTGCCCGCACTGCAATAAGGAATTCGACCTTCCGCTGGATTTTTTAGAAAAGTAGAGCTGTCGCTGTATCCCCAAGACAAGCTCTATGAGGAAATGACGTTTCTGGGGTATTACCTTCACTGGAGCCACGACGAGCTGATGACCCTGGAACACCGCGAGCGCCGCAGATGGTGCACGGAGGTGTCTCAGATAAACAAGAAGCTCAGCGGGCAGAAGGAAAAGAAGAACCTGTTTGAGAAGTAAGGGGGCGGCGAATGGAGAGCAGACACACCGGCGGGAATTTCAAAGTTATAATCGCTCCCATTGAGCTGACCGGGAATTTCTCAGCGGTTTCCGGGCTGAATGCCGAGCTTGAGTGCGAGGAGTACATCGAGGGCGGAACGTTCCGGCCGGTGTACCTACCGAAAGGGCTGAGGTACGGCAGGATCGTTCTTCAGCGTGGAACTGCAACGCTGGAACCGCTGGCGCTGTGGTTTGATACGGTGAGAGCCGGGTCGCACGTCAGGTACCCTATGGTGATAACGATGATGGACAGCGCCGGAAAGCCAGTCAAGATATGGACGGTGCTTGACGCAATGCCGGTGAAGATAGACTACGGCACGCTGGACGCTATGAGCGGCAGCGTGGCACTTACCACGGTCGAGCTGGTGCACGGAGATATCGTCACGATAATGTAAGGAAAGGAGCATGCTTAGTGGAAAGTATCACTGCTGCAAGGAATATCAGCGGTCTGGAGCCGATGAGCGTGCTTCATGGAATTGCTCCGCTCTGCGTTCCGATGAGCGTTTCCGGGGACTTCGCCGACGAAGTGGGAAATCGCGCGGTCCCGCGTATCGTTTCGCTGTGGGAGCGGCTAGGACTGTTCTATATGCTTGAACAGCCGCAGACTGCTCCGGTGAGCAATACGCGCGTTACGGTTAACAATTTCACGGCGCAGATGATATTTCGTCTCTGTTCATTTTCACATACCGACAGGCTGATTGAAAGATATCAGCCCGGCTCTGTATTTCCGGAAAATATCCGCAGGGCGTCTCAGGAGAACGTCCGCATGATACGTTCAGCGGAAATGCAGAGGGTTTTCCGCGCGCTCACGGAAAACAGCAGGTACACCGAGGAGGTCGGCAGGGTATTCCGGCTGATTTTCGAAAAGGAGACCGGCGGCATTCCGCTTCAGACGGTCTGCCGGGCGCTCGCGGCGCTGCTTGGCTCGAGCGGAGGCGGCGCGGTTTTCACGGCTCAGCAGCGCAGAATATTCGAGCGTATCGCCGCCGTGCTTGGAAGCGAGTACCCGGAAACCCCCGCCGCCGTCGAGATAAGCCGTCTTGGAGCTGCCTCCGGCTTCACCGAGGAACAGCGTGCGCGTATTCTCTCGGCGGTTGGCAAAACTGGGAACCGTCCGCAGACTGACGCGGCGCAGATGGTGGTTCAACTGGCTGAACGCGGGAAATCTGCCGTGGAAGCGGCAGAACTTATCCGCAGCGAGGTCAGAAGCTACGGCTTTACCGAGCGGCATTACGACCGCGAATCCATTCGGGAGATGATCGGCGCAGTTCCGGGCAGAATAGCTCCGGTCGGCAGGTCGGCAGCGTTCAACGCGGCTGATCCTGAGAGCGCTGCGGCGCGCAATGGAGCCGCCAGACCCGCAGGAGGTATTTACGAAGCGGCGGCGCTGCTGTATCAGGAGCTGTCCGGCACTGGAAGCGATGATTCGGCAGGGAAAACGGATAGTTCCACGACTCAGCGGAACGTTGAATTCCGGCGGCTCTCCGGGAAAATGACCGCCGGGATATCGGCTGTTTTTTCTGATATTCTTAATAGCGCGCAGTATAGTTTAAACAATCCCCGCTATCAGGCGGAGCGCAGAATTCCAGACCGGATTTTCCGCGAGAACGTTCTCGGCAAAGCGGTTTCCGCGAACGCAGAAACAGGCAAGCCGGGAGGAATCGGAATTCCTGGAACTTCAGAGCATTCGGAAAAAGCCAAATATGCAGGCGCTTTGAATCCAGCCAGCGAGATAACGATGAGGTTCTATGCCGATTCCCCGGCGGGAAGGCTGCTTGAGCAAATTTCAGACGGCATGGTCAATTCTGAGTCCCGCCGCGGGATAAGCGAGTATTCTCGTCAATTTGAAATCCCGGTATCGGAGCTTTTGGCGGGCGCTCGGCTGAATGCAGGCGCGGGAATTGATTTCGGAGAAAAACAGGGGTTATCACAATCAGGAGAAGCACGTGTTGTTCCAATGAACAACATGGACGCTTCGCAGGACGTAACTCAGACCATGGCGCTTCCGGAACCGATTATGAATAATTTCCAAGCTGAAGAGGCCGGAGCAAATTCTGTTTCGCTCTGGAGCAGCTTTGAAAAATCTGTTGAAGGTCGATTGACAAGTCTTTTTTCCGAGATTTCCAGGAACGTAAATTTCGGCGGCAGAACCGTCGTGCTGTCAGGAAGTGACACGCATTCGGAATCAATGCGAACTGTGCAGAATCAGGTGTGTATTACCGCCCCGGCTTTGCGGCGTATTCTGAGTAGATTCAGCTTTGAAACTGATATTTACTCCACGGCGCAGCATAGTAATTCGGATACGGCGCTGACTTCTGTGGTAAATGAAACAGCAGAGCTTCTCAGAAGGTACTCGTTTGAAGAAGATCGTCACCAGAATAGTCCGGAAACGCATATTTATCAGGATTATTCATTTCGGGAAACAAGCGGTTTTTCAGAGAAAAACACAGTCCACAATAGCTCTACCGCATTGACATTCAACAATGCAGTGCAGAAAGAAAATGGGGAGGCTCCGGATCACTCCACATCGAAAAATACGAATCATCCCACAGGCGCAGTGCTCCCACCAGAACCGCAGAGCAATGCGGCTCAAAGAGAGAAGCTGACAATCCAGGAGCCTTCCACATCGGAAACCGCAAATCATCTTACAGGGGCAGTGCTCCCACCAGAACCGCAGAGCAATGCGGCTCAAAGAGAGCAGCTGATACTACCGGAGCGCTCAACATCGGAAACCGCAAATCAGCTTACAGGCGCAATGCTCCCACCAGAACCGCAGAGCAATGCGGCTCAAACGGAGCAGCTGACAATTCCGGAGCGCTCCACATCGGAAACCGCAAATCATCTTACAGGCGCAGTGCTCTCGCCAGAACCGCAGAGCAACGCGGCTCAAAGAGAGCAGCTGATACTTCCGGAGCGCTCCACATCGGAAACCGCAAATCAACTAACAGGCACAGTGCTCTCACCAGAACCGCAGAGCAACGCGGTTCAAAGAGAGCAGCTGACACTTCCGGAGCGCTCCACATCGGAAACCGCAAATAATCTCACAGGCGCAGTGCTCCCAACAGAACCGCAGAGCAATGCGGCTCGAACGGAGCTGTTGACGCCCCTGGCGCAGTCCGAAACTCAAAATAATGAGCGCCGCGCGGCAGGCTCCTACCGCGACAGGTTGGATAACAAAACGCTATCGGTAATCGACCAGTTGATTGCAGAAACCAGACAGCCGGTTCCAGTCCCGGAAATAAAAGAAGCAATTCCAGAACCAGAGCCGGAATTAAATTACATATCTTCTGAAAAGAGCGTGGAACCCAGCGATGTTATCCGCAGCGTGAACATAGTCCGCGAAAGCATTGTAAGGCACACAGAAAGCCACATGAGCCGCCTGATAGAACGCGCTTACAGAAACTCGCTGCCAGAACAGCCGGAAAAGAAGCCGTTCACATTCCGGACGGCGGAGAATACGGAGAACATGGTAATGCTGGTTCCGCCGACTGAAATGGACAGATACAGGGCGCAGCAGCCCTACATGAACTCACTGCCGCCCATTGAATTGAAGGAGCCTCAGCCCGCTCAGGCTCCCGCCGAGAACAGCAGGACGGTCACAACTAACCGTCAGGTCACGGTGAACACGAGCGTTGACGGCGGTATTAGCAGCCTGACCCGCGATGAAATTTCCAGGCTGACTGATAAGGTCTACGAGCGCATCGAGAACAGACTTGCGCGCGAGCGGCGCAGAATGGGATTATAGAAAGGGGCGAGGTAGTTGGTAGGTCCGGTCAAGGCAAAATTCAAGGTGCTCGACGGAGCAAACAAGCTGCTGAATGTCAGCGCCGTGGTTGGCGGAGCGGGTATTCCGTGCATTTTCAATCCGACTGATTTCACGATACAGCGCAGCGTGAACTACGCGCAGCACAAGATTCCGGGCAGAGACAGACCGGTGCTCCAGTTTGTAAGCGGCGAGGCAGAAGTAATGAGCTTCAGCCTGCTGTTCGATACCTACAGCGCCGGGGACGCCTCCAACCAGCCGCTGACGGCGCTCTCGGCAGCCGCGCCAGACCTCCTCAAGCAGGACGTACGCGTATACACTGCGCCGCTGATGAAGCTTACAACGATCAATTCCGACACCCACGCACCCAGCCTGGTGGAATTCGTGTGGGGCTCTATCAGTTTCAAGGGATTTATCCTGTCGATATCGCAGAGGTTCACGATGTTCGCATTTGACGGCAAGCCGGTGCGCGCGGTAGTCGACATTCAACTGATATCAGACAAGAAAGACAACAACGTCCGCAATTCTCCTGACAGGACGAAGGCGCGGACTATCTCCGAAGGCGACAGGCTCTGCGCCTTTGCCTATGCGGAATACGGCGACTGTTCCGAGTGGCGCAGAATAGCCGAAGCGAACGATATCGACGACCCGCGCAGGCTCGAGCCAGGAACGGACATCGTGATACCACCGATACTCTGAGCATGAGAAAGGAGGCTGCGCCATGGAACTGAACAACGAGGAACTTCTTCTGCCTCAGTGCCGTGTTTTTGTTGACGGCAGGCAGATAAAGGCTTCGGAGGAAATGATAGAATCCGTGAGCGTGCAGCTTTCTGCTTCCCAGATGTCGAATAGCTGCGAGGTTGTGATATTCTGTGACCATGACCACGGAAGAAGCACCATCGGAAATATCATCAGCAGGGCTTCCGCGGGGAAAAAGATACGGGTCGAGATGGGGTACAGGCTGACGAAGCCGGTTTTCCTGGGGTACATCAACGCCGCCGGGGTCAGCTTCTCAGAGGACGGCGTGACTCTCACGCTATCCTGCCTGGACGCCCGGGGTCTCCTGATGGGGAACACCTCCCGTGAAAGCTTTGAAAATAAGAGCGTGAGCCAGATAGTAAAGGAACTCCTGGAGCCGGTCAGAGGCTACACTGACGGCATCACCGTTTCTGTCCCCGGAGCCGCCGACAAGGAGTACCCCATAGTGAGCCACGACATGGACGATTACCAGTTCGTGTGCATGCTTGCGAAGCTGAGCGGCTGTACCTTCTACATGTCCGGCACAAAGCTGAAATTCGTGAAGGATATCTACTCCACCGCGACGGTTCAGCAGCGGTACTCGTGGGGTAAGAACATGCTGAGCTTTGAGCGCACCGTGGAGCTGTCCGGACAGCTCGGGAAGGTGCGCGTGTACGGCACTGTCCCAGAGACCCTCGAGGATTTCTGCGCGGAAGCTTCTCCGCTGGGCGGCTCGGGAAAAAGCGGCGCGGGACTGTGCCCGCCGATACGCTCGAAGGTGCTGGAGAAGGTCAGCAAAACGGTGAAAAGCCAGAGCGAAGCCCGAACATATGCTGAATCCCTCATGCGGGAAGCCTGCCTGAAGCTGTGCACCGGAACCGCTACAGTCCCCGGAAACGAAGCTCTGCTTCCCGGCACGAAAATAAAGTTCGGCGGGCTTGACCCCAAGCTGAATGACACGTATTACATCACGGGAATAACCCACACGTTCAGCGCGGGTGGATTCCTGACAAGGATAGATTTCTGTTCCCCTACAGATTAACGGAGGTGAGCGTATGCAGAGCATGGCGGATATGCTGTCCGCATCCGGCGGAAGCCAGCAGAAGTGCACCGGGATAGCACTGGCGGAGGTCACTGCGATAAAGGACCCTAAGAACCACGGCAGGGTAAAGTGCAGATATCTCACCGCTGACAAGAACCTCGGCGAGACCGGCTGGATATACTGCCTCACGCCGTTTGGCGGGAAGGAGTACGGCTGCTTTTTTCACCCGGGTATAGGCGATATAGTGGCGCTCGCATACGAGGACGGCGACGTGCACCGCCCGTTCGTTATAGGCAGTCTGTGGGCAAAGAAAAACACTCCTCCGGCGTCGGTAAGCGACGGCAAAAACGAGATCTTCAAGCTGATAACGCCGAACAAGAGTTACGTTGAGTTCAGCGACGCTCCGAAAAAGGAGCACATCACAGTGTCTACTCCGAAGGGTCACAGAATAGACCTCGACGACGAGAATGACGTTATTTCCGTGACCGACGGCAAAAACAAACTGGATATCAGCGGAAAGAGCGGCTCCGTGGAGCTGACCTGCGAAAAGAAGCTCACGATAAAGGTGGGCAGCGGAGTCACGATTATCTGCGATGGAAATTCCGGGGCGGTGGAGATCAAGACCAACTCAAAAATAGAGCTGAACTCCGCGAAAATCGGCGTGAAGGCAAGCGGCGAAGCGAGCGTGGAGGGCAGCGGCTCAGTGACTGTGAAGAGCAGCGGCGTGATGACGATAAAGGGTTCAATGACCAAGATAAACTGACGGGAGGGTACACGGCATGGCAGACAACAAGGGGTTCATGGGCAGGGGGTTCAGCTTTCCGTTCAGGGTAGACCCGTCAACGAACCGCATAGCCATGAGCAGCGCCGGGCAGGACGTCGAGGAGGCGATACGCATAATACTCCGCACGAATCTCGGCGAGCGGGTGATGCTTCCGGAATTCGGCACAGCCGCCGGAGAGTTCCTGTTTTCCGACAGCCGTGCGGAGCGTATCGCAGCGCTTGAAGAAAGCGTCCGCGAAGCGCTTGAGCAATGGGAGCCGCGTATCATGGATATCGACGTGCAGGCAGCGCGCGAAAGCTCCGGGGGAGTGCTGAATATTAACATCAGTTACACGCTGCGCGCTACAAACAACCAGTTTAACATGGTCTATCCGTTTTACATGATGGAAGGTGAGGGCAGATGAATATGCCAAAACTTGACGGCAGAACCGCTGCGGATATTCTTGCCCTTATCGGCAGGAAAAGCGGCTCGTACACTCCGGAGTGGCGCTTTGACCCGCAGTCCCCGGACGGCGGAACGGCGCTTGCAATACTGTTCTCTGAGATGTTCTGCGGTACTATCGACCGCCTGGACAGATTCCCGGACAAATGCAGCCTTGAATTCCTGAATATGCTCGGCGTCAGCGCGAAGCCGGTGTCCCCCGCAGTGGGTACTGCCGCAGCGCGCATAGCCGAGGGCGCGGAGGAGCGCGTATACATAAAAAAGGGAACTCAGCTTTTCACGGACAGGGGCGAGGAGCGCATAGTGTTCGAGACCTCGGAAGGGTTCTTTGCAGTTCCGGCAAAGCTGACCGATATTTTCATGACCGCCCCTGCCGAGGACGTCATAACGCGCACCGAAATACCCGGGGAGCTTCCTGTTAAGCTGTTCCGTCCGCAGGCTGAGAGAAACCTGGAGCGGCATTGCTTCACATTGTCGAACGGCGCAGTGCTGCGGCTGGACGGCGCTGCGGAAATTATGGTGAAGTTTGGCGGGACCTCCGGGCTGCGCGATGTTTCCTATCAGGAAGCGCTCAGCTCTGAAAATGTAAAATGGAGCATTCCCGGCGAGAACGGTGTAATTCCGCTTGAGGCGCGCCCCGGCGCGGACTGCGTGATACTTTCGAAACCGGATGGAAAGGCAGTTCCGGCTGACGAAAACGGCGTGCGTGACGATGAAAACGGCAGATTCCGCATTATGTGCGAAATGACACGCAGTGAAAAGGCGGAGTTTCTGGCAGCGGATATAGCGTACCTTAGCTGCCGAGGGAACGACGACCCGGAGACCCTCCGTGGCAGACTTCCCGACAGGCTTTATTCCAACGATACGGAGCTTCCGCAGATAGAATGTGGATACGTTTTCGGAAGGGAGCCGAGCGCCTACGATTCGCTTTATATCGCCTGTGACGAGGCGTTCAGCAAGGCGGGGGCGCAGATAACCGTGGATATCTCGGTCGGAACCGTGGTGGTTCAGAACGGCGACGTTCAGTCGGAGCCGCAGTTTGATCAGAAACTTGTCGTGGACAAGGGAGACCTCCGCGTAAACACCCCGGACGACGTGTATATTTCCGGCATAGTGTGGGAGTACTGGAACGGCACCGGCTGGGCGCGACTTGAGGTCAGCGGCGACGTGAATCCGTTTTCCTGCGCTGGTTCCGACGGCAGGCGGAGGCTGAGCTTCACCTGCCCGGAGGATTTTCAGCCGTCCGTGCAGAACGCCTACAGCGGGCTGTGGCTGCGCGCGAGGATCCGGGAGGTACACAACCGGTTCAGCATGAACGCACGCTGGCTGCTTCCGCTGGTGAAGTCGATCGAGCTGCGATTTGACTACGGTGCCGGGTACGTTCCGGCGGAGACGGTAACAACGCTGAATTCCTGCCGCAGGAACTCCTATGAGATGAGCGGCACCCGTACTCGAATGGAGCTTTTCTCCACTATGCCGGACAGCGGAAACACAGTGTACATGCGGTTCGACAAGGCTCCTGCGGGGCTTCCGGTGAACCTGTACCTGGATTTCGAGGGCGAAACGGACGTTCCTCAGTCACTGAAGTTCTCCTATTATTCCGGGGGTCAGAACGGCGGCTGGCGCGAGCTGCGCGCAGTAGACCGCACCGGAGGATTTTGCGCAGGCGGGATAATATCGCTGTACGCTCCCGACGACTTCGCCAGGGCGGAGTTTTTCGGAGTTGAAGGTTACTGGATAAGGGCGGAGGAGCCTTTCGGCGCAGAGCGGTCGAGACCTGTTCCTCCGCTGACTCTGGCTGAAATGAACACGGTGCGGATAACGCAGAAAACGACCGTTACAGGCGAGCGCCGCACTGCACGCGCGGGCGCGAAATACCAGAGTATCACGCTGTCGCATTCTCCGGTGATAGAGTGCGCAGTGTGGGTCAACGAGCTTGGAGAAACTCCGGTGAGCGAGCTTCAGGAGCTGCTGAGGGATTCCCCAGCAGACGTGAGGGTAGTAAATGGAGACGACGGGCTTCCCGCCGAGTGGTGGGTAAGGTGGCGGCTCACGGAAAACCTCGGGGAATGCGCCGGAGATGTCCGGTGTTTCGAGCTTGACAGTTCCGCTGGAAAGCTGACCTTCGGAGACGGAGCATGCGGGCGTATCCCGGCGTACACCAGCGACGCGGAGATGATCGTCGACTATTCCTGGGGCGGCGGCACGGCGGGTAATCTTCCGGCGGGCGCGCTTGACGGACTTATCACCGGAATTCCGTTCATCGAAAGCATGACGAATATCCTCCCGACCTGCGGCGGGAGCGCGGCTCAGAGCCTCGAAACGATACGCAGGATCGGCGCGCAGCGGATACGCCACGGCGGAAGAGCAGTGACCGCCCGGGACCACGAGAGCCTTGTAATGGAGGAATTCTCCGAGGTCGGCGAGGTGAAGTGCTTCCCGGGAAGAAACCGCCGTGGAGAACAGCAGAGCGGCTGCGTGACTCTTGTGGTAAAGCCCGCCGAGATGGGAACTTCCGCTTACGCGGCAGAGCTTTGCCGTCGGGTGGAAGCATTCATGAGGGAGCGCGCCTGCGGTATCCCCGCCGCCGGGGGCGGTCTGGCGGTTGTTCCGGCGAAACCGCTGAAAATCAGCGCGGAGGTATCCGTGGTTATCAAAGATATCGCATTCGCCGCGCAGACGGAGCGCGAAGCCGCGGAAGCGCTGTCCAGGCTCACTGAAAGCCGGAGCGCCCGCATCGGCGCCGTGCCGTGCGAATCCGATGTTTACGCCGCGCTGAGGAACATCGGCAACATTGCGTATACGTCGAAGGTGCTGCTCACCGGGGAGTATTCGCAGGACGGCGAGGTGCGGGCGATACCGCTTGACCGCGCACCGGAATACAAGTATTTCCTGCCTGAAACGGGCGTACATACCGTCAGGATCGACGGCGCGGCGGGGATTTAGCCGCAATACCAAATGAGAGGAGCTGTCTGCAATGATAAGCCTGCCGAAGTTGGACGACCAGAATTACGCTGAAATAGTCGAGGCCGCGAAGCGGCGTATCCCGGTGATATTTCCGGAATGGACCGATTTCAACGAGCACGACCCCGGCATTACAGTTATAGAGCTGTTCGCGTGGCTCAAGGAAATGCAGCAGTACACTCTCGACCGCATTCCGGACAGCACCCGCGAGGCGATGCTCCGGCTGGCGGGAGTTCAGCCGCTTGAAGCGGCTCCCGCAGCTGTGGAGCTGATCCCAGCAGCGCCGCCGGAATTTCTGCCTGCGGGGAGCACGGCACATTCAGCAGACGGCACAGAGTTCACACTGACCGAGCCATTCCGCCGCCAGGACGCGCAGATATCTAAAATCTACATGAAATCTCCGGGCGGTTACGTTGATGTGACCGGGCTTCCCGGGGAGCGGGGCGCGGTATTCTATCCCTTCGGCGCGGAACTTGACTGCGCCGGACGTTACCTCCTGATAAAGCTGACCGCCGCGCAGGAAGAGATATCGCTTGACTTCATAACGTCGGACCGCTGCGCTGTTGCAAGGAATCCATACGCGGACGAATCCGGCGCGCCCCGGGATCTAAGGTGGGAGTATTCCACTTCGGCGGGGTTCGCTCCCTGCGAGGTCAGGCGCGACCTTACGCATGGAATGTCGTTTTCAGGCAGGCTGACCCTCGGCTGCGGCGATATCGGAGAGTATTCGGAAGGACTTCCGGAAAAGGGCGTGTGGCTTCGCGCCTGCATTGAATACGCAGGCTGCGAGGATATGCCTCTTCTGTCGGGAATATACACGAATGTTCTTACGCTGACCCAGAAAACCTGCGGGTGCGTCTGTACGGAAACCAGGCTTGACGGCGGCTTTGCTGAGGCGGACGACGTCCTTGCGGCGCGGGGAGAGCACGTAGTAATGCTCCGCGACGAACACGGCTGGTACGATGTCCCTGAGCCGGAATTCACCGTCGAGGGAAGCCGTGTGAGGTTCGGGCTTTCGCAGTACGCCGCTGTTGACGACGGCGCGGTTAACGTCAGGATCATCAGCTATTCAAAGGAGTTTTCCGGCAAAATGTGCTTCTCATCCGACGGGCTTCCGTGTCAGGAGTTCCCGTTTGACCCGGACGGCACCGTGCTTACCGGGGAGCTGCGCATAATGGTGCGGGACAGAGCCGACAGCGAATTCCCGCGCTGGAATGAATACACGTTCACGGAGAATCTGGCGCTTGCCGGGGAGTTCGACAGGGCGTTCAGCTTTGACGAGAAGCGCCGCCGGATAGTTTTCGGCGACAACGAGAACGGCGAAGCTCCTCCGGTCGGAACGGACAATATCCTTGTGATATCCTGTTCGCTCACGAAGGGAGCCGCAGGAAACCTCGCCGCCGGGAATCTCCATGAAATAACCGGTGCGGAAGTTTCCTGCGCGGTGGAGCAGCCT